>Ga0307507_10010169_pt1 | contig 12259 bp, 7 predicted proteins | sample 7_EM_MG_FD_207223 | JGI IMG/M metagenome (GOLD analysis project Ga0307507, IMG submission 207223) | Populus trichocarpa ectomycorrhiza microbial communities from riparian zone in the Pacific Northwest, United States - 7_EM | ecosystem: Host-associated > Plants > Roots > Unclassified | place... | reverse complement strand
TATGGTTTGTATGTTTTGAATCGTTTTGATGTGCTAATATCAAAAATAATTTTTTAAAAATGAAAAAACATCATTGGCATGCATTTTGGCACGAAAAGTTATTTAAAAAGTACCCGCAACCACACTGCCAAACACGCTCTATTAGTTGACAAAATGAAAGTAGTTGCGTTCAGGGTATATAGTTTTTTTTAACAAGAAAAGAAATAAATATTGCTTAACATAACCGCAAAACAGACCCAAATTATAAAAATCATCAATCTTGTATTAATTATTTTTTAAAATATTTTTTTATTTAAAAATATATTAAAATAATATTTTTTAATTTTTAAAAATTATTTTTGACATCAACATATCAAAAAAATATAAAAATATAATTTTTTTTTATATAAAACATGGTTTGCACCATATCGAAGAGGCCTGTTTGAGATTATGGTAACGGTGGCGATTCAAACTGTTTTTCACTTATAAATATATCAAAATAAATTTTTTTTATTTTTTAAAAATTATTTTTAATATTAATATATTAAAATTATTTAAAAACATAATTTTTTTTATGTTAAATAAAACATAAATTTTCAAAATTTATAAGAACGTATAATTTAAAATGTATTTCCAAACACACTCGAAATCATGAATTAAAAAAAGAGAAGAAGAACATGTCTCGTGCGACGCTGAATCTCCGATGCACGTACCCACCTGTCCAGGTCTGTACAGGACCAAGATTTCTGTCTCTCTCAACGCACAGATGTCTTGTCTCTCTTACGTGGGTGTTGTGATTTTATAATATAATAATGGAGGAACAACTTCCACGTGTCAAAAGCACATGATAGATTACATTCCCAGTCACATACAATACAAGGAGTGATCCATGGACGGAAGGAAAGAGTTTTACCCAAATTGTGTTTTGCAGTAAGTTTTAGGCAGGCAAGGGAAGAAGAGGCGAGAAACTACTCTCCTCCTTTTATCTCTCCCTCCCTCCCTCCCTCCCTCCATGTGATTTTCTTCGAAAAAAATAATAATAAAAGTAAAACACTCTGATCAGCATTGCAACCCGAAATAATTCCTCTTCTCTCGACTGTCACTTGCCGCACACACAAAGACAGGCTTCCTCTCTCCGAAAGTTTTGATTAGTAGTGTTATTATTATTATTATTATTATTATATTAATTAATTATAACAGCAAGAGCAAATTGTGATGAACCTTTTAATAATTATTAATAATAGCTATAGCTAAAGCTGTGTGAATTTGCTATGCTCATTGTGGCTGATTTTGATTCTACTCCGTAACCGACTGTCTCTCTAGAAACTTCGTACATTTTTGTTGTTTTTTTATGCACTTAATTGAGTTGGAGAATATCGGGATCTGCTATGATTTTGAGTTGCTCAATTCCGATCTCTCTGGTGCTTTTGTAAACCAACGGTTTGGGTCCGATCGCCGGAGAAACAGCGCCATCAGATGGCGCTGTTCAGACGTTTCTTTTACCGGAAGCCGCCGGATCGGCTTCTTGAGATCTCCGAGAGAGTCTACGGTACCTCTCTCTTGTCTGTTCTTTCTTCCCCCCTCTAATCTATCTTCCAAATCTCTGTTTCATTGCTAATTTTGAACAATTGAAGCTCGATGATTAGGTTTCTTATAATGCAGCTGTGAAGTATTCCAAGTCTATTATTTATTACTGGCAATGCACTGAATATTCTTTTATTTTTATGAGGAATTTTGTTTAATATGCAATTCAGCACTGATGTTGAGTTATACCAAGTATTTTGCTGCAATTCTCTGTTTTGAGTGCTTAAGCAGACTTATTGCGCTGTCAATTGCAGTATTTGACTGTTGCTTCTCCACGGAAGTGTTGGAAGAAGATGAGTACAAGGTTTACTTGGGTGGCATTGTAGCACAGCTACAAGACCACTTTCCTGATGCGTCCTTCATGGTTTTTAACTTTAGAGAAGGGGAGAGGCGTAGCCAAATTTCAGACATACTTTCACAATATGACATGACAGTTATGGATTACCCTCGCCAATATGAGGGCTGTCCTATGCTGCCTCTGGAGATGATCCACCACTTCCTTCGATCAAGTGAAAGCTGGCTGTCCTTGGAAGGGCAGCAGAATGTGCTGTTAATGCATTGTGAAAGAGGAGGTTGGCCTGTACTTGCTTTCATGCTTGCAGGTCTTTTGCTATACCGGAAACAATATACTGGGGAGCACAAGACTCTTGAAATGGTCTACAAGCAAGCTCCGAGGGAACTTCTCCATCTTTTGTCTCCTTTAAATCCACAGCCTTCCCAACTTAGATATCTTCAGTACATTTCTAGAAGAAATTTTGGTTCTGATTGGCCTCCATCAGATACTCCTTTACAGTTGGATTGTCTGATGCTAAGATCCCTTCCTTTGTTTGAAGGGGGTAAAGGTTGCCGGCCAGTTGTACGTGTTTATGGCCAGGATCCTTCAAAACCAGCCAATAGAACTTCCAAGCTTCTGTTTTCAACATCGAAGACTAAAAAACATGTTCGCCCCTACCGGCAGGTAATGCCTCTACTCATGTTATTGAAAATGATCCATGAATCACTTCCACCTTAAGGTGCTTCTTATGAATTTCATCAATTGCAGGAAGAGTGTATGCTAGTGAAAATAGATATACGGTGCCGGGTTCAAGGGGATGTTGTTCTTGAGTGCATCCATTTGGATGAAGATTTGGTACGTGAGGAGATGATGTTCAGAGTGATGTTTCACACAGCATTTGTGCAGGCCAATATTTTGATGCTCGTCCGTGATGAGATTGACTTTCTCTGGGACGCCAAGGACCAATTTCCAAAGGACTTTAGAGCAGAGGTAGGTCTTCGTAATTCTTTTGTTGATGCTTTTCTGAAGCTGTAAGAGTTGAATGCATACTCATGTCTGTATCAGGTACTTTTTGTGGATGCTGATGCTGTGGTGCCTAATGTCACCACAGTCGAGGCAAATGAAGATGGGAACGAGACAGAAAGTGCTTCACCTGAGGAATTTTTTGAGGTGGAAGAAATTTTCAGCAATGTAGTAGACGGGCATGAAGCAAAGGGGTATGGTGCCTCTCATAAAGTCCATGACAACATGCCAGTTGATGTAGACGGTAAAGAAGTCTGGAAGGAGGACTCAGATCTTCACTCATTTGAAGACTGTGCTTCTGATGACGGGAATCACAAACAGGAGGGGAAGCTAGATTCTAGTGTTGATGCAGTGAAGGACATTGCTGTGGATGATGTCAAGTACAAGGTAGATGAGAAGGTGGATTCTGATTTTTAGCAGTGAAAGACATTACCGTGGATGATGGCGAAATCAAGGCAGATTCTGTGGTTTCTGCTACTGGTACGCTGATCAGGAAACAAACAACAGAAGTGATTGGAGATGTCGACGGGGAACTTAAAAAGATGGAAGATGAAGGTGATAGAGAAAATAGTGCTACAAAGAAGTTGGAATCCCAGGATCCACCAGTAGAGTTGAGTGCTGATGCTGGTAGACAAAAACTTGAGCAATTAATGTTACCTTCACCAAGGAGGCAGCCTACATCAAATGCAAAACCTGCTGCAGATTCAATTATAACCGAACAAAAGACTAAACATAATGAACAAGAAGGAGCTCATGGAAAACAAACAAAGCCAAATACCATTCCTCGGTGGGTTCCCCCTAATAGAGGCCCTTTTAGCAATTCCATGCACGTAGCACATCCGCCATCAAGATATAATAGTGCACCACCGGCTCTTACATTTTGTGCTTCACCGGAGGACTCTAGTGCTGGTGGCCATGTAAAGATTTCTTCTGTTGCCACTGGCCCTGGAGATATAATTTCAAATGATTTTCCTTCTCCAACTGAAGCTCCACCTTCTCTTGACCCGCAACAAATTGCCCTCCGTGGTCCCCCACCTCCACCTCTGCCATATTCCAACAAATCTTCATTTTATGATTTCCAGGCCAGTTCAGGTGGTGAAGCACCACCACTTCATTCACAGATTGCTGATGCAGTTTCCTTTCCCCCTCCGCCTCCCACATCATTTAGCAGGCAGAATATTCAGATGATTCCTCAACATTCATCTCCACCACCCCCTCCTCCTCTTCCCCAGCTGTCTAATAGGCAGACTATTGGGATGGTTTTGCCTCCACCTCCTCCACCCCCTTGGAAGTCTGGGAATACTCCAGCTGTTTTCACTACAACTTATTCTCCACCCCCTCCTCCTCCATCCCCTCTTCTCCCTTCAGGTGCCTCTACTACAAATCATGGCAGACTTGGAATTCCCAATCCACCTCCACCTCCACCTCCACCTCTTTCTCTTGCACACACGTGTAGCACTCCTTTGGCTCAATCAATGCCCACTCATGGAGTTATACCTCCACCTCCTCCTCCACCCTCGAAGCCTGCACAAAGAGCTCCACCACCTTCGCAGCCTGCACATGGAGCTCCACCACCTCCACCTCCACCTCCTATGCGTGGTCAACCACTACCTCCACTTGTGAGTCAGGCTCCTCCTCCACCACCGCCTCCTCCAGGCCGTGGAGCCCCCCCTCCCCCGCCTCCTCCAGGCCGTGGACCACCTCCACCGCCTCCACCAGGAGCTCGTGTTCCTGGACCTCCTGCATCACCAAGACCTCCAGGCAGTGCACCCCATCCACCTCCAGCCTTAGGTGTCAAAGGAGCTGCTGATGCAAGAGGTCTGCCTTCGGGAAGAGGGCGGGGTTTTTTACGTCCTTCAGGGATGGGGACATCTGCTACAGCACCCAGAAGATCTTCTTTAAAGCCTTTGCATTGGAGCAAGGTAACAAGAGCAATACAAGGAAGCTTATGGGAGGAGCTGCAAAGGCATGGAGAGTCCCAAATGTATTGCATCTTACTAATTGAATTTTCTTTTAGAATAACTAACACACAATTCAGCCATACTTTCTTGAAGTTTATAAATGCGTTACTATATACATTTTAGAATCATTCTCTTTATTTGATGGTGTTGCATCCTTGAGCCATAGTGCCCCAGAATTTGACGTGTCAGAGCTAGAAAGCCTTTTCTCTGCAACTGTCCACAAACCTGCTGATTCGGGAGGTAAAGCTGGTGGAAGACACAAGTCTGTTGGATCAAAAACTGACAAAGTTCACCTGGTAATCTAAAATTCATTTTCTCTGTCTTGAAATTCTTCTGTAAAAAACCTCCAGTGTGTGTAATGGATCTTTCATTCTTGTTGCTGGAGTTTCGTTTTACTATATTTTATTTTTCTCAAGACTTCTTGATTTTTCTTCAATGGTTTTTTCTTGCTTTCTCCAATTAAAATATTGTAGTTGCAATTTCTCTCTCCGTAAGGCTAAGTTAATTTGTGGTCGGAATTGCACTACTTTTCTCATTAGCCCATAAACCTTCTTTTTCCTGGGAGATTTTATGATAAATGATTCTAGTAAAGGTGTTTCTGGGGTAGTTTCTGTGACAATTAGGTGAGAAAAGTTACTTTGACTGTATTTGCATCAATTATTCAGATATTATACGGAACCTAATGAAACATTTAGACTAGTATGTATTTGTGAACTTTTTACATGTAAGATAAATTCAAGATTGTCTTCCAATTTTACTTCTTATTAGTTGTTTACATGTGCTCGCATCTCTTTGTTATCTCTAATCAACTGCACTGAGAACAGTACCCTTCTACCTACAAATTCCAATGATATTTTTGTACAACCAAGGCATAGCCATTCATTGACCATACAAACATTAAGCCTTGAAACTGCAAGTTTAACCATTTGATGTTAGTGGCAACCATAATCATTATTTGGGTTTCAGGTTAATAGCTGAATAACAAATGGTGGCTACCTTTTTTTTTGTGATATGTGGAGAAATCCTTGTGAGATATAGCTAAAGTTTCTTTTTCAATTATATGGCGTTGCATGATAGTTTGTTGATAGCTGAGCTTACAATATGCCCCTAATATTTGGGCAGTAAGTTGTTGATCAATATTGTACCTTTTAAGTGCAGTTAGGGTAACATTTATCTTAAAGATTAGGTTGTATACTGGAAGGGTTAAGATATAGTGAAATTGACTTGGATTGAAGCTGTAAGGATGCAATTTTTAAATATGCTGGGAAATATCAAACATCGCTTAACATAGGATGGAATAGAGGAAAAGCATTTAACTCTAACTAATTCGAGATTAAGGTTCAGTCGAGTTGGATGTTAAGCAGGCATGATAGCATGTCATAAAAAAATGAGAAAAATTATCATTTATCTGTGTGCGGATTCTATGCTTTGTTAGTTATGTATTGTTGTGCAATTGCCATGTGTGTCTTTGTGTTTTGCATGCTTGTTTACAAGTGTGTTTTTGTGTATCTTTCTAAATATATATCAATTTGATTGCACTTTTTGCTGTTTTTTGTTAAAAGAAGTTTGTTCAGAGATAATAGACCCTTATGATAGAATCTTGATCTTTTCTTACAATTTAATGTATCCCAAATGAAGCTTCTTGTTGCCAATTGTAGATTGATCTGCGGAGGGCGAATAACACTGAAATTATGCTTACAAAAGTTAAGATGCCGCTTTCTGACATGATGGTAAGATCAGGCATCTTGGAAGTCCTTGCAGTGATTATTTCATTTATTAAAACTATTTTTATTGATTTGCTGATGAAGACATGATATTTTCAGGCTGCAGTTCTAGCAATGGATGAGTCAATATTAGATGTTGATCAAGTGGAAAATCTTATAAAGTTCTGTCCCACGAAAGAGGAGATGGAACTTCTCAAGGTGAAGCTTCAAACAATTAAGATCTCATTTACCTTCCATTCCATATTCAAGGGTATTTTGACATTCTGTTGACCCTCTAAACTCAAGGCCAATTTTAGACATTTAACCATGATTAATTGTAAATTAACAGGGCTATACAGGTGACAAGGAAAACCTGGGGAAGTGTGAACAGGTCTGCAAAGTTTACTTATCAACCAGAAATTCCTCATGTTTTACTGGAATGCAATCTTGAGAACTTTGTCAGTTGTCACACTTGGGTTAGTTGAACTCTTGAAGATTGACATGTGACTACGTACCTGTAGCCTGGCTTATGTGACTTCTTAAAATCTTTATAGCTTCTCTCTCATTATGTGAAATAATGAATTACAGTTATCTAAACTATAATTATGGTTGTCCTTTTCAGTGACAATAAAGTAGGTAGGTTGGCTGATCCATTTGACCCTAGAAGTTGTTGTCTAATATCACTGGTTTGTGATACCCTGACAATTTTCCATTTGATCCTAGACGTTGTCTAGTATCACTGGTCTGCGTGATACACTGACAATTTTATTTTGAAATTATGAACTCCAAACTTTCATTGCTATCTTTTTATTGGAAGGAGCTGCGTAAGAGGACATGAACTCATGATATGAGAAATTTGGTTTTGCATTCCTGTTTGTTTCAAGCATCCCATCTAAAAAAGAAGCACATGGATACTATTGAGTGGTTGTAAGCACCAGGAAAGGATCGGATTTTATTCTTGAATATTACCTTAAGTTATGAGATATCTAATACTTTGATGATGAGAAAGCATTGAAGTTTTTTCTCCTTTATATGAAAAAAAGGGGAAAAGGATAGGAAACTTGTCTCAAGTTATGTGATTCATCAACAATGTTTGGTTGTCCAGTGGTAGAAAGAAATACATCATGTTTTCAATGGAAATTTCTTTTAGTGAAAATATGTAGGACTGAGAATACCAGTTCTTTTCCAGTCTTTTTTTTCTTTTACCAAACCAAATTGCAATTAGTTTGAACATGTCTGCATAAAGTATTATGTAGCTGCATGAGAAGTGATGATCGTACTAGGCAAGACCTACTTTCTGATGGACATCTTCAAATTCAGTTGGGTGATCTTTTCTAGTCCCTAAATCCGCACCCACCCCTGCCAAAGTGGAACTAAAACCTCCAAGTAGAAATTCCAAGTTTAAGCTTTCCTGTTCCTTCGGGCCCTTGAATATTTTTTTATGGAGTGATATTGGTGGAAGCCTGATAATGTTGTAGTTATTGATGTTTGGAATATCAGCAGTTGCATTCCTTCATCACTCTAAAGAAAAACGTTCTGTTATGAGCAGCAGAACTACAAACTGTACATGAAAGTAGAATAAATAACTTATAATAAATAAATTTTCTTGTAGATGAGTTAAGGTTAGGTATGGTTATCTTTCAAATTAAGGACATGGTTACCTATCCCCCAAAAGAGATGATCCTATGGCAGACTTGGATTCTAGACTTGAAAGGTGCAGTTCACGGGGAAGGCTGGAAGTCTCTTTTAAGACATCTGATCTAGTTGGAAATATACAGAAAAAAATTAGCTTGGCCTCTGCTAAGAATAACATGCACAAATTGAGAAATGGTCTTGGGCGTCAGGGGGAAGCTGAACTAGGATGTGAAATTGGTGATAGCTGACTGACGTCCTGATAGCTTCAATTGCTGTAATTGTGGTAATTGTCAATTTATGTAGATGTATGAAATTGATGATAGCTTACTCCATGTCTCGATAGTTTCAATTGCTAAAATTGAGGCCATTATGAATTTATGTTTTTAGGGTATTATAGTGCATGTTGACTAAAGGTCATAACGTGAAACCCATCAATTTGAATCTTTTGCATGCATGAAGATCACATTACATGGGCTAACTTATTTTTCCTGTTGGATTTGCTGGATAACTTGAATGCATCCTTTCTTATTTCGATATTGGAACAAACTATTCAACTTTATTGTATGCGTTTACTCTTCAGTACTTCTTGGAGCTGATGAAAGTGCCACGTGTGGAGTCCAAGTTGAGAGTGTTTTCTTTCAAGATTCAATTCGGCTCTCAGGTTTGGCGGCATCTGCATTGTTAGTGTGATTTTCATAAATTTACATTTCTCCTAAACTATGTTTTTCTCCACAGTTTTCTTATTCTTGCTCTCTTCCACAGATTTCAGAATTTAAAAAGAGCTTAAACACTGTAAACTCTGCATGTGATGAGGTATAATCTGCTAACAATAATGATGCGTTCCATGTTTTACACATTCATTTTTTACACATGGGGGCTGAATATCTGCTTATTAGGTCCGGAATTCCCTCAAATTGAAGGAAATTATGAAGAAAATTCTTTATTTGGGGAATGCGCTGAATCAAGGAACTGCACGGGGTAAGTATTTCAGGTTCTAAAGGAAATTGTTGAGAAAATTCTTTATACGGGGAATGTACTGAACTTAGGTATAAATGCTGTATTCACATTAAAGTTTTTAGAGAACTTTCATAATGGCATTTGGCATGATTATTTATATGTTCTCATGAGACAATTACAGGAGAAGAACAACTCAATTGCCTGTAATGGTTTGCTTGCTCTTTCCATAATGATTGTGGCTTTGTTCACACCTACTTGAAGGGCATAGCCTATATCACAACTTAGGGAATCTGAAGAACCATATGCAGTCTTAGAGCAACAAGATCACAGTATTTATAAGATGTGCTAATTGCCATTATCTGTAGCAATTAGTCTTGAGCTCTATTTACAGTTTATCACAATTAATGGTAATATGTGTCACCAATTGTATTAATTTGAACTAGTGCCCTGCTACATCTCAACTAGTGCCCTGCTACCACACAAAGCTTCAACTTTAAAGGAAAACAACCTTTTTTCCCATCTTTTAATTACGTGTCACCAATTGTATGGTAAAGATTATGTTTTTGAGATATTATAAATCTCAAAAGTATGGATAATTATTGGGGAACTGGCTGAGAATCATGGTGCTGTAAACTAGTTACATGATGTTTTTAGATGTTTTAGGCTTTTAGATATTTTTCCTGTTCAATAGTTGATTTAGTTTCATGCTATTTTTTCTTTTGGTTTTTGTAATAATCACAACATTTTTGTTTCATTTCCATTATTTTCGACGGTTTCATCAAGTCTTTAGTATTTAAAATATGAAATAGTGTTTCCTCTCAACTTTCTAATTGCTTGCCTTTCATGTCTCTATTCATCTCTCATATAGTCCCTCCTCTCCTCTTCTTCCACATTCTCCTATTACCTAAATTTTCACCCAACTAGCAATCACCAAACACTTTCCAGCCGAGCATTGATGGATTTAGATGGTGAAGCACATGCATTTTGTAAAAGAAACTGCTCTAAACTGCATGGTAAACATTAATAGAACATGTAAATGATTAATTCTCTTTTGGAAGAATGCAAGAACTCATGTCCTTACTATCTGGTATTTAGATGATCAATATTGCTTTCTATTGTTTGTTTTTAATTTTCCATCATCTGAACATCTGTTAGTGTCTTATCATGATGAGTACTTTTGGGTTGAATTTTTCATGCTGACATTATGCAAATAAAATTCCTAAACATTATTCATTTTTCCTTAATACAACATATCAAATACTTTCTGAATTGTACAGGTTCTGCAATTGGATTCAAGTTGGACAGTCTTTTAAAACTCACTGATACGCGTGCTTCTAACAACAAGATGACGCTCATGCATTATCTTTGCAAGGTGTGGTTAGTATTATGTTCCTTTTTTTTTAAAAAAAAAATAATAATTTCAAAGTGCATTCAAAACCTTGTTGAATGACAATTTTAGATTTTCTATTCTAAATTTGATTGTTATAGAGCCTTTTTGTGATTGTTGTCTCAAGGTTGCTTCCTGGGTTGCAATGCTTATGTAACCAGCTATTTGATTACCAATGTCTTTTGTAATAAATCGAACATTGCAACAATAATTGTACCCAAACTTTGCCTTACGGGTGCACAGTGCAGTTTGAGGAATGGGTGCTCAAGCAGATCCCAAATGAATTAAGAGGAGCTGATCTTCATTTTTACCTCGTCTAAGCTCTTAAAAATTTGGTGACGTTTGCATTTTTTAGTTTGGAAATTTTCAGAATATGTAAATTTGGAGAGATTGTTAATTTGGCCTTAGTATTGGATTAACTTCGGAGAACATATTTGGTTGCACTTAGTTATATAATTAAGTTAAAAAAGGATGTGATTCAGAAACGTCAAACTTGAATTGCTCTGAGATTCTATCCTTGTTACAATTGTGGTGGGCATCTGCAGTGAGATCCATAATAATTACATTTTGTTTTCTTGCCTCCCAGGTGCTCGCTGCCAAGTCACAAGCACTTCTAGATTTTCACCGCGACCTAGTTAGCCTCGAAACTGCATCTAAGGTGCCTGATTTGTTTGAATTGTCAACAACACTTAATTACTGCAGTAAGATTATGAATAGATGGAGTCTCTGTTTCTTGCAGATACAATTGAAGTCTTTAGCAGAAGAAATGCAGGCTATAATCAAGGGGTTAGAGAAGGTTAAGAAGGAGTTGGCAGCATCAGAAAATGATGGTCCTGTGTCCGAAGTTTTTCGAAAGGTTCAAAGCCCATTGTCTCGTTTCTATTGTCCCTGTGAAAACTGATTTTGTGGCATCTTGCATCCTTAAAATTGCTAACTGACCTTGCCTCTGTTATGTTTTCTTCATCGTTTATTGCTTTAATGGTCTGTGTGCGCTAACATCCTTTTGTGTGAATTTTAGACACTAAAAGAATTCATTAGTGTTGCTGAGACAGAGGTGGCATCCGTGACAAGTTTCTATGCTGTGGTGGTAATTTCCCAACTATTCATTTGCATCCACTATAATTTTTGTAGTATATTTTTTTTTTTTTTTGCTTTTATGTCTCATTGAAAAATATTCAATAACTAAAGCTTAAGCTTATGACATGAGCTTTTAGTTAATTTTAGTAAAAATAATTCACAATAATCCGATGCTAAGTAATTGTGTTTAAACTTTAAAGTTTGTAGTTAATTTTTTTTTCCTGATATTTGCTCTTTTTCCATCTTAGTATCATTGTTTTAATTTTTTATCTTTTTTATTTGCATACGTGGCAAGGACCCAATGTATGTTTTATTTTTTTTATTCGATGGAAAAATAGGCAATTCATGTGTCTTAACCATAGAGCACTCTTAAAATTGCATCTATGCTATGTTGTCCACTATCATAAATTATTGTCCTGTGGTGGACAGGGTAGAAATGCGGATGCACTTGCACTGTACTTCGGTGAGGATCCTGCCCGTTGCCCATTTGAGCAAGGCAAGTTATACTTGGAACATTTTTCTTATTTACCTTAACTGATCTATGAATTTATGATTTAATAGAGTATTGCGTTTAGTAGTGATCGTGTGGTATACCCACAGGTTTGTTTCCTGACTTTTCTGAAGTTCAGTATCTCAACAAGATATGATGTCTATATAGAATTTAAATGTTCATTAGGGG
>Ga0307507_10010168_pt1 | contig 12260 bp, 3 predicted proteins | sample 7_EM_MG_FD_207223 | JGI IMG/M metagenome (GOLD analysis project Ga0307507, IMG submission 207223) | Populus trichocarpa ectomycorrhiza microbial communities from riparian zone in the Pacific Northwest, United States - 7_EM | ecosystem: Host-associated > Plants > Roots > Unclassified | place... | reverse complement strand
TGGATTTTTTAATCACGGGAAGATATATTTAAAAAAAAAAAATGAAAATCAAGTTTGAGAAACTTAACTTAAAGTTAACTTGTAATTAAAAATAAGAGGTATTTGAATTCAGATTAGTTATACTTTGACAAATCAGTTTTTTTTTTTTGTCCTAACAAAAAACATGTTCGCTTGAAGCAAAACGCAAGTTAATTTCATAAATCTATTTATGCTCAAACATAACTTTCTGGGTAGAAGGACAGACAAGGAATGGAGATGCTTTAAGTAACTTGGTCATGTGTAACATGGACATACATACATTCATCAGAAAACATTTCTTCAGGATTTTCTAGACCAAGACTTTCGAAAGGCTCTTCTGTTTCTACAGCAGGATGAACATAATTGATCCAATCATTTTCATGGATTTCTGCACCCATGTCCTTGTGGCCAAGTGGAAACACCTTCTGCAATGCCTGAATTGCACTAGCCTTCACATGATCAATAACAGCAGTAGCCTCAGCTCCAATTCTCACTATGGCTGCTGCGGCAGCCAGGGGAGAACGACCACCTCCCTCCTGCCTTTCTAAATATCTCAAGACAATGGGATCATCATAATAATCTCCGAGCTTGAATTCTATATCTTTGGTGTCCCTAAATCTAGGAAATAACACCCCCATCAACCATGTCTCCAACAATTTACAAAGCCCAGGAAGATCATTGTCATCATCATCCTTCGAATTTTCCATAATAAAATAAAAAATAGGTGGATTTCTGCAAGGAGAGTTATCACTGTCTAAACCCAACCATTTACGACACTCATCAAGCTCGCCAACAAGCAGTGAACAAAGACCACTCTCCAAAGCGAAGTCAATCTCATGGTTTTCCGTGGAATTAAAGACAGAAACAAGACTCCCTTGATTTGTTACCTTAATCTGCTGAAGTTGTCCAAATAGGTTATCAGCATCTGGGATGAGATGGGGCTTTTTACCCACGAAAGCTTTGGCAACAGGGGCATGTGCCACTCCATAAACTTCAAAATTTTGTGCTGGGATATTACTTGGTGTGGTGACGAACAGGTCAACCTTTCACAAGGAGAAATTTTCAATGAGAATTGGGCAAAAATGATTAGGCAAAGGTACATTTCATTACGATCATCTTCTGTACTACCTGCTCAGTTGCAGTCATGCATAAGAAGGCCTCATTCATGAAATCTTCCCCGGTAAATCCTCCAGCAACAGGTGCTGCTCCCCCTCCTTCAACAGCCCATAATGTGTTCCGGACTCCTTGGAGACCCTCCCCCCTTCTTGTTCGGTATTTGTCGCTGAGGGGCAAGGCAAGAAGTTCCAGGACAGATCGAGGGGTAATCTCTCCCAAAGTCTCATCAATCCGTGCTTGCAAATCTGGTGCAAGGCTACTGGCTCCTTCCTCCTACATCCACAACAGAAATTTATCAAGAGGCCAATAACTTGAATGGGCATCAACGTAAGGTATAACTGATGAGAAAGAAAGAAAGAAAAAACTTCACTACATCATTATTTCTTCATTCAAAATAAACCCATCCTTTTTCTTCTAGTAAATTCATTATATTGAGACGCATTCACAAATTACTCTACCTCTAAATAATTTCACAGGTCGTGCTCTAGCAACTTAGCATTTTCATGAATTCTCAGTCTTCACATTTTTCTTCCAAATGCAACCAATAAAAGATAACAAAACACACTCTTGAATCATAATTGATTAACTAAACACTAAGCAAGCGCAATGTGGTACCTACAGCAGCTTCAAATCCCTCTCCAGAACCTCGCGCCCTCTAATAAAATCCGGTGGATTCAACGCCATTGCATCCCTTGACATATCCTTTTTTGATACTAAAACAGAAAATAAAATAATAATAATGATGACTAAATTGGTGATGGTCAGAGAAGGTGCAAGATTGAGAAACTATTTGCGTTCAAGCCTCATTGATAGGCAGGGGAGTTGGATGAGCCATGACAAATGAGAGTAAAACCTCAAATTAACCCCTAATATATTGATCATTTATCAATTGAGTCCCCAAACTAAAATTGTATTGTTACATCTAGCATGTTTCATAAAGTTTTTAACTGGAAAATTTTCCCTATGTTCGTCAATTTTTATGTGAACTTCTCTTCACAAAGATATTGTTTTATTGCATAAAATATATTAACAAACACCATCAAAACAACACAATGGAGAAATATGTTAAAAACTAGGCGTTAGCGATGTAGTTTTGTTTGGAAACCAATTAAGAAGCATCTCCAAAAGATCCAATAAGCCTCCTTGCGAGTGAGAGATAAAATTAATTCATGCAATATTGTGATAGGTTATTTTTTAAGGGAGTTTTTTTAACTTGCCAATACTTTTCATTTAATTTCAGTAGTTTAATTAAATAAAATAAAAAGGATGAGATTTGACTTATTAATAATTATTTATTGTTAAAATTTTAATACCATATTAAAAAATTATTTTATTATAAATATACAAGTAGCTTGATTGAACTTTAATAATGATTTTATTTTAATTTTCCAACACAACACAAGAACTCAAACCTAAAATAAAAAACATTAATGTGAATATTTAATCAATAAAGATTTTAGTTCTACACTTAATGTTCTGTGAAAAACTTTATATTATACACAAAACAATGCCATAATCGATGAGTTTGTGAAAAGCCTGTAATGAAAGTATGCTATTTATAGTACTGAGGTCACGTGGGTCAGCATGAAGACAAGAGAAACTTACCCCAAGTAGTTTGGAACTACTTGAAGATAAAAGTTTTAAAGACCATTAAAGTCCTAATAAAAGTTTATTGAAAGAGCGGCAACTCTGTCCTCTATTGAAAACGACTTCTGAATCAGCTCAAAGGTGCCACGTATCTATGACGCGAGCGCACATTTAAAGACCATTGGATAGTGACAGTTTTCATTTAGCACTGGTTTATTGGTTTTTTAAATGTGATTTTGATTGTTTTTTAAAATATATTTTATTTTAAAATATATTAAAATATATTTATTAAAAATATTATTTTTAATATTAGAATATTAAAATGATATGAAAATATGAAAATAATATTAATTTAGAGTAATGAAAAAAATTAAAAATTTTAATTTTTTAAAATGCAAAAGAAAAAAAAACAAACTGGTATATGTTTTTATTTAATTAGGATTAAAAAAACCCAATAACTTATGTTTTTTTTAAACTAATTTCATATATAATATATTTTTAATTTTTAATTTTATAAAGACTAAAATAATATTTTATTTATTTATTTTACTTATTAAAATTCATTTTATTACCATTTTAAACAAATATTCTCTTAAATCTATTAAAATCACTACATAACCATCTAGGTGGTGACCCATTGATAAGAGTTTGGGATCAAAAGGTTTGCTCTCTCTGTGGTCTTAGGTTCAAGCCCTGTGGTTGCTCATATGATGGCCACTGGAGGCTTACATGGTCGTTAACTTCAGGGCCCGTGGGATTAGTCAAGGTAAGCGCAAGCTGGCCCGGACACCCACGTTAAACTAAAAAAAATCACTACATAAATACTATCATAATTATATTGTATATATGTATTAGATATATGAGGATAAAAAGAAGATTTGATTGAAAGAGAAGTTATAAAATATAATATAAGTATAAAAATTTTATATGCATGCAAGCTTACCTGATATTAATAATAAAAAAAAAAGTGAAAATTTTGTTTGGACCGAAGGGCCACATGTCCACCAGGCCTCTCTCATGCCACATGACTATAAAACTCACCAATAACAGTTAATCAGAAATATTGTTTGATAACATTTTATAGCAATGGATCGCGCCAACATCCGTTGTAGTCTAGTTGGTCAGGATATTCGGCTCTCACCCGAAAGACCCGGGTTCAAGTCCCGGCAACGGAAAGTCATTCTTACATTGAAGTTTTTGCATGCAGGTGTCCAGCCCAGTTGAGGTTCATTAAGAATCATCTCAGCTGATTCCTTCATTGACTGAAGAAGGCGCATCGATGTCTATATGGAATTTTTTTATTTTATTTTAAATTGATATATTTTTTGTATTATTAGATTTGCTACCACAATATAAAAGGAGTTGTAGTTTCTTACATCTTAAAGTTTCAAAATACCAGTGCCTTAATTTGTCTAAACACCCTAGCTCGTTGTTTCCCTTTCCTCCTGTCTTGCTCCCTTTTCCAGATACTTTGATCTCCCCATCTAGGGTTTATTACACAGTTCAAAACATTCATGAGTTTTTGACTTCAAGATCAAGAGGACACAAATGTTCCAAATAGTCTGTCATCTTTGCTTAAGAATCTATCACCATTTTATTCTTTGAGTGCTGAATATATGGCACTTTAAACAGTACTGGTGCTGTGGTCTGTGTAGCCTCCTTGGATTTTAGTAAAAATTTTAATATAATTATAATCATAACAACAGTCGAGTGTGTTTCTGTGCTTCAACTATTGGATATTTGTCCCAACGAAGGTGTTATAGGAGAGGTCTTTTTTTGCTTGGTTTGATCCTATGTCTGTTTGAAATTATTTTTTTGGCTCAGTTTTTGCTGTAATCGATCTTCGAATCCTTTCTTCATGCTGCAATCTTTGTGAAAAAAATAACACTCATGAAAACAGATTATTATTTCCCCCATCTCTTTTTCTCCTACAAGGCAAGGTAATGAACGTGGAAAATCTTGAAAATTCAATTCATAGGAATTGGTTTTCTTGAAAAACATAGTTTGCGGATAAAGAAAAACAAACGTCCGTGTGGATGGGATTTTGCTAGGTTGATCTACGGATTTGTTGTCACCTAAAAAGTCAAAAGAGGTGAATCTTCATTGCTCTTCCTAATATGACACAAACAAAAGAATCCTATAACAGTGGAGGAGGAATGCGTCTTACAGGATAGGAGACAAGCCGGGTCTTGATCATGCATAGTAGCCCTCGACCTTGTTACCTGCTGGCCGCTGCGATAGAGACAGTCAACATTCACTAGACAAATCAAGTATACAGCAGTTGCATGATGAATTGAAGATCAAGCCAATCAGATGGCTCTAACGACCTAGTCTTATCAATCCAGTTTGAGCCCATCACTCGACCTTAATTGAGTTTAGCCCATGCTTTTGCTAATCAGGATTTCTTTTTTCCTTCTTTTTGAGATGGGATGTAATAAATTCAAGTTCAGAGCATTACTGTCAATGACATAATCATTACCTTTAATCAACATCCAAAACCTTCTCCACAAACCCCTAGATCTTATCATATTCATTATTTTCCACTCGCGATCAAATCCATTTTGTTATTCTTTTTGTCAATGGGATGTAATAAATCCATGTTCAGAGCATTAAAATGCTAAGCTTAGTAATCATCGGCTTATATAATCTAATTCTCGATACTCCAACCGGCCAGCTGACTGAGCTGCGTGGCTCGTCCATTTGGACCATTTTCCCCACCTTACCACGCCAAGTTTAAAGTTCTCTGCTTCCCAGATGACACGACGGCCGGCGTAGACTCCAACAATTAATCAAACTCCCTCAGCTAACCCACCACGCCTCTTGTCAGGGTGGCATTATCAAGCCCCTCGTGATGAGAATCCACGAGCAAGTTAATGATCAAAACCATGAGAAGTGGCCAGAAAGTAGAGTGCAAAAAAGTTCCCCCGGTTAATAGCCTTCATTCTTTTAAAAGGCCACGCACCTTTTTTGGCTGCGAGAATGTAAAAGGCAAACAGTACTTGTGGCATAATAATGTCCAACTATCAATTCAGTGCATGTAAATGACTTAGAATGTTTTTTTTATCGTATTAAAATTATAATGAAAATATTAAAAAAAATAATATTTTTTTATATTAAAAATACTTTTGAAACATATTTAAATACATGTATAAATACAATACCAAACAAGTTTTAAAAGTTTATTTCACTTAAAAAAATTTCAAATTAATGATTTTTTCAATGATTTTAATATATTAATATTAAATATAAAAATTATTTAAAAATATTTTCAAGTTAAATTACTATACATTATAGCACCGAAAAATTACAGTCAACTGATATTATATACAATATCATGCCATTTTGCAAAACTTTATTATCTTAGTATTCCATGACACAGAAAACTATTTCCGAAAAAAAGGAAAAAATTGTAAAAATTGAACCATGTCATATAAAACATTTAATTTAAAGTCAAAGTTTGACCATTAATATTAATAATTCAAAATAACATAAGCACTTAATTATTTTTTTTAAAAAAAAAACAGTAATTCTAAGGATACAACGTACCGAATCAACAGTTCATAGCTTATCCTGACACAACCACAACAATTTAGGGGTAAAATAATGTCATTAAACGAACAACACAACACACAGCATAGTGTGACTACAAACAACGGAGCAAAAAGACCCCAACCCAACATATGGCCTCGTTTCTGTCTTCCACTCTTTCCAGTCCATCTCTCCTTGCACACACGCTCCTCCTCCACCTCCTCCTACTCTGTCTCCTCCACTAAATAACCTGGCCGCCATTTTTCATTCCCATTTCCACTCTCAGCTTCCACTGCCAAAACCCATTTCATTTCTCTAATGTCCACGGCAACGGCTATTTTTCTCTTCTTCATTTCTGCAACCATAATAACGTACACTCAAAGCGATGTCGTTTCTTTGTCTGAGGAGATCCAAGCTTTGACGTCGTTCAAGCTCAATCTCAACGATCCACTAGGAGCATTAGACGGTTGGGATGAATCCACGCAGTCAGCTCCTTGTGACTGGCATGGCATTGTATGTTACAATAAACGAGTTCATGAAGTACGGCTACCTCGTCTCCAACTCAGTGGTCAACTCACTGACCAACTCTCTAAGTTACACCAGTTGCGTAAGTTAAGTCTCCACTCAAACAACTTCAACGGCTCCATCCCTCCCTCGCTCTCTCAGTGCTCTCTCTTACGCGCCGTTTACTTGCAGTCCAACTCACTCTCCGGTAACTTTCCGTCAGCTATCGTCAACCTTACCAACCTTCAATTCCTCAACGTCGCTCACAATTTCCTTAGCGGAAAAATCTCTGGTTACATTTCAAATTCTCTCCGTTACCTCGATATCTCATCAAATTCATTATCCGGTGAGATACCGGGGAACTTCTCATCGAAATCTCAGCTCCAACTCATCAATTTATCGTACAATAAATTCTCCGGTGAAGTTCCGGCGAGCATTGGTCAACTTCAAGAGCTTGAGTACTTATGGCTTGATTCTAATCAGTTGTACGGCACTTTACCATCAGCAATAGCCAATTGTTCATCGCTTATTCATTTAAGCATCGAAGATAATTCGCTTAAAGGTTTGGTACCGGCAAGTATTGGCTTAATACCTAAACTCGAAGTGCTTTCTTTATCTCGGAATGAAATCTCCGGCTCGATTCCGGCGAATGTTGTCTGTGGAGTTTCGAAGAAGCTGAGGATTCTGAAGTTTGGAGTTAATGCATTCACGGGAATTGAACCGCCGTCAAATGAAGGTTGTTTTAGTACTCTGGAGGTTTTAGATATTCACGAGAATCACATTAACGGCGTGTTTCCGTCTTGGTTGACTGGTTTGACTACGGTTAGAGTGGTTGATTTTTCAGGAAATTTATTTTCGGGGAGTTTGCCGGATGGTATTGGTAATCTTTCGAGGTTAGAGGAGTTTAGAGTGGCTAATAATTCATTAACTGGTGATATTCCTAATCATATTGTAAAATGTGGTTTCTTACAGGTTCTTGATCTTGAAGGGAATCGGTTTGGTGGTCGGATTCCTATGTTTTTGAGCGAAATAAGGAGGTTAAGGTTGTTGTCTTTAGGAGGGAATTTGTTTTCCGGTTCGATTCCACCGAGTTTTGGAGGTCTTTTTGAGCTTGAAACGTTGAAATTGGAGGCTAATAATTTGAGTGGAAATGTGCCCGAGGAGATAATGAGGTTGACAAATTTGAGCACTTTGGATTTGAGCTTTAATAAGTTTTATGGTGAGGTTCCTTACAATATAGGGGACTTGAAGGGTTTGATGGTTTTGAACTTGAGTGCTTGTGGGTTTTCAGGGAGGATTCCGGCTAGTATTGGGAGTTTGTTGAAGCTGACAACTCTGGATTTGAGTAAGCAAAATTTGTCTGGTGAGTTGCCGATTGAAATATTTGGTTTGCCAAGTTTGCAAGTTGTTTCTTTGGAAGAGAATAAGTTATCTGGGGCTGTTCCTGAAGGTTTCAGCAGCTTAGTTAGTCTACAGTATCTGAATCTCACATCTAATTCCTTCACTGGCGAGGTTCCGGAGAATTATGGATTTCTTACGTCATTGGCTGTTCTTTCATTGTCTCGGAATTATATTTCGGGTATGATCCCAGCTGAGCTCGGTAACTGTTCAAGTCTTGAAGTGCTTGAAATGCGTTCTAATCATCTGAGGGGCGGCATTCCAGGTGATATCTCTCGCTTGTCACGTTTGAAGAAGCTTGATTTGGGTGAGAATGCTTTAACTGGTGAAATCCCGGAGAATATTTATAGATGCTCCCCTTTGATTTCTCTTTCGTTGGATGGTAATCATCTTTCGGGCCATATACCAGAGTCATTGTCGAAGTTACCAAACCTCACAGTTCTGAATCTTTCCTCCAACAGCTTGAATGGGACTATTCCAGCAAATCTTTCTTACATTCCAAGCTTGATATACTTAAATTTATCAAGGAACAATCTTGAAGGAGAGATTCCAGAGTTGCTAGGTTCTCGGTTCAATGATCCTTCTGTGTTTGCTGTGAATGGGAAATTATGTGGTAAGCCAGTGGATAGAGAATGTGCAGATGTTAAGAAGAGGAAGAGGAAGAAGTTGTTTCTATTCATCGGCGTGCCCATAGCTGCAACTATCCTTTTAGCGTTGTGTTGCTGTGCATACATTTACAGTCTTTTACGCTGGCGCAGTAGGCTTAGAGATGGGGTAACCGGTGAGAAGAAGCGAAGCCCAGCTCGTGCAAGTTCAGGGGCAGACAGAAGTCGTGGCAGCGGAGAAAACGGAGGGCCAAAACTTGTCATGTTCAATAACAAGATAACATATGCAGAGACATTGGAGGCAACTAGACAGTTTGACGAGGACAATGTGTTAAGCAGGGGAAGATATGGACTTGTATTCAAGGCTTCATATCAAGATGGAATGGTGCTCTCAGTCCGGCGCCTCCCAGACGGATCAATCAGTGCAGGCAACTTTCGTAAAGAAGCGGAATCACTAGGCAAGGTGAAGCATAGAAACCTAACAGTTTTACGTGGCTACTATGCAGGACCACCTGATGTAAGGCTACTCGTCTATGATTACATGCCAAATGGAAACCTTGCGACTCTCCTTCAAGAAGCCTCACACCAAGACGGGCATGTTCTAAACTGGCCAATGCGCCACTTAATTGCTCTCGGCATTGCTCGTGGGCTAGCTTTCCTGCATTCACTCTCAATGATTCACGGTGATGTCAAGCCACAAAATGTCCTTTTTGATGCTGATTTCGAAGCACATTTATCTGAATTCGGGCTCGATAAATTAACCATAGCAACACCAGCAGAAGCCTCCTCGTCTTCCACCCCAATGGGTTCACTAGGCTATACATCACCAGAAGTAGCATTAACAGGACAACCGACAAAAGAAGCTGACGTGTACAGTTTTGGCATTGTATTGTTAGAGATTCTAACAGGAAGGAAACCAGTTATGTTCACGCAAGACGAAGACATTGTCAAGTGGGTGAAAAAGCAATTGCAAAGAGGCCAAATATCAGAACTACTTGAACCCGGATTGCTTGAGTTAGACCCAGAATCATCAGAATGGGAAGAGTTCTTGCTAGGAATCAAAGTTGGCCTTCTTTGCACAGCACCTGATCCACTTGATAGACCATCAATGGCTGATATTGTTTTCATGCTTGAAGGTTGTAGGGTTGGACCAGATATTCCATCTTCACTACCTTCTCCAATTTGAAGAAACCTTTTATTTTCCCTTTGTGTTTTACTTCCAGAAAGAAGTCATTCTTGATTTTATTTTATTTTCATTTTATTTAATTAGTGTGATGTAATTCAATTTATCACCATCAGTCCAAGAGGGTGTCTTTATTTATTCTTTCACAGTATTTATTGTTCCTCGATTTCCTCCAATTTGCATGACTTTGACTAACTCTAAGAGTACGTGTGACCTATCAAGAAGTATCAACAGTTTGTTGTGTTGTGTTGTGTGGTATCTTAACATTATATATATTAGATTATTTAATAATGAATTGCTTCGGTATACTGTTAATAAGATAATAAAATTACATTTAAAAATATAGCTTAAATTGAACATTTTTTTAAAAGAATTAAACATTTTAAAAAAAACTAAGAAATGAATTATTTTTATAAAAACATATAGATATTATAAAGAATATAAGTAAAAAAAGCAATAATCAAATCATTAATATAGTTAAAATAAAATAATTTAATCTTTGATATTTTATTTTGCAATACAAATCAGAAAAGCATCTAAAAGTCTCTAATTCTATTATTCTATTTAATGGTCAAAAACTCAGAAGATCTATTCCCGTGATTCCTCCATGTAGGAGGACCCAAAACCCTGATTCCCGCCAGAACCCGATATGACACGTGGCGAACATAGGGCTAAGGGAAAAGTAGCCGTTGATGAGACCGGTAACACCCAGGTGTCTTTATCGGAAACAGGAAATGGAAGGCGTCAGGATCCGTGGAAGTGTCTCTCTGCCAGGATTTTTAAAAAGGCCTGATAATTAGCCAGTCAGATATTGAAGCCGTTGCCACGTTGGATTTTAAAGTTTTGACCAGCACGTGGTCCCCTGACTGACTCCAGGTGCTTAAATTCAAATATGGTCCTTCAACTTCTTATATATATTCATACGAGTTCTCCTACTACAAATATATAGTCATACTGGCCTTTTCGCTACCATTTAAGGGCGATATAGGCCCCTTTATCTGAATTAATTTACATTTAAACACCCATATTAATTCCAATCACTATGATGAGACTGGAAATAAAACTTTAAATTTCTTTTAATTGGAATTGGAGGAGCTGATTTGATCAAATTTGAAGTAGAGGATCTCGATTGGATTAAACGTGTAAGGGTTAAGAATCCTCGCAGAATCGTTGGCCCCTGGTCCTGTCATGTCGATTGTAGTGGCACGAAAGTTGTATGGTTTTGGCTATAGGGTCCCAACCACTTCATCTTCAGGTTTTAATTATGGATGTGTAGAAATACAGTATGAGCTATGTGTATGTGCCGGTGGCCCTGGGGTGTTTTTGTAAAATTTGATTTTTTTTAAATTGATTTTTTAATATTTTTACTTTTTTAATATGTTAATATCAAAAATAAATTTAAAAAAATAAAAAAAAATTCTTTAAAAACAAATACTGTAAGTATGACAAGGAATCTTCAGACGGGTTTCAGAGTTTCAGAGAGAACCCAGTCCCCACTACCCATCAACAGGGTCAAGACATTGGAGGACAAAAGCATCGGTGTTTAACTTGAGGACTTGTCATTGTCAAATTGTACTTCAAAGAAATTTCTCATCCCTTCTTTTCATCTCCAAATTTTACTGCGTTCTATACAAAAATGCTTGCTCCGGTTTACTATACTGGGCTATGGTTTAACAGAGAGGTGAGATTTTTGGTCTTGCTTTACTCCGTAGCAAAGTTAGAGCAGTAAAAAAGGTTCTGACACTTGATAATGGACCTCTCGAGAAAATTCGACTCCATTCTTATTACAGTGCGGTTCTCTCAAGTGAAATTAGGACCGCGGGGCCTGGATTCTCTACGAAGGTGACATTTTTGTTTCTAAGTGGTGACATAAACGATCGACAGGGATTCACTCTTTAGGCGCTAGCTAGGATTTTTATTTTTATTTTTTTATTTTTTATTTTTTATTGGGGGGGGTCTGGAAAACATAAACGTTGATAAAGAATTTATTAATTGTGACTGCATTATAAAGTTGCACACACTTCCTTAGATCTTTCGTTTCGGTTTTTGCAACAACATGCGACTTTAAGGCGCTGTTTAATAAGCCACCTCATTCATTCGGCTCGCCGCTCAATCAAGCCTGCAGCAGATTTCAATACGCCCAAAGTCCCCGTGTTTGTTATTATGATAGCTTTTGTAGTTGTGTTTTGAAAAACATTATTTTATAAAAAGTATTTTTAGTTGAGATTGGTATGTTATTTATATATATTTGGTTAAAATTGAGGTTGAACAAAAAATAATTTAATCTATTTAGTTAATAATGCTTTTTAAATTGAGGTTAT
>Ga0307507_10010167_pt1 | contig 12262 bp, 14 predicted proteins | sample 7_EM_MG_FD_207223 | JGI IMG/M metagenome (GOLD analysis project Ga0307507, IMG submission 207223) | Populus trichocarpa ectomycorrhiza microbial communities from riparian zone in the Pacific Northwest, United States - 7_EM | ecosystem: Host-associated > Plants > Roots > Unclassified | place... | reverse complement strand
GCGAGATATGAATCCTCCTCCATTGTGCTACCCGGGGCTCCCATCACGACACAGAAAATCACCGTGCAATTCTCAGAGGTTACTCATATATACAAGCACTCCCATTTTCAACAGCCAAACAATTATCGAGTGTTCGAGTAAAAAATACAGGTGCCAACTTTCCAAGTCGCAGACCACTCGGGAACACACAGTCCTCCACGGCTCTTCGTATAAAGGTCGTGAATTCGTAAAAAGGCCAATCGCACCATAACTACCTCACCCAATAATTCAACCCGAGTGTCAACCGCACACTGCTCGCCATCTTCCTTCCCCCTTCACCATGTTTCCCAATCCCTATTTTTCTCAATTCCCGCATAGCCTTTTCCCACACCTCCCCATCCGAAAGAATATCCAATTCCGCAATAACCTCCCCAGCCTTCTTAGCCACAATCTTGATGTTTCTAACGTCCCGAGCACTCTCCAACCGTAAACCGGTAATAATTCCTTCCCTCATAAACCGCGCGAATGACTTATATTCAGGGTAGTATAAGCGTATGGAATGGCCTAGCAGTGCATCCGGAAATGCCTCCCTCGCAGCAGCACTACTCGAAACCTTCACTTGGAAAAGTATATTCAGTGGTAAGGCCGAGACGTAGTCATCGTAAGCGGTAGAGATAACATCCGGGACCGCCGCCGCTGGGAGTATTCCATCCAGCATCATTTCGTCATTGTCGTCGCCTCCCTTTCCGCCTCCATGTGCGTATGGTGTTTTTTCATGGGGGGGTTCGGGAGAGGAGGGTCGTGGTGAATCGAAGAGATCGAGGGCGACAGTGTGGGTGAGTCTGCGTTTCTTGCGTGGTGGCTCAAGGCAGGACGTGTCGATTAAAGCGAGCTCGAAAGTGCCCGTCATGGTGAAGTTGACGGATGGTGGTGGAGGAGATGGGCATCACCTATGGTGAAGCGTGAAGCGCGAGTGTAACATTGTGGCTGGGAGTGGACCGTGTGCTGCTTGGTGGCAGGGGTAAACAAATCGAGGGATCGACGGATGGGGGAGGGTTGGACCACAGCTTGAAGAGCAGGGCTGACACTTCCGAGGCTACAACTTGTTTCGCGACAGGATGACAGTTGAGTTGCGGAACCAACCAACTCTCTACCGGTACTCGTCTTACCTGTGATGGTTTGATGGGAGTTGAAGTTCCTGCACCATCACTGCTTGTATTATTGGTATTCAGGGAGTCCTTAGTACCGGTATTATGTACGAATACTAGGGTGTGAGCAAAATCTGTCGTTTTGGTGAAGGAAAAAAGTCTGTCGAACTCTTGGCATAGTGGCTGGAGCACACCGCGTTCTCTGAGTGGTTGAGAAGGCCCTGGGGCCAATCAGAGGGACTTCGACAGACTTACCCTTGATACCCGGTACGAGTAATCAATTTCATATTGTTGACCTTGATACATCCGGCGACTCAATCGTAAAGGAGATTTAACCAAACACAGTTCTCGTTGTTGGATATAGCCTAAAGATAAATCAGAGGAGCAGCAGATGCCTCTATGGCCAAGGGGTAAGGCGCAGCACTTGTATTTCCAACTAGATTGCAATGCTGAGATCATGAGTTCAAATCTCATTGGAGGCATTTCTTTTTTGAAATATTTTTTCCCTCCGTTTCTTGTTTGCCAAACTCTCTCCTCCTGAAGAGTTGCAAAAAAAAATCCTACCGAGTTGGGCTGCTTGCGGTTTTGTCCAGTTTTCTCAAAGAGCCCAAGAACCAAAGTGCAAACTACGGGCAATTATACTTGTACTCGAGTACACACACAATGCCGATTCAACTGGGTTAGACTAATACGGTATTTGGGTGCTCAACCCACGAGGGATATCTACAGCACATCCACCAGTTCACCATCACCTAACCCTCCACTACTGTACTAGTAGTGATCCCTCGTCAATCTCGGCACAGTCTGTCCATCACCCCACTTACTGTACTCCACATCCCAACCCCGTACGCCCAACTGCTGTGCTAGTGCTCTAGCTACTAAGTAATCTACACCATCTGCACCACCACCACTATCGTAAATACCATCTATCCATCCATCCCACCATCCCCCCTCCACCGTGCGGTGCGCTGCGGTACAGTACATCCTCCAAAGGCTAGCCCCGCCCGTCTCTGACAAACACCCCGCCCCCACAGACTCGAACAATCCCCATCGAAATGTCCACGCCCCCTCCAACTCTACAAAAGTCAAAGCATATAAAATACTGGCTCCGCTGTTTGAAAACCTGTCTGCCAACCGACTATACTAGCACAGACCTGAACCGGCTAACGCTCGGGTTCTTCTGCATCGCGGCCCTCGATCTCCTCGGCTGTCTGTACACTGAGACGACGGAGGAAGACCGCGCGGGATGGATCAACTGGATATACAAGAACCAGTTACCCATCGGAGGATTCCGCGGCAGTCCCGCTACCGACCTGGGCAAAGGAGCTGATGGTAGTGAGTGGGATCCACCGATTGTCCCCGCAAGTTTCTTTGCGCTAGCGGCGCTGGTTAGCCTAGGCGATAATTTGGAACGTGTGAAGAAGAGAGAATTGCTGGAGCTCCTGCCAAAAGTGCAGAGGGAAGATGGAAGCTTCGGGGAGTGGCTAGGTGGTGACGGGCAGATTATTGGAGGGAGTGACATGCGTTTTGTATATTGTGCCGTCGCCATACGGTGGATTCTGCGAGGGAGGGAAGGGAAGGGTGTGGTTGAGGGAGTTAAGGATATTGACGTAGAGGGGGTCGTAAAGTTCATTAGATCCGCCGAGAGTTACGAAAATGGGATTTCAGATAAGGCGTTTGGGGAGGCTCATGGTTTCTTCCCTATTCCTTTCTTTCTTTCTTTCTTTCTTTGTACTGGAGGATGGGATTGGGGCTGATGGACGCATGCAGCGGGATTGACTTACTGTGCTATCGGAGCTCTGGCCCTGCTGGGTCGACTACACCCCACATCCGACGGGCTCTCTACGCACGCGAACATCCTCAGATGGCTTACCTCACGCCAAGTACCTTCACGGGCACAGGACGAATTAAGAGACGAGGAATACGAGAGCCAGATAACCAATGGTACGGAACAAGAGATCACAGCTGGGGCTGCAATCGCCTACGGAGCAGATGGAAGGCCACTGTGGGCTGGCTTCAACGGAAGGTGCAACAAGAAAACAGATACATGCTACTCATTTTGGGTTTGCGGAAGTTTAGATGTAAACCTTCCCCCCCCCTCATTTCTGGCGGGCCGGTTAAGCTAACTAGAGCTCAGATGATGAAAAAACTCCACCTGGCAGACTTCAATGGCAATCGGCGGTTCCTACTGGAAAAAACACAACACCTCATTGGGGGATTTGCAAAGCTACCCGTTCCTGGAACGCCGCCAGATATCCTACATAGCTTCATGGGACTGGCTAGCCTTGCGCTAATGCGAGAGGAAGGGCTTAATAGGTTGGATCCTACGCTCTGTATAAGCATGCAGGCGAAAGAACGGTTAATGAGCATGGTCTGGTGGAGGGACGCGGCAATATGATTAGCCGATTATCGCCTTCTTGAGTGTATTTTAGATATCTTGCAAATTGGGATAGCCTCTATGTAGCACCCACCCTACTACCACTCTACTACCCCACCCCTTCTAAGATACTGCTAGCAAATTTACTATGAAATATCATCGATTCTGGTGCGAAATGGTATCCGAGTGACAGTTCATGAACCATGTTCAATCTCTGAACACAGAACAACTCGATTAGGAACATTAGATCAGGGAAAAACCGCAAAAAAAAAAGAAAAAAGAAAGAGAAAGAAAAATTCATGGCCTATTCCTTGGACTTTACCAACCTCCCCCAAACATGGGGGACAACCTCCCAGTGCTCCTCCTCTCTCAGGTCCACCAAATCATTAACATCCCACTTCCCAGTCCTGGAGAGCATCTCTTTCGTCCTCCTATTGAGATTGCACCCAGCAAACATCCACGGCCAGAAGATTTGATAAAACCCTACCAAAACGCCCCCGGCTAATTAGCTCTTCTCACTCTTCTCCCGCCAACAAAACTCGCCAAGCATACGTACCTTGCAACACCCCCGAAACAACACACCTCCCATTCCTGACATGTTCAAAAACCAACCATTGACCCCCCGGTTTCAAGCACTTGAACAGCCCGGCCAGAGCCCCCTCCAGGTGCCTTTCATCCAAACTGCAAAGCACGCGGACAGTAAGCACGGTATCCACACTCCCCAAGCCCGACCCCACGCAGAGCATCCGCATCTTCCGCGCCGAACGGCAGAATGGTATATATGTCTGTTAGCCCCTCAGCGTCGATTACCTTCCGTAATTGCGCGTGCATGCGGGCTGTTCAGTCAGCTTCGACGTCGCGAGAGCTGGCAGGTCTTTGGGTTTTGATTAGTCGAGATTTGTTTGTGGACCCCGCCCTCTACTATATTGCCCTCATTATTCTGCTCAAAGGAAAGCCCAAATAAAAAAGGCAGAGACGGGGTTAGAACTAAGAGGTATGCAAGTCCTAGCCTTTATCAGTTCGTGGTATTGTTGTACTGTACAAAGAATTAATATTCTCCAGCAATCCCCTTACCTTACCATGCCGTGTGAGAATCGATGAAGAGGCGTAGATTCTCATGCCGCTGAGAAATGTTACCGTCGGAGACTCGGACTCGGTGGTAGGGGGTGGGGTATGCCGGTGTAGTATATGATTTCTGATGTTATGAACTTCTTAGTAATACAGCGTTTGTTCTGTTCCTGAGGGGAGAAGAAGGGGGAGGAGGTGTGTGTGTGTGCGTAGATCGTGCTGAATGCAAGAACTATGATGCTGCTTCCGACGTCTCAAGATTCCGACACTGCGAGTAATACCCGCACATGAATTATGCACCACAAACAAATTCCGACCAATCACACTGCAGAAACTGGCCAAATGTTGTCAACCAAGTTGGTCGTCATGTTCTGTGCTGTAGGCCCTGCGCAGTGCTTGTCCTACAGCACTGTACTCGGTTTCTCGTGATAAGTGCTTGGATCCAATATGGCATTACAAAGCCAAGCTACAAATCTGAAGAAAAAAAGACACTCTAATCCACTCGGGTGCGTCGGCAAAGATCAGGAAGCTGTCTCCGTTGATCCCATACAAATCTCTGGAGAAGAGGGCCATGTTTTCTGATTTGTGTGGACACACCCGAGCACATGAGTGCTCGAGCAGTATGTCTGCCCAGAGCCGTTTACATACCGTACCGTGCCGCACAGTCGAGAGACACATTCCCGTGCAAAAGCTTTACATATCATATATCATATCTGGAAAGATGATCAATTCACAAGGACTTGTGTCAGAAGCACGATGCCTTTCGACTCGAAAAGGCTTACATCAACGCTTTTCAACCTCGGGGCTAAATGCTTCTATTGGGCACGCTTTCTTACTGGTATTCGCCTAGCAACTAAATCTGTCACACCGAAAACTTGCATCGCTGTCGTGAATTGATATTGCAGCCCGGCAATCTCATATCATAGCAACTGGTATCATAGGTACAACACGCATCCAGCAAGTTTCCAAGGAGAGAAGAGCTACCTGTACTGAGGTCGCGCAGATGCGAGGAGAATTGTGGTATGGCACTGTGGACAGTGGTTTGTGCTAAACTGTTGTACTCTACTCGAGTACTAAAGAGGACATATTGTCTAACTTCAACTCTCTAAGGGTGCCTAGTAACTACTTCGGTGAGAATTGCCTCTGGTAGAGTGGATGACTTTCTGCGCGTTGGTGGGGAGGAAAAAGATATCTCAAGGCCTTGTGGAAAACATACCGTTGCTGGGCAAGAATGAATGTCTACCGTATATGTTCCGGCTGGAGAGGTTCCTGGCCCTTCGGCGCAGTGTACACATGCGGACCTCGAGAGGACGACTTCTTTTATTCTTGCCTTGGGAAATAGCAAGGTTTTGTAAACGAAAAAGGGGCGAGCAACGCGAGTTCGCCGCAGGGCCGTTGCACGAGATGCACTTTGCTCGAGATGCGCTTTATTCGAAATTGGGATGTGGGTTCCCGGTCGGAAGGGAAACGTGCGGGAGTGGTCGAGCAGATTGCTTACCATCAAGCTATTTTTGCATCGAGAGCCTCTCGGAGTGAAAAGGGCAGATGAAAAGGAAAATAAGGCTCACTCTCAAGTATAATACCGATTGTCTGTGTGTGAGGAAGGTGAAGTGTCAACAGCGTCTCCCGGACCTTAGGTTATCAAAAGACCGCTATGGTAGCCGGTCTATGTGAGAGACTTGGTTAAATTACAACGGAAGTAGAAGCTCACGATGGGGTTTCCGCAGAGCAACTTCATAGCGTAGCGGTGCTGGTAAAGTATGTGAACCCGAATCACTGTCCTTGTGCAATATAACATAACATGTTAAAAATGATTTTTTGATAGCCCTCAACGAATAGCAAAGTGGTGTGTCTCCGTTGAGGGAAAGGAGAGAGAGCTGGCCCAATGGCGGCCCAAGTATATTAGATTGTGCAGGCCGCCAGCACCATTTAAGGGTCTCTAACCGTTCCCACTGCATGGTATCCGTAGAAAGGAGACAAAAGAACAGCTTTGGAGGAAAAAGGAAGGAAGGACCGTGGGTCGGGCGAAATAATCTCCACAGGGCAGAGGGCCCAATTTCCCGCGGTTGCTCAGAGGAAGGAAGGAAGGAAGGAAGGAAGGAAGTGTGTCAGGGATATTGTTGAGGAGATGTATGGGGGGCCTTCGTGCAAGGTATGGAACCTTCAGGCGGGTTGGGCGGGCGGACTGCCAGCGGAGAGGACACGGGGCATTTATGGCTAGTACGGTGCTTTTTATTTTTGTTTTTCTATCAGACTTTCATCGGGGGTGAGAGGAGGCATGCCCGTGTGTGGGAGAAGGGTGCCGGTACGTACCGCACTCGAGCAGAGGGAGAATGGCAACATTTTCGGCATGGTTAATGTCTTGGCAGGAACAAGCTCTGGGACCCATTTGGGGACTTTGTTGGTTTGGAAGGGAAAGATGCAACGGACAGCAACATACCGGCACTCGAGTGCTCAGTACCGTACCAGTCTGCAGCAGAAACAGTTGACGCCGCGAGCTGTCCGAAATACGCAGCCCGGTTCCTGGCAAGCCCATGCATCTAGAGCAGCAGCTTGCGGTCCCTGGGTATAACTGAGTCCGGGCGTCAGAGATAGTTATGGACAGATAGATAGATACAAGCAAGTTAGCTTGCATAAAAATTTGTCAAGGGAAAGTGCCAAGGTGAGTGGGGCGAAGTGGGTGTGATTGGTCCGTAGGTCAGTATATCTATCGTGGAGCCACTGTGGCGGGTGTCTGGTGTCTAGCCTTCGCCTCACCGCTTCCCACCTTTAATAAAGAGAGCCAATGGTGGGCTCTAGGTTAATCCTACAGAAACTCATAGGGTAGAATTGAGTACGCATGGCCCAAGAGCCAACGAATTGTCCTCTCTCCCTTTGCTACCGCTGGATTCGCCGCACATCCTCCACACGCACGGCTCACCACTCCTACCGCAGTGCCTAGCCATTTTTTCATCGAGCTTCCTGCATTTCCTCCCCCCTATCTTGTTCCCTTTTGCAACAACGCTTTCAATCCCTTGACTGTAAACTCTTTTTAATACCCCCCCCATTTCCGCCTTTCTTTTCCATTCCTCATTCTTACCTCCCCCTTCCTCCCTCACCATCGTGGTATCTTTCACCAACCACATCATCCACAATGGGCGGTTCTCAGTCCGAGGACTCCTTTGAGTTCGTGGACACTCCACCAGCCTCGACACCTCAACCGGCGTCCGACTCTTGCGGTGTCAGGACTACCGACGTAAGTACTATCCAATTCTAATTCCTATGATATCCCCTTGTTGTCGACCTTGTTTCCGCCGTCAATTGAGGAATACCAGAATCTGACTTTTCTGCAGTATCCAAGTATCGCCAATGCACCTCTTCCTGCTGAAGGTTCAGGGAACGACTCTTGGTCCAACACGCTCATGTTTGGACTCTTGCTTGGCGTTCCCTACTACCTGAAGTACAAGGTTGGTGGCGGATTCAAGACTTTTATCTTTTTTGCCCTAGTCGTGGATCTTCCGATCTTGGTTGGATTCTGGGTCGTCATGTCCACCTACTCGCCAAGGAAGAATGAGAAAGTCAAGCTCCCTGGAAAGGGAGTGGAGCACTATCTCCAGTTCCACAAGCAAGAAGATGCCGTGAAATACAAAGGCAGCACTAAGATTCCTATGGAGGTTTTCTACGAAATGTACTTTGAGGGCGATGTTTCCTTTAAGGGAGACTGCTTGGAAATTCTGGAACGCCGTCACGACTGGGCTACCTTTCAGTTTACTAAGGGTCTTTTCAAGCACTTTTTGTTCGGCATGATTCCGGAATTGCTTGTGCACTCCCGGTCTCAGGGTAAGAATCTTAACTTTATCATCTGATTGTAGGATTGTGCTAACCCAAACAATAGACGAAGAGCAGGTTCGTGACCATTATGATCGCGGTGATGACTTCTACGGCTGGTTCTTGGGCCCACGCATGATCTACACTTCTGGTGTTATTTCCGACATCCACAAGGAGGAATCTCTCGAACAGCTCCAGGACAACAAACTCAAGGTCGTTTGCGAGAAAATTGATCTCAAGGATGGTGATCGTATGCTCGACCTTGGCTGCGGATGGGGCACTCTCGCTCGTTTCGCTTCCAGGAACTATGGCGCCCACGTTACCGGTATCACTCTTGGCCGCAACCAAACCGCATGGGGGAACTCTGGCCTCCGCCGCGATGGAATTGAGGAATCTCAGTCGAAGATTTTGTGCATGGATTACCGCGATACCCCTATCCCCACTGGAAGGTATAATAAGATTACTTGCTTGGAAATGGCCGAACACGTTGGTGTCAGACACTTTGGAGCCTTCTTGAGTCAGGTCTACAACATGCTCGAGGATGATGGAATCTTCTTCTTGCAGATCGCTGGTTTGAGAAAGTCTTGGCAGTTTGAGGTAGTAAAAATTTTCCTGTTTTGGATGTTCGAAGATGACTGACATGGGTTTCAATAGGACCTTATCTGGGGGCTTTTCATGAACAAATATATCTTCCCTGGTGCTGATGCTTCTACCCCTCTTGGTTGGTTCGTTGATAAACTTGAGGGCGCTGGTTTCGAAATTAAGAGCATCGATACTATCGGAGGTCAACATCTTTCATCCCAATTATGATCGAATCTTAGCTGATGAATTTATAGTCCACTACAGCGCTACTCTCTGGAGGTGGTACAGAAACTGGATGGCAAACCGCGAGAAGGTTGAGGCCAAGTATGGAAGCAGATGGTTTCGCATCTGGGAATTCTTCCTTGCCTACTCGAGCATCATCTCTCGCCAGGGCAGTGCTACTTGCTACCAAATTGTTCTCCACAAGAACTTGAACGCTTTCCACCGCGTTGAAGGCATTCGCACCCAGTACCAGCTCTCTGGGGCTCTTTCTGTTAGGAGGGATTAAGCTGTTGTTTCGTCTTGCATGTGAAATTTCTGATGGCCTTTGGTTTCCAAACATGGGATAGGTGAAAAAGTTTTGTTAACATACACGGGTATATAGACGGCGGTAATGGGGCTCCCATGGAAAGGTGAAACGTGTAGTGTTTAGAATTATCAATGAATGCAAACATTCAATCCTGCATAATGTTTAATACTGTAAATTTGTGAATTGGTGATGCGCTCGCACTAAGTTATGGTTTTGTTGTGGACGGGTAATGATTGGTCCATGGGCTTGGCATCTCGTGATGAGGCGGCCTTTGCTAAGGTTACTCTTGCAATGCATCGCACTCACCCAACTTGTTGGCGTTTAGTCGTCTTGATATTGGCTTACGGTAATGATCAATGTTTCGTCTGCGGGCGTGGTAACTTATCACGGTTGCCGCGCTCCGGTGGTACAAGTAGCCACCTAGGATCCTATGCGGCGGGGTCGCTGTATTATTCATGGGATGCGATGGCAAACACCACTGACGGGTGATTAGTGCGCACCGCGCACGAGTCGTCTATCGAGCCTTGCCTTCCCTTTCTGTTTTTTTTCTCTACATTTGTTTCTTTTCCACTTGAATCATTTTAACGATATCTAACCACATACCAAAGCCCTGTGCTTGTGCTCACACTTCCTGGACACCACCACCATAATGACCTCCCAACCTGCGACACTCTCCCAAATCTTCCCATGGATCAAGACACCCCTCGTGGTCTCCGCCCCTATGCGCATACTATCGGGCCACAAACTCGCAGTTGAGGTTTCCAAAGCCGGGGGCATAGGTTTTTACGGACCAGGCTACGATGTAGGCCCCGTCCCGGCCGCTCTCCAAGCCGCCCGCGAAGCCTTCGCCCTTTCGGATCCTGCGGAGGTACTACCCATCGGTGTCGGCTTCATCCTATGGAAAGCCCCGCTGGAGCCGGTGCTCGACGCGCTGAAGACCTACCGCCCGGCGGCGGTCTGGCTGTTCGCGCCGAAGGATGAAGCGCAGATGCAGAATTGGGTGTATGCGATCAGGAGGAGCGCCCCGGGTGTGAGTATCTGGGCGCAAGTTGGCAGCCTCGCTGAGGCGGAGTCGGTCGTTCGGTTGGATGTGGATGTGTTGGTACTCCAAGGCGGGGACGCGGGTGGTCACGGGATTTCCGGGCGCAGGGGGAGTGTCATGCAGCTTGTACCTGAGGTTGTGGACGTACTTGGTAGGAATAGTGGAGGAAGTAAAGTGCCACCTGTTTTGGCTGCCGGCGGAATTGTGGATGGGCGCGGCATCGCTGCGGCATTGGGGTTGGGCGCGCAGGGCGCTGTGCTCGGGACTAGGTTTATCGCCTCTACTGAGTCTGAGGCGCATGCCGGGCTTCGCGGAGCTGTGGTTGGGGCTAGGGATGGGGGGAGTGGGACTGTTAGGTTTGTTTACCTACTCTGACCATTTGTGTGGGGTATGGCACTAATGGTGGGGCTACGATAGGACAAGGCTTTACGACGAACTTCGTGGAACGGGAGATTGGCCGGAGCAGTACGATGCCAGAGCGATTGCCAATAATACGTTTCAGGATGACGTCAGTGGGCTATCGAGGCTCAGGAATAAGGAGCTTTATGATATCGCAGTGGAGGCGGAGGAATGGGGGAGGTTGACCGTGTTTGCGTATGTTGCTTCCCTTTTCTCAATGAGTGTTTGGCAGTGAAGTGGAATTGAGTGAGTGAGTGAGTGAGTGAGTGAGCGCTGATGGGTAATTTGTAGCGGGACCGGAGTAGGATTAGTAAAGGAGGTGTTACCCGCGGAGAAGATTGTGGAGGAGGTTAGGGGTGAGGCCGTTGCTATTATCGAGCGATTGGGGAAGGTTTACGCTTCGTGATGGTAGTTTTACGGTATGGGGGGGGGGGGGTGGCTTAGTGTTGTACGGTATGATACCAGTATCTACTTGTAGACGCTTGGGCCGATGACCCCATAGTGCTATGATATTATAAAAACAAACTCCGCTCAATTGCACATCGCTATTAAATAAAATACTCATACACGCGAAAAACCCATCATCCGTCCGTAGAAAAAAAATCCTACTTCCTTCCATCCCTTCTTTCCACCCGTGGCACCAAACTCTTCCCCTCTTACGAATCGCTCATCACTTCCCACCGTAACGGGCGATTGTGTCCTACCATACCTAAGACAAAAGTCCCGTTAACCCGGACATATCCTTGTCTTGTCAATCAATCCCTCATATAAACCGTTGAAACGGTATACCTCTTTGTACAAACTTCAGGAGACCTAGTCTACTGGATCTTATTCTACTCTCTGGGGCCGAGATCTCTAGAGTAAGTCCCGGTACAAGTGCGTCGAATAAACACCTTGGGAGGTTACCAATATTTTTTATCCTGAAGCCGAGATTGTAGTGATGGATAGAAATTGAGAGGTGGTTCATAATGCCTTCAACTTTGAACACCGGTGCGACTTTGCGAAAAGACTGAGGCAAATGCGGTTATGGGCCAACTAGATTGCTAGGATTTGACTCTAGATGCGAAATCGCAAAGTCCCTATTATCTCGTTCAATTAATCGATCAATGAATCTTGCTATGTTCACAATGCCGATCATATTATTATTATTATTATTATTATTATATTAATTTTTTATGATACAAGTACTGTACAACATCCGGGTAGAAGGTCTTGGCACCCCCCCCATTTTACATCAAAAGTATCCCACTTCACAACTCAATGAACATGTTATATGGAGTAAACAATAAAGGTAATAATTATAGATAGTAGGAAATTTCCATGAAATTTTA
>Ga0307507_10010165_pt1 | contig 12263 bp, 11 predicted proteins | sample 7_EM_MG_FD_207223 | JGI IMG/M metagenome (GOLD analysis project Ga0307507, IMG submission 207223) | Populus trichocarpa ectomycorrhiza microbial communities from riparian zone in the Pacific Northwest, United States - 7_EM | ecosystem: Host-associated > Plants > Roots > Unclassified | place... | reverse complement strand
GCTCCCGCCCGCGGCCACGAGTGTGGCCAGCAGCCGGAACTCCGTGGGGGACAGGGCGACGGCCGTGCCGTGCACGGTGACTCGGTGGCCGACCGCGTCCAGAATCAGGTCCCCGACCGCGATCGCCACGGCCGGCGCAGCCCGCTTCACGGACGCACGCAGCCGGGCGGTGAGTTCGGCCAGATGGAAGGGCTTGGCCAGGTAGTCGTCACCGCCTGCCGAGAACCCCGACAGCCGGTCCGCGAGCTGTTGCCGGGCGGTCAGGAAGATGACCGGGGCCAGGAAGCCGTTGGTGCGCAGCGCCTGGCACACGTCCCGACCGTCCGCGTCGGGCAGCCCGATGTCCAGGACAACCGCCGCGATGTCGCCGGTGGCCAGCCGCAGGGCGGTGGCACCGTCGGCGGCGAGGACGGGCTCGAAGCCCTCCTCGTACAGCCCACGGCGCAGCACGTCCAGCAGCACGTGATCGTCCTCAACGACCAATATCTTGTGACGCATGGTCTCCCTTAGGTGCTCCGGCCGGGCGGGTCGTGTCCGAGATGAGTGATTCGGGCGGCCAGTGGGCCATGGCCGACGGACACGCCGCCAGGCGGCCGGCGACGAGTCGTGCGGCATCGCTCCGCGTGGAGCGCGCCAGAGTCACCGTGGTGCCGTGCCCCAAGGGGAGCGCCCATCCACTGACAGCGCCCCTTTCCCTTGGACCACCTGACGTAGGTGAACGGGCGGATACGAATGACTACAAGGGTGTAGACGTTCGTCGCACTGTAGACGATCGGCGAGTGGGAGGCGTTCTCGGGCTTGTGCGCCATTACGTGTCCGTCGGCTCGGTGGCGTCGTGCTTGCTCAGCTCGGACGAGGGCGGCGCCCGCCCCGACGTCATCATGATCACCGCCGACCGGGACATCACTTCGGTACGGACCGCCGGGCAGGTACTACGCGGGCCTGCGCCCAGAGGAAGCGGTCGCGGTGGCGTTGCCGGACTGCCGGCTGCCCAGCACCGGTTGGGGGTGGTTGATCCTGCATCGCACTCGGCCGCAGGCGCGCTCCTGCTCCAGTCGCTGCGCCCGGTCCTCGATGGAGGCGAGGTAGCGGCGCTGGGCGCGCACGGTGGTGCCGAGGAAGAACGCCGCCGCGGCCAGTCCGCTGAGGATGACGAAGGCGTCGTTGATGCTTCCGGCAGGGGCGAACCGCACCGCGACCAGGACGACCCCGAGTTCGACGGCCGCTGCGGCGCCGAGCGAGTGCCGCAGACCGCGGTGGGCGGCGACGGTGTAGAGCGCGACGAGTACCGCGAACTCGGAGAACGAGACCGTGCCCAGCGCCCACGTGGCCATCGCCACGGCCCAGCAGAACCAGAACACCGCGAGGGGAGCCCGGCGGCGCAGCACAAGGGGGCAGATCACCGCGATCGCCAGTACCCAGTTCAGTGCTCCGGACCGGTTGCAGAGCAATTCGTGCGATGCGGCGACGGCGCAGAGGACGGGTGGTCCGAGGGGCAGTACGAGGGAAAGCGGGGGGGGCGGTCCCGGGACGGTCGGTGCGCCGGGTGGAGGTGCTTCACCCCGCCGACAGTACGGAAGGGCGGTCTCGGGGGCGTCAATCGAAGGTCCTACATCCGCCGGAATGTGACCACCATCGTCGGATGTGCCGGTCCCGGGTCGCTTCTAGCTTCGCGATATGAGAACACGACCAGCGACCATGGCCATGAAGGTGCCGGAGATCGCTCTCATCTTCTGGATCGCGAAACTCTGCACCACTGGATTCGGTGAGTCCTTCTCGGACTACGTCTTCTTCAACGACTACATCGGACAGCATGCGGCCATGCTCATGGGCCTCGGCCTGCTCCTCGTGTGCCTGGCCGTGCAGTTCGCCACCACCAAATACACCCCGTGGGTCTACTGGCTCGCGGTGACGGCCGTGAGCATCTTCGGGACGATGTCGGCGGACTTCCTGAACAAGGATCTGGGGATGCCGCTCTACGCTTCCACGCTGATGCTGGTGGCCGTCCAGATCGGCGTCTTCGCCGCCTGGTACGCGACACAGCGCACCCTGGACGTGCACAGCATCAACAACCGTCTGCGGGAGCTGTTCTACTGGCTGACCGTCCTGTGCACCTTCGCCCTGGGAACAGCCGCGGGCGATTTCGCGGCCGTCACCCTGGGCCTCGGCACTCTGGCCTCGTCCTTCGTCTTCCTGGGGATCATTCTGATTCCCGCAGTGGGCTATCGCTGGTTCCGTCTCAACGAAGTCCTCGCCTTCTGGTTCGCCTACACCATCACCCGCCCCCTGGGCGCCTCCGTCGCGGACTGGCTTTCCGTACCCGCCCCTTATGGGGACGGGCTTCAATTGGGCACCGGACCCATCAGCCTCGTCCTTGGGATTCTCCTCGCGGGAGTCGTCGGAATGATCGGATCGCGACACCGCAGGGCCGATTCCCTGGAGACGGCGCCTATGGAGGCGGTCGCCGAGGAGCGTTGACTACGCCCTGGTGTTTCAGGCGGTAGCCGCGCCCCCGCAGGGTGGTGATGTGGGGGCAGGCCGCTGGAGTGGGCCGAGACGTCGGTTGGCCATGGTGACGGTGAGATCTCGCGGATCCACCGCAGTCGGCGGCAGTGTGCGCCTTCCTCGCTCCAGCAACGGTCTGTGCTGCCGGATGGGTCCAGGATGGCGAGGGGATAACGGGATCCGTTCGCCCCCATCGCCCGACGCGCGTTCCGTCCGTAGGCAGCGCCGGGTAACCGACTACAATTTTGTAGACCGTCTGTTGAACTGCAGACGGTGGCGGAGTGAGGACGTTCCCCATGACCGACGAGAGGCGGCCGGCCGGTGAGCTCGAAGCCGCCGTCATGGCTGTGCTGTTGACCGCCGGTGTCCCGCTCACGCCGGGGCGGGTGCAGACCGGGCTCGGCTTCGGACTGGCCCGCACGACGGTGACGACGATATTGACCCGGCTGCATGAGAAGGGCGTCGTCAGCCGTGAACGGCAAGGCCGGGGATACGCCTACTCTCCCGTGCAGGACGCTCCCGGTCTGACCGCCCGGCGCATGCACACCGTTCTCGACCGGGACGCCGACCGGGAGACGGTCCTGGCCCGTTTCGTCGCCCAGCTCAACCCCGGCGACGAGGAGTTCCTGCGCCGGCTTCTGGAGGGTGACGAGCGATGACGACTCTGCTGCTCGTACCGTTGGTCCTGCCCTTCCTCGCGCCGATACTGGCCCGCCGAACCTTCGACCGTCTGGCCCCCGCCACCGCGCTGTGGGTTCTCACCGCCTCGGCCCTGGCGCTGGCGGGCGCCTGCGTCGCCGCTCTCGGGGCCCTGGTTCTGACGGGACTGCTCAAGCTCCCCGCCTTCGCCGCCCTCGGCGAACTCGTCCACCCTCTGCGCACCCCCTCGGACTACCTCGTCCTTCCCGCCGCCGCGGCGGCCACCGGGGTGCTCACCCTCGGCGCCTGGACCCTTGTGCGCTCGGCCTTCCTGCAGACTCGTGCCTTCCGTACCGCCCGAACGCAAGCTGACCGCCGCCCTGCCGCCGGCGACCTGTGCGTCGTCGATTCGCCACATCCGGACGCGTACGCCCTGCCCGGACGGCCCCACCGGATCGTCGTCACCACCGCGATGCTGCGCAGCTTGGGACCTGACGAGCGCGAAGCCCTCTTCGCCCATGAACGCGCCCATAACCGGGCCGGCCACCACTACTTCCTGGCCGCCGCCGAACTCTCCGCCCACTGTCACCCCGCGCTGCGCGCCGTCCGCGACACCATTCGGCTCGCCGCCGAGCGGACCGCCGACGAGGCCGCGGCCGGCGCCATCGGCGACCGGCGCCTGATCGCCACGGCCATCGCCCGTGCCGCTCTGGCCAGCCACGCCGCGCGGTCCGCCCGCCCGGACTTCGCGCCTGCGGCGACGACCGGCCCGGTTCCGCAGCGTGTCACCGCACTCCTCGAATCCTCCGAGGGGCGCTCGCGCCCCACGCGCTGGACCGCGTTCCTCCTCGTGGCCTGTACGGTCCTGTCCGTCGCTGCCGGAACAACCGGCGTCGTCGCCTTTCATCGCCAGGTGGAGATAGCCCAGGGCGAGGAGGGCCCATGATCGGTGTGACCCGGCGACCGACCGGCGCGCTCCTTCTCGTGCCGCGCGCTTCACGCTGTGGGACTGGAGCTTCTCCCGATACGGCGGGCAGGTCGTCGGTGTTCACCTGCCCGCCGCCGTTCACACGGGTGTTGCCGTGAGGGGTCGTGTGGCCGCGAGGGCGGTGCCGTAGCGGCGCAGTAGCAGGGTGGCGGCGAGGGCGGTGAGGGCGGTGAGCAGGCCGAGTTCGACCTGGTCGTGGGCGGTCAGCCACGCCGCGACCCTGACTGCCATGACCGCTGGGTCCGTCTCGGCGCCGGCCTCTCCTGCTCCGTACACACCGTTCTCCAAGCTGGATTGCATTCTGCCGCTGTGCGCGTGGCGCGGCCGACTGGGCCAGTCGGCCCCTGCGCCGTGAGCGGCGCCTCTCAAGGCGCTTGCGTCCGGCCAGGCTGCTCGGGTCTGGTCCGTCGCCGAGGAGTGAGCCACGGGATCCGCGAGGGACGTGGGTCGGGTGCTTTCTCATGGCGCGGCAGATCGGTGATGCGGGCGCGTGCGATCAGCTCCAAGGTGGTGGCGACGGCGACCGCCTGAACGGCCATCAGAGCGACGAGCACGAACAACTGCACCGCGCCTGCGGTGACGGGGTCGGCTCCGCCGAGCAGCATGCCGACGAACGCGCCGGGCAGTGTGACCAGCCCGACCGTTCGGGTCTGGTCGAGCCCCGGAACGAGCGCCTCTGAAGCGGCCGAACGGGCGATCTCCACCCTGGCGTCGCGATCGATCATGCCCAGTGCGAGCGCGGCTTCGACCTCGCCGTGACGCAGCCTCAGCACTGCCAGGCTCTGCCGTCCGGCCAGGACCGTGGCCGTCATCGCGCCGCCGATCAGGATGCCGGTGACCGGGATCATCGTGATACCGGTCACCGGCACGAGGCCGGTGGACAGCAGCAGCGAGACAGCGGGGACGACGCCGGCCGCGATCGGCACGGCCGTCCACCACCACGTGCTGTCGGAGGTGATGCGGCGGCCGGCCGTACGCACGGCGACCGTGAACATCAACGCCAGGAACACCGGCAGTCCGGTGGGGGAGTGGGCGACCCAGCCGATGACCACGGAGACCAGCACGAGCTGGACGGCCGCGCGCAGGCCGGCGGTCACTATCTCCCTGGCCCGGCTGGTGCCCTGATCGGGCGTCAGCTTGGCGAGGGCGGCCACCGCGACGGCGGCGGCGAGAAGGACGGCCAGGACCCAGGCGAGAGTCGCGTTGACCGGGAGCAAAGCGGCCGAGGCTGTCAGCAATGGCATCACCGTGGAAGGTTCCGGCTCTGGCTGCGACCGTGCTCGGGCTGAGTCGGTTGCACGGGAGGGCTGCTCAGAGGGTGATGCTCCGGCCCTCGTCTTGGGGCGTGGTGCGGTCTGGAAGCATCCGTGGCCCCGCGTCCCCCTGCCTGCACCTTGAAAGCGACATGACCGTCGTCAGGCAAGTAACGGTGCCCACGAGCAGCGGTACGGCCACGCGCAGTCTACAGATCTGTAGACGCTTAAGGAAGCCTGCCCTAACTCGGAATCGAACAGGGTAGGGTCACAGCGGCCGAACTGTCCCGTATAGGCCGGGAGATGCACGACGCCGTCGTCCATGACGGCGACCGATCCGGAGTTTCTGCCGACCCGACTCACCACCGAGCGGGCCGCCGCCACCGTCGGCCACTCAGCCGCCCTGCGTGCGCAGATGGGCGGGGACCCACGGTCGTCGCTCGACGGGCCCGTCAGAGTTCCAGGCGGTAGCCGTGCCCTCGCAGGGTGGTGATGCGGGGCAGGCTGCTGGAGTGGGCCGAGGTGTCGGCGGCCTCGGTGAGATGGCGGCGCAGGCCGGCCATGGTGACGTCGAGGGTCTTGGTGGAGCCGAACCAGTTCTCGTCCCAGACCTCGGCCATCAGGGTCTCGCGGGAGACGGCCTCGCCCGGGTGCTGGGCGAGGACGGCGAGCAGGTCGAACTCCTTGGGGCGGAGCGGGACTTCCTCGTCGTGGAGGGTGCAGCGGCGGGCGGAGACGTCGAGGAGGAGGTCGGCCAGGCGGACGGGTTCCGGCGGCGGCGCTGCGACGATACGGCGGCGCAGGTGGGCGCGGAGCCGGGCGAGCAGCACGGAGAGGCTGAAGGGTTTGACGAGGTAGTCGTCGGCTCCGGCGTCCAGCCCGGCGATCACGTCGATGTCGTCGGTGCGCGCGGTGAGGACGATGATCAGCAGGTCGGGGCGGCGGGCGCGCAGATCGCGGGCGACGTCGAGGCCGTCCATGTCGGGCAGGCCCAGGTCCAGGAGCAGGACGTCGTACGAGGACCGCGCGGCCTCGGCCAGGGCGCCGGAGCCGGTGCGGCTCCAGGTGGGGGAGTAGTCGTTGCCGCGCAGGCCGGCCTCAAGGTGGCGGCCGATGGTGTCGTCGTCCTCGACGACCAGGACGCGCGGTCGGCCGCGGTCGGCGGTTGCAGGCATACGCATGGGCGACAGCCTAGAAGCGGGCGGCTCGCCGGTCCGGGACGGCAAGGTCACAGGTCACGCAGTTCCTCGACGGCCGGGCGTCCGGCGCTGCGGATGCCGTTGAGGGCGGCGGCCAGTACGGCGGCCACCGCGGCGCCCGCGGTCAGGAGCAGGTAGCCGGACGGCACTGACAGGCTCGCCGGAGGTGGGTCGAAGACCCCGGTGAGGACCTTGACCAGCATCTCGGACAGCGCCCAGCCGATGAGCGCGCCGCCCGCCAGCCCGCCGGTGGTCAGCAGCAGGGCCTCGGTGAGGACCATGCCGCGTAGTTGGGCGGGTTTCGCGCCGAGCACGGTGGCGATGGCGAAGGTACGGCGGCGTTCGGCGAGGCCGAGGGCGAGGACCAGTCCGCCCGCTCCCGCCGACAGGAGGACGGCGAAGGCGAGTTCGATCCGGGTCAGGCCGGCCAGGTCCACGGAGGTGAGGCTGGTGCCCACCGCGCCGCGGGTCTGAGTGAGGTCGGTGACGGTGGCGCCGGTGCCGAGCTGCTTCCGCAGATGGGCGGCGATCCCCTGCTGGTGGGCGCCGCCGGTGTCGAGCAGGAACGCGCCGACCGCGTCGCTGCCGGTCGCCCCGGCCACGTAGGCGGCGTTGGCGACGAAGAAACTGTCCTTGGGGGCGGTGGGGAACTCCTTGACGATTCCGGCGTAGTGGAAGGGGACGGTGCGCAGGGCCTTGGTGCGGGCGTCCTGGATGCGGAGGTTGACAGTGTCGCCGGGGGAGAGCTGGAAGTCGTGGACGGTCTCGACGCTGACCAGGAGGTTGTCGGGGCGTTGGGCCAGGCGCCGCATGAGCTGGTGGGCGGTGCCGCCGGCGAAGTAGGCGTCCTGGAGCGAGGTGGCGTGGGCGATGGTGTCGGGGCGGACGCCGTAGAGGTCCTGGAGGTCGGAGCCGACGTAGGCGAAGCGGTGCTGGACGGGCTCGACGTTCCGCACGCCGGAGACCTTCAGCGTGCTCGCGGCGCCGGGCGGGACACGGGCGCCGGGCGGTTCGGTGACCGTGACGTCGGCGCCGTTGGTCAGCCGGGCGTCGGCCTCGGCCTGTTGGTGGTAGGTGGAGTTGAAGACGGCGGTGGAGATCGCGAAGGACACCGCGAGGGCGAGCAGTACCACGGAGCGGGCCAGCGGGCGGCGGCGCCGGGAGAGTACGGCGGCCGTGGTGCCGGCGAGGGTGGCGGTCAGCGGGCGGGCGAGGCGGGTCAGGGCTGGGCGGCCGTTGGTGAGGGCGAGCAGGGTCAGGCGCCACAGCAGCAGGGCGGCGCCGATCCACAGCAGGGCGGGGCCGAGGAAGGCCCAGTAGGAGACGGAGAGGGTGGGCACGCCCTCGGGGGCGAGGACGAGGGCGTACTGGTTGCCGGAGGAGGCGCGGAAGACCAGCCAGGAGCCGATGAGCAGTGCGAAGTCGAGGCCGTAGCGCATCCACCAGGGGGAGCGGGTGGCGCGGACGCCGTTCTCCTTGCGGGTGTCGGCGACGGTCACCGAGCGCAGGTCGCGCAGGGCGGGGACGAGGACGGCGCCGGCGGCCACGGCGGCGCCGAGGACGAAGGCGATGCCGTACCAGATGACCCAACTGGCCGCGCTTGCGCCGAAGGAGGCGGCGCCGAAGGCGAGGCGCCCGGTCAGAGCCGCGATGCCCAGACCGGCGAGTCCGCCCACGCCGCCCACGAGTGCGGCTTCCAGGCCAGCGAGCGTGGTGATCTGACCGGGACGCAGCCCGCGCAGCCGCAGCAACCCCTGTTCCTGGCGGCGGCGTTGGCCGCCCGCGGAGGCGACGGCGGCGGTCAGCGCGGCGGCCAGGACGGCGCCGGGGACGCCGAGGAAGAGGAAGAGGATCTGGGCGTAGAGGGCGTCCTGGCGGGCGGAGTCGAGAGCGGCCCCGAGGTTGTCGCCGACCAGGGCGCCTCCCGCCGTCCTGGCTTCGAGGTGGTGGGCGGCGCCGGTGACGGTGCTGAAGGCGGCGGCCGGGTCGGCGGGCAGATGGGCGTCGCGGGCGACGTGGATCTGGGTGGTGAGGGCGGTGGCGCCGCGGGTGAGGGAGGTGAACCGGGCGGCGGGCAGGAGGATGACGTTGTCGGGGGGTGCGGTCGGCTGGGACTGGGTGGGGGCGCCGACCTTCTGGAACAGGGAGTCGGCCTGGGGCAGGTCGACCACGCCGTCCACGCGCACCGGGCGCGGTCCGGCGCCCGGCAGTTGGATGGTGACGGTGTCGCCGGGGGCGGCGTGCAGGTTGGAGGCGGTCTGCTGGGCGAGCAGTACGCCGGTGGGTGAGCCGGCGAGGGTGCGGATCCCGTCGGGGAACAGGTGGCGGTAGCCGGGTGGCAGGCCGAGGGCGATGCCGGGACCCGTGGTCTGGGTGCTGCCCTGTACCCGGGCGGTGAAGCCGGTGGTGCGGGCATATCCGACCGGGAGGGCGGCCCGGGTGCCGGGGTCGCTGCGGACCTGCCGCAGAACGGAGTTGGCGTCCGCGCCGGGCTGCACCTCGACCTGCCAGTCCACGGCGACGGAGCGGACGGCGCGCTGGGTCATGGTCGCCTTCGAGGCGGTGAGGAAGGAACCGAGTGCGGCGACCAGGGCGACGGCGAGCGCGATGCCGGTCATGGCCGCCAGCAGCCGTCCGGCGCGATGGCGGGCCAGGCTCCTGGCCCACGAGGTGATCATGACGTGTCCTCCGGTGCGAGCAGCCGTCCGTCGCGCATGGCCCGCCGGACGGTGAGCCGGGCGGCGACGGCGGGGTCGTGGGTGGTGACGACGAGGGCGGCGCCCGTGCGGTCCGCCGCCGTCAGCAGGGCGTCCAGGACGCGGGCGCCGGTGGCGTGGTCGAGGCGGCCGGTGGGTTCGTCGGCGAGGATCAGGCGTGGTTCCTGGGCGAGGACGCGGGCCACGGCGACCCGCTGGGCCTGGCCGCCGGAGATCTCCTCGGGCAGCCGGTCGGCGAGGTCGGCCGCCCCGACCAGACCGAGGGCCTCGGTGACCGGACGACGCGTCTGCGCCTCCGCACGGCCGGCGAGGACGAGGGGAAGCGCGGTGTTCTCCATCACGTCCAGGGCGGGGACGAGGCTGTCGGCCTGGAACACCAGCCCGATGTCGGCGCTCCCGTCGAGGCCGGGCCAGGAGACGGTGCCGCTGGTGGGGCGTTCGAGCCCGGCCAGCAGATGCAGCAGGGACGACTTCCCCGACCCGGACGGACCTACGATCGCCAGCCGGTCGCCGGCCCGGATGCTCAGGTCGGTCCCGTGCACGGCTACCACTGCCGTCGTGCCGCGTCCGAAGGTCAGTGCCGCGTCTTGGCAGGCGACGAGTACGTCAGTGCCGGACATCGCTCGCCTCCCGCGTTTCCCGGGCCTGCCCGTCCTCCAGGGTGATCACCCGGTCGGCGATCCGGACGGCCTCCGCGCTGTGTGTGACGATCAGCACCGCACAGCCGTCCGAGGCCCGCTCCCGCACCATCCGCAGCACCAACTGCTCGGTGCCGCCGTCGAGTTCACCGGTCGGTTCATCGGCCAGCAGCACGGCGGGGGAGTTCGCGAGGGCCACGGCCAGTCCGGCGCGCGCCAGTTCACCGCCGGACAACTGCCGCGGCAGGGCGCGGGTCCGCCGGCCGAGCCCCACCTGCTCCAGCAGCGCCTCGGCGGAGACGGAGGGACGGCCGCGCACGGCCCGTTGGGCCAGGCGGATGTTGTTGCGCACGGTCAGATGCGGCAGCAGGTTGCGGCTCTGGAGCAGGACGCCGATGTGGCGGGCGCGCAGCCGGGCCCGCTCGGTCTCCGGCCGGTGGCTGATGCGGACACCGTCCACATGGACGTCGCCGCCGGAGGGTTCGTCGAGTCCGGCCAGGCACGCCAGCAGGGTGGACTTGCCCGCTCCCGAGGGGCCGACGACGGCGACCGTCTCGCCGCGCCGCACCGTCAGCGACACCCCGCGCAGGGCCAGAGTCTCCTCCTCGCCCGCACGGTAGAAGCGGTACAACTCGCGGGCGGCGAGCGCGTCGTCGTCGTACGACCGGGTGGGCATGACGGTCACCGCCACGCGAAGGAGTCGCTGACGATCCGCCACGGGTCGACGTTGTCGGCGTTGACCGGCCCGGACAACGTCAGGTCGACCTCGTGGCCCTGCCGGTAGAAGGCGTACCGCTCGAACGCGTCCCGCACCACCTTGCCGGTGACCGGGTCCTTGGCGGAGTCGCCCTGGTAGGTCAGGCGGACGACGCGGCTGGCGTGCCGGGTCACCTCGGTCACCTTCGGCGTCGCGAACTTCGGTACCTGCGACTTGAGTTTGGGCACGACGGTGTTGGTGACGGAGCCGACCGTGGGCGCGGCGGAGGCAGCGGCCGTGGTGACGCGGACGGTGTTCAGCTTGTCCGTGAACACGGTCGTGGCGCCCTGCCCGGTGCGGGCCCAGCCCTCGGGCACCTTGACCGTGAAGCCGGTGAAGCCGGCGGCGGGCAGGTAGGCCACGTACACCTGGTTGTCGGGGATGTCGCCGGGCGGATTCGACTCGGTGAGCGCGGGGGTCGCCCGGGCGTTGCCCGCGCCGGCCGGGGCGGCAGACGTAGCGGACCCCGACTGCGAGCCGGACCCTGAGGACGAGCCGGACCCTGAGTGCGAGCCGGAGCCCGAACAACCGGTGATCACCGCCGCGACCAGCGCCAGTCCTACGGCGGCGGATATGCGTACAGGAGCCATGGCCACTGCCCTCCCGGAAGCCTGCGACCGGAGATCGGTCATGGCACCGACGCTAGGAGGCGGCCGGTTAACGCCCGGAAGGCCTACGGTTAGACGACGGCAAAAGCGCGTGGCGCACCAGCTCCGGGCAGGCCGGCGGCCCGCAGGATGAGGGCATGAGACAGCGTGTCGTGCGTGTGGCCCTCACCGCCGCTCTGGTCGCCGTGGTCCTCCTCGCTGTCCCGCTGGCCCTGGCCATCAGGTCGTCCCTGTACGCCGACCAGCGCGACACCCTTGAACGGGCGGCTCTTTCGGGTGCCGTGCGCGTCAGCCCCGACTACACGACCGGCGATCCCGTTGAACTGCCTGCACCGCCGGCCGGGGGACGCCTCGGCCTGTACGACACCCACCTGCGGCTGCGGGCGGGCAGCGGTCCCGGGACCGGTGACGCGGCAGTGCGGCGGGCCTTCGGCGCGACGGCGGTGCGTGGTCACTCGGGCGGTGACCTCACCGTCACCGTGCCGGTGTCGCACGCCGAGCAGGTCATCGGGGTCGTCCGCGCCTCCTCGCCCAGCGCCGCCGTACGTGACCGGGTCCTCGCCGTGTGGGCCGTCCTGGCCGGCGCCTGCGCCCTCGCCCTGACCGCGGCCGTCCTGATCGCCCGCCGCCAGGCGCGCGTACTCGCCGCCCCGTTGGAGGACCTCTCCCGCCACAGCCGAGCCGTCACTGCCGGCGACCTGAGCGCACGCGCCACGCCCAGCAGCATCGCCGAGATCGACCAAGTCGCCCGCACCCACAACGAGATGCTGCACAGCCTCACCGAACTCCTGCGCCACGAACGGGACTTCACCAACAACGCCTCCCACCAGCTGCGCACCCCCCTGACCGGACTGCAGCTCACCCTGGAGGCGGGCCTCGCCCAGGACGACGACACCCTGCTGCGCCCCGCCCTGGTCGAGGCGCTGGCGACCACCCGTCGGCTCCACGGCACCGTGGAG
>Ga0307507_10010164_pt1 | contig 12263 bp, 4 predicted proteins | sample 7_EM_MG_FD_207223 | JGI IMG/M metagenome (GOLD analysis project Ga0307507, IMG submission 207223) | Populus trichocarpa ectomycorrhiza microbial communities from riparian zone in the Pacific Northwest, United States - 7_EM | ecosystem: Host-associated > Plants > Roots > Unclassified | place... | reverse complement strand
TCTAGGGTTAAAAGGAATTGATATATTATATATTAATCTAAGTTGGCTAGTTAGTAGAAGAAGCTGCACTATCCCTTATACTTTATTTTATAATAGATATTAAGTTTTAACCTCCGCTTTAGCTAACTCTAGAGCAAATGCCTTTGCCTTAATAGATACCTAATACGCTATAAAGCTAGCTAAGTTTTTAAATATGCCTTTTAAAGAACTGCCTAAACTAGTCCCTATTTGCGGGTATAATGGATAGATAAAACTACCTATTATAACTATCTTATAGATCCACCTCTATATTAATAGATAAAGGTAGTATAATATCCCCTTTCTTATTACAGACCTAGGAAGCCATAATATAATCTTAAAAAGAAAATAGCTAGCCTATTTAGGCTTATAGCTTAATATATAGAGTAGACAGCTTATCTAGCCTAAATTTCTACCCCTAACCCCTTCCTTTATAAAAGAAATTAGTATTATAATAGAGAACCTTATATAGCCCTAGATAAATACTATTTACTAGGCTAATACTATACATAGGGACTAGGCCTTTAAGAAAGATATACAGCTTAATCTATAACGGATTTGTATACTACGTCGCCCCCAGATTACCTATGTTACGCCACCCGTACTAGAGATCTAGGAAATTAGTAGTAACCTAGCTAAGTCTCCCGCAAAGAACTTAGGCCCTACGCAGCTATAAAGGAAGGCTAGGAATACCAGACGCTATACTAAACTAATAGACTAGAAGGATAATTTATAGAAAATAGAATATAAGCTAAGGAAGACTATAAACCCTATACCGCAAAATACGGCCTAATAAAAGTCCGTAAAGAAACCTATAGACCTTCCCCCAGTTAATATCTGCTGTATTAATGCCGTAGGATTCTACCAGAACTTAGTCCAACCTAATACTGTTGCCTTTACCACTAGCTTATATAAAATTGATTAAATAATTAAGGAAAAGGAAAGTAAGCTTATAGATAAGGAGCTAGTAGAACGGAAACTGCCCTATTAACACTAGAAATTTAAGGACGTATTCTCTAAGGCAGTATCTAATATACTTCCACCTCACCAACTGTATAACTACAAGATTAAGATTAAGCCAGACAAGGAAGATACCCTTAGTTATAGCCCCTTTTATTAGCAGTCTACTACTAAATTATAGGCTACAAAGCAGTACTTTATTGATAACCTAAATAAGGGCTTTATTAAGCCTAGTTAAGCCCCTTTTAACTCGCCTATTCTCTTTACTAAAAAGCTAAATAGAGGACTTTGTTTCTGCATTAACTACCGTAAACTTAATAATATAACCCGCAAGGACCGCTATCTACTGCCTTTACTTAAGGAGACTCTAGCCTAAATAAGTAGAGCTAAGATCTTTACTAAGCTTAATATCCGTTAGGCTTTTTATTAAATTAGGATAGACCCTAGATTAGAAGATCTTACTATATTTTAGACCCGTTACAAAATATATAAATATAAAGTACTTCCTTTTAAACTAACTAACGGACTAGCTATATACCAGCGGTATATAAATAATGTACTCTTTAACTACCTTAATAACTTCTATACGGCCTACCTAGATAATATTATAATTTACTCTAAGAATAAGCTAGAACACAAGGAGCATATTTATAAAGTCCTATAATAGCTCCGTAAGACTGGTCTCTAAGCCAATATTAAGAAGTTAGAATTTGGTGTTAAGCGTATAAAATACCTAGGTTTTATTATTAGTATAGACAGAGTTAAGGCTAACCTAAAAAAAACAGCTATAATTAACTAGTAAGCACCCCCATAGACCGTAAAGGGGGTATAATCATTTTTAGGCTTTTATAACTTCTACTAACGCTTTATTAAGAACTACAGCAGGATTGCCTAGCCTCTTAACCATCTTACTAGGAAAGACCAGCCCTTTTATTTTAACGCTATATATACACAGGCCTTTAATAAGCTTAAAAAACGGCTAATATCGGCTCCCCTACTTACCTATTTTAACCTAAAACAGCCCTTAATGCTAGAAACTAATGCCTTAAACAGTGCAATAGCCGGTATATTTTCCGAGAAGCAACTAGACGGAGAATGGCACCCTATTGCATACTATTTAAAGACTATAATAGATGCTGAGTTAAACTACCATATCTATAACAAAGAAATGCTAGCTATTATCTCTAGCTTTTAGTACTAGTATATACAGCTAGAGGGGACCCCTAAGCCTATTAAGGTAGTTTTAGATTATAAGGCCCTAGAATACTTTATAACAACTAAGGCCTTTACGGCCTAGTAGGCACGCTAGGTGGATATCCTATCTTAGTTTAACTTCTTAATTATATATAGACTAGGCGCTATAAACCATATAGATGCTCTTATAAGGCGCGAAAAAGACCTAGGTAACTAAACAGCTATAAATATTAGCGACTTAGTCAATCAAGGCACGAGCACGGCAAGAGGGTCGCATGCAAGCCTATACAATTAGATTGTCTATAAACGAGGATCTAAAGCTAGAGAAAGGAAGGAGAAAAATAGCAGTGCCGCTTAATATTTTATACGGTCCTTAAGTTATATAACTCGCGTCTACCATAATCCACGTTTGCCAAGATCTACCGTTTTCCACTAGCGCTATAATATTACCCCCCCCCTCCAAAAAAGCCTGCCCTTAGGCTTTATATATCCATATTATATCCATAGGGTATTCTTATCTTTATGCTTAATAGGCAGCCTATTATCTTCGCTATACTAGCACTCTATCCACTCATTAAGGTACTTTAGGGGTCCGGGTTTATTAGGGTATTAGTTATAGAATTCTTTAAGTCTCTAGGGGCAGCCTATAAAGTTCCAGGCGGGGTACCAGGTTAGGTCTAGATTATAGCCTTTCTATTAAATACAGTATTATAGCATTCCTTATACTAGTTTATAGGCTAGTATTTTATTAACTTCCTATTTATCATTACCATTAACTTAAATTAGCAGGGGAGGCTCATTCTTTTATCTAGGTAGTAGGTTATTTATAGCCTTCCATAGCTTATCTAGTAAAAAGATAGGATAGACTTTAATTAAGTCTAGGAGCTTAACCTTGTATAAGTTACCTTCTTTATTAAGGATCTTATACGGTCCTACCATCTTATAGTCTAGCTTACGGCTAGGCCGTTCTAACTTTTAGTTCTTTATTATAACCTAGACCCTATTATCTACAGTAAAGTCAGGCTTGCGCCTATGCTTATTTACCTACTATTTTATTAATCTCTAGGCCTTTTCTAGATTTATATAGGCTACTATCTAAGCTTTTTCTAAGCGTTTAGTATATTACTAGGCTTCCTTATAAGACAGTTTTTTATATATGGTTTATGGCCCCTCCGGTCTTTCCTAGTCAAAGCTTATATAGGGTAAACATTCCATTTCTAGCTAAATAGGTGCAAATCCCATAAAGTTATAGGATAAAATTGCCTAGGCGTAGTCTATTAGGGGTAGCAGTTTGCCCTAGTTATTCTAAAAGTAGTTAACAAAAAGCCGGAGCCTCTAGTCTAAGTATTAATTTACAATCTCCGTCTAACTGTCTATTTAGGGGTGGTATACTATAGAAAGCTTTAGCTTAATACTAAGGATCTAAGTAAACTTATTCCAGAAGGCTAATATAAACTACGGCCTATAATTAGATATAATAGTATCTAGTAGTCCATAAATTTAGTAGATATAATAGATATATAGTTAGGCTACCTCCTTAGCATTAATATCCTTATAATAGGGGATTAAGAACGGGCGCTTACTAAAGCAGTTAACTAGGAGTATTACTATATTATATCCATTACAGTCCGTAGGCAGCTTATAAAAGTCCATAGAAATATACTGCTAGGGGCGTTCTGGTATTAGGAGTGGCTTTAATAGTCCTAGGGTTTTGTTCTATGGAATTATAGACCTACAGTAGTTATTACAGTTCCGTATATAGCGGTTAATATCCATAACCATTCCGGGCCAGTAGTAATAGTTACTAATAATCTTGCGGGTCTTATTCTTTCTAGGGTAGGCTATAGAGACCTAGGTATATACTTTAATAATAAGCTAGGTCCATAAATTCTGTTCCTTTGCCACCACTAGCCGTTTCTAGTACTTAAGCAGTCTATTTTCAAGGGACCATAGGCTAGTAGCATCCTTTACCTTTTTATAGTACTCCTATAGAGAAGGGGCCGTACGGTTTACCTATAGCAGTTTATTAATAAGGTTAAGTTCTATGGAGTTAATAGAACATATCTTAGTATCTAAAGGGTCTGTATTTAGCTCTACCTATATCTAGGGGTTAAGGTGCTCTAGTTATAGTAGTATCTAGGTCTATAATAAGATCTTTATAGCTACCTAGTTACCTAGGTCCTATTTACACCTTATAAAAGCATCTGCACAGTTTATAGCGCCTAGTCTATATATAATTAAGAAGTTAAACTAAGATAGGATATCCACCCAGTGTGTCTACTAGGCCATAAGGGCCTTAGTTATTATAAAGTATTCTAGGGCCTTATAATCCGAAACTACCTTAATGGGCTTAGGGGTCCCCTCTAGCTATATACGCTATTGCTAAAAGCTAGAGAAAATAGCCAGCATTTCTTTATTATAGATATGGTAGTTTAGCTTAGCATCTATTATAGTCTTTAAATAGTATGCAATAGGGTGCTATTCTCCATTTAGTTGCTTCTAGGAGAAAACGCCAGCTATTACGCTATCTAAGGCATTAGTTTCTAGCATTAAGGGCCATTCTAGGTTAAAGTAGGCAAGTAAGGGAGCTAATACCAGCCGTTTTTTAAGCTTATTAAAGGCCTGCATATATATGGCGTTAAAGTAGAATGGCTGGTTTTTCCTAGTAAGGCGGTTAAGAGGCTAGGTAATCCTACTATAGTTCTTAATAAAGTATTAGTAGAAGTTACAAAAACCTAAAAATAATTATACCCCTTTTACAGTCCGTGGGGGTGTCCACTAGTTAATTATAGCCGTTTTTTCTAGGTCGGCCTTAATTCCGTCTATACTAATAATAAAACCTAGGTACTTTATACGCTTAACACTAAATTCTAATTTCCTAATATTAGCCTAGAGACCAGCCTCGCGGAGCTATTATAGGACTTTATAAATATGCTCCTTATATTCTAACTTATTCTTAAAGTAGATTATAATATTATCTAGGTAGGCCGTATAGAAGTTATTAAGGTAGTTAAAGAGTATATTATTTATATATCACTAGTATATAGCCAGTCCATTAGTTAGTCTAAAAGGAAGTACTTTATATTTATATATTCCGTAACGGGTTTAAAATATAGTAAGATCTTCTAATCTAGGGTCTATCCTAATCTAGTAAAAGGCCTAATAGATATTAAGCTTAGTAAAGATCTTAGCTCTACTTATTTAGGTTAAAATCTCATTAAATAAGGGTAGTAGGTAGCGGTCCTTATAGGTTATATTATTTAGTTTATAGTAGTTAATACAGAAACAAAGTCCTCTATTTAGCTTTTTAGCAAAGAGAATAGGCGAGTTAAAAGGGGCTTAACTAGGTTTAATAAAGCCCTTATTTAGGTTATTAATAAGGTACTGCTTTATAGCCTATAATTTAGCAGTAGACTGCTAACAAAGGGGGCTATAGCTAAGTATGTCTTCCTTATCTGGCTTAATCTCAATCTTATAGTTATACGGTTAGTAAGGCGGAAGTATATCTAATACTGCCTTAGAGAATACGTCCTTAAATTTCCAGTAAATAGGGTAGTTTTTGTTCTACTAGCTCTTTATCTATAAGCTCACCTTCCTATTTACTAAACTCATTTTCCTTTTCCTTAATCATTTAATTAATTTTATATAAGCTAGTAGTAAAGGTAATAGTATTAGGTTAAACCAAGTTCTAGTAGAATCCTATAGCGCCAATACAGCAGATATTAACTAGTGGGAGGTCTATAGGTTTCTTTACGGACTATTATTAGGCCATATTTTACGGCCTAGGGTTTATAATCTTTCTTAGCTCCTATTCTATCTTCTACAAGTTATCCCTCTGGTCTATACATTTAGTATAGCGTCTAATACTCCTTGCTATTCTTTATAGCTGCATAGGGCCTAAGTTCCCTACAGGGAGCTCCGCTAGCTTTTCACTAACTTTTTTAATCTCTGGTATAGGTAGCATAACATAGGTAGTCTGGGGGCAGCATAGTATATAGATCCATTGCAGGTTAAGCTATATATTCTTTTCAAAAGCCTAGCCCCTACACATAGCATTGGCCTAGTAAACGGTGTCTATCTATAGCCGCACAAGGTTTTCTATTATAATGCTAATTTCCTTTATAAAAGAGGGTATTAGGGATAGGGTTTTAGGCCAGATAAGCTGTCTACTCTATACATTAAGCTATAAGCCTAGATAGGCTAGCTATTTTCTTCCTAAGATTATATTATAGCTTCCTAGGTCCGTAATAAAAAAGGGGATATTATACTACCTTCGTCCGTCTATACAAAGGTAAATCCGCAAGATAGTTATAATAGGTAGTCCTATCCATCCGTTATACCCACAAATAGGAATTGGTTTAGGCAGTTCTTTAAGGGGTGCATTTAAAAAGTTAGCCAGCCTTATAGCACACTAGGTATCTATTAAGGCAAAGGTATTTGCTCTAGAGTTAGCCAAAGTAGAGGTTAAAACTTAATATCCATTACAGAATAAGGTATAAGGGATAGTATAGCTTCTTCCACTAACTAGCCAACCTAGATTAATATTTAATATATTAATCCCTTTTAACCCTAGAGAGGAGTCTTCCTCTAAGGTTCCTCTTTTTCCAACTCTATACTATCCTCCTAAATTAACAGAACCTTACCTATTTTTACCTTTATCTAATAATCCTTTACAAAGTAGTCTTTCTAGCTATATAAGAAGCAAGCTCCTTAATTGCTAAGGGCCTATTTACAGGGGTCATTATATATAGGCTAAGTATGCACTAGACCCATAGTAGGACTAGCTACACAGCTAGCTGCTAAATTAATGGCGGGCTATACGGCTGGTGCTATAGAAGTTGCAGATTATACTAGAGTGTTACAGGCCGTTTATAAAGTGCTTATAGTCTAGTTTAGAGAGTTTCTAGCTTTATACCGCTTAAATCATACCTTAATTTAATAAAAGCCTTAGTTAATAGCTAGGCAGTAGTCCATAAGTACCTTTAGCATCTATACAGTAGTAAAAACTGGCAGTATAGCGCGCTATAGGTCTAGGGTAAGCTTGTCAAAGAGGTCTAGCATTAAGTCTTTATAGGAAATTTAGGCTTAGCCAGCTAAGTGCAGAAAGCAGATCTAGAAGGCTAAAAAGGTCTCCATTATCTTTATATTAAGAGCTTTATAATCAAGGCGGGTATTCTATATCTTAAAGGGGTCCTTATAAATAGAATATAGGTAGTTAACCATCTCTTCTTTAGAGAGGAAGGGGTCTACTAAGTCCTAGGCATATCGCGGACATAGATACGTCTATATATCCCTGCCAGTACAGCTAAAGACATAGGCTATTTTAGCTTAGGTAGTAGGGAAGTGGTCTATATTAACTTTAAGCTTATCTTATAGTTAAAGCTTCCAATTATTAAATATAGGGTTAGTTCCATCTGTAAGCAATAGGGGGTCCGCAACCTTCGCAGACCACAACAATACTAATACTATACATTGGGCTAGGGTTTTAAGGACTATAGTAAGTCTCTAGGTGTCTAATAACTCCTTATTAGGTATAGGGGTGTCTCTAGTTTTAAGTAGCTCTTAAAGCTGTTTAATTTCAGTATTAGCTACTATAAACTCTTCCTAGGGGGTCAAGACGGCAACTATTTCACCATTAAAGGTATTTGCGGGTCCTACAGCGGCTTTGCCGGCTACTATATTTCTTGGCATAATAGTAGGGGTATTAGGTAATTTCCGGTATTTATTTATTTTCTAGGGGTTCTGGTCCGTGCATATTCTATTCTTAGGTTTTACGTTCTATTTGTATTCTTTTAGTTTTTAGGTCTGTCCTATCCTTATAGTTCTAGTAATATCCTTGGGGTCCTATTCTATATCCTTGTCCTATTTATGGTCTTATAGATAGATATATTTAAGTTCCTTCTTAGGAAGAAGAGTAGATGAGCTTTAGATAATATTAGCAACTTAGTTAATTAAGGCACGAGCATGGCAAGAGGGTCGCATGCAAGCCTGTACAATTAGATTATCTATAAACAAGGATCCAAAGCTAGAGAAAGGAAGGAGAAGAATAGCAGCGCCGCTTGATATTTTATGCGGTCCTTAAGTCACGTGACTTGCGTCTACCATAATCCACATCTGCCAAGATCCACCGTTTTCCACCAGCGCCGTAACAATAAAGATCTTATTATAGACCTAGATACTATTACAACCAGAGCACTTTAACCCCCAGATATAGGCAGAACTAAGTATAGACTCCCTAGTCGCCAAGATGTATCCTATTAACCCTTTAGGACTTAACTTAATTAACAAATTGCTATAGATAAACCATATAGCCCCTTCTCTATAGGAGTACTATAAAAAGGCAAAGAATATTACTAGCCTATGGTCCCTTAAAAATGGATTACTTAAGTATTAGGAACGGCTAGTAGTAGCAGAGGAACAGAACTTATAGACTTAATTTATTACTAAAGCACATGCCTAGGTCTCTACAGCCCACCCTAGAAAAAATAAAACCTATAGGATTATTAGCGACCGCTACTACTGGCCCAGAATAGTTATAGATATTAACCGCTATATATAGAACTATAACAACTGCCGTAGGTCTATAATTCCGTAAGATAAAATCCCAGGGCTATTAAAACTACTCCTAATACTAGAACGCCCCTAGCAGCATATCTTTATAGACTTCTATAAGCTACCTACAAACCACAACGGATATAATATGGTTATAATTTTAGTTAACTGCTTTGTTAAGCGCCTATTCTCAATCCCCTGTTATAAGGATATTAATACTAAAGAGGTAGCCTAACTATATATCTATTATGTCTACCAAATTTACAGACCACTAGATACTATTATATCTAATTAAGGGCCGTAGTTTATATTGGCCTTCTAGAATAAGTTTACCTAGATCCTAGGTATTAGGTTAAAGCTTTCTACAGCATACTACCCCTAGACAGATAGTTAGATGGAGATTATAAATTAATACTTGGACTAGAGACTCCGGCCCTTTATTAACTACTTTTAGAACAACTAGGGCGAACTACTACCCCTAATAGACTACGCCTAGGCAACCCTACCCTATAACTCTATAGGATTTACACCTATTTAGCTAGAAATAGAATATTTACCCTATACTAGCTTTAACTAAAATAGACCGGAAGGCCTATAGACTATACGCGAAAAACTGTCTTATAAGGAAGCCTAGCAATACGCTAAACGCTTAGAAAAAGCCTGGGCGGTAGCCTATATAAATCTAAAAAAGGCCTAGAGATTAATGGAATAGTAGGCAAACAAGCATAGGCGCGAGCCTAACTTTACTATAGGCAATAAGGTCTAGGTTATAATAAAGAACTAGAAGACGGAACGGCCTAGCTATAAGCTAGACTATAAGATGGCAGGACTATATAAGATCTTTAATAAAGAAGGCAACTTGTATAAGGTTAAGCTCCTAGACTTAATTAAAGTCTACCCTGTTTTCTTACTAGATAAGCTATAGAAAGCTATAAATAACCTACTACCTAGATAAAAGAATAAGCCTCCACTACTGATTTAAGTTAATGGCGATAATAAATAGGAAGTTAATAAAATACTAGCCTATAAACTAGTACAAGGAACGCTAAAATACTATATCTAATAGAAAGGTTATAATCCAGACCTAACCTAGTACCCTGCCTGGAACTTTATAGGTTGCCCCTAAAAGCTTAAAGAATTCTATAACTAATACCCTAACAAGCTAGGACCCCCAAAGTATCTAGACGAGTGGATGGAGTGCTAGTATAGCGAAGATAATAAGCTACCTATTAAGTATAAAGATAAGAATACCCTATGGACATAATACGGACATATAAAGCCTGAGGGCAGGCTTTTTCGGAGGAGGGGTTAATGTTATGGCGCTGGTGGAAAACGGTGGATTGTGGCGGACAATCGCAGACAGTTTCTTACTGTTTTAGATAGTCGCAGTCCACGTGACCAGACGATCGTATAAAACCTCAAGTGGCGCTACCCTTCCTTTCTCTAGCTTTAGATCCTTGTTTATAGACTACCAATTATACAGGCTTGCGCGTCCCTCTTGCCGTGCTCATGCCTCGATTGACTGAGTCGCTAACACAAAGTCTCTCACTAAATGGTTACTATTTATTTCAGGTAGACCTAGCTCCTTACACTTAGTATATACCTTCTCCCACTCCTCTAACTAGACCTTAAAGTTCTGGTTCTAAGGCGCTTTCTTAAGCTTTGCATACTGGGTAGCTGCTTAAAGCTTTTAGGTATTATCAGTTAGAGTAATTCTCTGCTTTAGTAATACTAGGACGTTATAGGTGGTAACGCATTTAAATATATAGATAAGGTAGGTACGTAAGATTAAGCTTTAGATGTGGCTGCGCAACGTATTAAGAGCTAACAGCTGTTTTCTATATAGCTTTATATCGTCCCTATGGTCGGCTTTAAGCGTATAGAGCTCCTTCTTCTCCTCCTTATCTAGCTCTACGAGCTTCGTCTTCCCCCAGCTATTAGTATCCTTAGGTAAGGCTTAAATAGGTTCTTTAAGCTTTGGTAACTTAGTTTTAGGTATTAATAGGTTAATATACTCCCAGAGACAATTGTTATTTACTTTTAACTTAATAACCTTAATCTATTTATCCTAATTGTTTAGGCTTATAAGGATTATAGATAATATAATAACGGGTTTGGTTTCTTATTAAGAATTTATTATTATAGTTATCTATAATTAAGATAATAATTAATTGGAATAAAGGCTTTTGGAATTAAAGATAATTTAGTAGACGGCCCGGGCTTATAACTGTTAAACGGACCACCAGGTATAAGAACTCTGTCTATTAAAGAGGGCTCTAGAGCCTCTATATATACACCAGATAGGTAACAAATAGGTTGCAAATAGAATGACGACTACGTCGTCATTCGGTAATGGAAACAGGTATTTAGACATTCGATGAGACACTCAATGAGACATACGAGGAGACATACGAGGTAAGGAGCGGGGTATTGAGACATAGGGTTCTAGACTTGAAGCCAGTATCAAGATGGTGGTAAGGAAATCCGATCCAGTTCGACAGAACTCCTCTACGTGTAGCCGTGGACGAAAAGGAAAGTCAACAGAAGTTCTGGCCTGTCCGCGCTTTTGATAGTTCTTCCCAATTCGGTAGGGCTGGTGCGTTGTTTCAACAAATATAGCAAAAACAAAAGCCGGCTTTACAAAAGTGACTGTCGAACGAACTCGTGTGCAGATTGATCTATAAAGAAAAAGAGACTATATATACATCAAGAAGTCGTCGTCAGCTTCGTCAGATCTACGACGTATTGGTTAACCAATAAGAGCCTCAAACATCTGTTGTTTGACTAAGGGCTAATGTGACTTCTAAAGTTCCATAGGTCGACAGCAACCGTGGGCCTGAACAGAAAAGTGATCCTGCTAAGAAACGAGAAGGCGATAATGATTCTCACGTCTAGCAAATTTTGTCGAGCTAAGAGAATAAGCCATCTTGGTGAATTTCACTATACTTGCTGCACTCTTTATTTAAGCTGAAACACCTTTAACCTGTAGAAAACCACAAAGAGCATTTAGAATAATGAAACTACAGAACGTTTCGGCTGTATTCCACTTTGTCAAACCCAGTTACACTCACTATAAAGCTGTATGTCTGGCAGAAATAGAACTAAATAAATACTCTTATGCTATTTCGGAGTCTATTCCCCTAACCCGTGATCATGAATGGTCCCTGGTGTGGGCACTGCACCCAACCTCGCTTGGAATTGTGCTTCGTGTTTTCGGCTTCCAGGTTATAACATCCATCGTACCTGATATAACCTCCGCGACAGTCACACACGAAAACTTCCTTAATATTGAATTATTAGAAGCCCGGAGTTAGGTCCTCTAGTGAACCTCAGGGTGGTTTTGGATAATCCTTATCGCGATAAGACGGAATGGATATCCTTATCGCGATAAGGATATCCATTGCATATTATCGCGATAAGTCTTAGCATACCCCAAATAATTTTTTAGACGCCTTCTTTATTATTATTATATAAAAATAACTAATTTAAACCCAGTAAATAAAGTTATATTATCCTTTTCTTTTAAATTTTAGTAGGTG
>Ga0307507_10010163_pt1 | contig 12264 bp, 13 predicted proteins | sample 7_EM_MG_FD_207223 | JGI IMG/M metagenome (GOLD analysis project Ga0307507, IMG submission 207223) | Populus trichocarpa ectomycorrhiza microbial communities from riparian zone in the Pacific Northwest, United States - 7_EM | ecosystem: Host-associated > Plants > Roots > Unclassified | place... | reverse complement strand
ATATCTTCCAATTTTGTCTATCCTACCGAAGCATTTGTGTCAGGGCTGCCCCGTAGATCCCCCACACACCCTCCTGCCCCTCTTGTTTGTGCATGAGACCATCGTACTCGTAAACCACTTCTCGGCGCCACATGTTTGATAGCCAAACCAAACCCAGCCTCCATTTTTACCCCGCATGCGCTACCCGAGCACGTCTCTCTCCGACTGACAATCACGCCCTATTCTGGAGTACTAGTACGGTACTCCTCAACCCCCCCGCTTCCCCGCGCCTGGCCTCGGGCAGTGGGCAAGTCATCATATTACCGGTACGGCACTGGTTAAATTCCCGAGGGGTTTGCACGGAGCTATACAACACTACATACTGTACTTTTCTTTGCTGTCTTTTTTTACCCATCCATTGATTCCCCCTTACCTTTGAAAGGGCTGTTGTACATATGGTACTTGTACTCGACTCTCGAATACACGCAGCTTGGCGTGTGCCCCGATCATTGATCCCGAAAAGGTCCTCTGTCGTTCCCCTTTCCTCCAATGCAATTTCCCGCAACCCATGTCCCTCCCCTACACGGGCAGTTGTGAGAGAACCAACCTGGACCCCTGCCACGGCTCCACTCACAAACTGATTGCCTTTGAGGGAGCAATGATCAACCAGCTGCTCGTCAATTCGTAAAGCATCCGGATATACTTGTACTCGAGTAGAGAAAACGGTATTCAACATAATTTATGGCCACCGGGAGCCCTCATTGGGGGGAAGGAAACTCTCACATGCAGTATGACCATCTGGCTTGGCGCCAAGGGACTTCTCTACACGTCCCACGTCCCTACCATGTGCGGACCGAACACCAGGGGAGTCCCGTGAGCTGAAAGTCCTTTGCCAAGACCCCCCTGGTGTTCGGTCCGCACATGGTAGGGACGTGTATATCGGGACGCTTTACGAATTAGCGAGTACCGGAGGCGGGCGGTTGGCCGGCGGGGGGGGGCGATGCAGTACGATTACTGTCGCGGATTCGAATTAGAGAGTTTGCGCAAGGGGACCTAGGTGGTAGAAAAACAGGTTATTTTCAGTTAACCTAAAAGTCTTGGACACCTAGGTGGATGGCGAGACCTGGGAGAAGTGTAAAATAGGGTCTTTCAGACCTGAAGACATTTGATTGCTGCAGAACAATAAATTAGCAGTGACACAATACACTTTGACCATTTAGATGTTTTCTAATATTGTGACGGAACCTAGGGAGATATTGCCTTCATGAGCCGGGTACTATCATGATATCCTTGGAATTGTGGCCTTCCCAAACTCGGATACCCAACTGGTGTGGCCCAAGATTCAGGATATTAGCCTACTAATCTACTGTTACCCGGCCACCAAGCTATCTACACCTGTTGCGCAAACTAATTCTTGCACCTAGGTCTATTTTCTGCTAACTGCCACCTAGGTCCCCATGCGCAAACTCTCTATTGTGCTTTGTCGTCCCGTTTGGTGATGGTGATCGGTTGGTTGATTGATTAGTCTAATCATTTGTTCGTTCATTCAGCAATGTTGGCTGCAAGGCAAGAGATTCTCGAAGCTTGTGAGGGCGATATAAATACCTAGTGCGGGTCACGTTGATTTGTGCATACTAGTTTGACATTCTTCATTGCCTCGTTCTAAGCAAGGGATACATGCGTGGAAGGGTGCCGGTGCTCTTGGAACGGGACAGAAGGGGCCAGGGGAGTTTGGCATCTAACCCCTATGTTGAACAGCCGCTTAGTTCCGGACACGGTGCTGCTCGAGTAGGACGTTAGAGTTGCCTCTTTTAGTAAGGTCTGGCTGGTGCTTTTTTTCTTTTTGTTTGGCTTAGGAGGCAGATTTTTAATGTGTTTTTTTTTCGCCCCTTTTCTGGAGGAGGAAAATTCGGGCTGCCCACAAGTAACACATGGTCCGCTTATTTCTAGTTTTCGCAGTGTTTCGGGCTTGAGGGCTTTGGCCTGGGGCTGAGTGCGTCTGCAATCATGATCGGCGAACGTGGTGTTCGAGCCATTGACACGGGCATTGTTTGAGCTTCACTCGAGCACAGTTAGACTTGAGAAGGTTGGGGCCATAGCCAAAGCTACCATAAGTGGTAAACACCAAACCTCATTGACAACCCAGCCATTAGTGATCGTGTCATATTCTTAGGCAAGCAATACCGGCAGGCAAATCATCCCAATCTCCTTCTTGGAAGCTTTGCTGCCAAACAAAGCCTTCTGAAAGCCTAAACCATAATTTCCCTTAAATCAACGGGTCCAAGGTGGATCTACTCCCACACGTCCTATTTGTTCATTCATCCATTCCCTCCTCTCCTTGAAGGGGGAGCTAAGACAGAAGAAGCAAAAAAAGTAACCTAACCCGGTGGACTCCCGATCATACCATGACACAAAGCATAACGAGAAGGTTATCCCTGCCAAGCCCTGAAGCCTTCCCTCCTTCACACCAAATCATCCCTTCTCCTCAAATGATGCAGCGAGTGAGCTTGTAAAGGTTCCCAATTTAATTCTCCCAGCCATCCGCGCTCAGCCGCGTTTCTGGCCCACCCAACACATATACCCGACCAGGCAGAGAGTAAGAAGGGGCGGAAATGGAAAGGAAGAGAATAGATAAATACCTTGATGTTATCCCCCACCCCCAGGTTTTTCTCACTTATCTTGTGTCCGTTTTAATATCCTTCGTTTTTACTTCCATTATCACGCTCACTCACCCACTCGTTTACTTACTACTGCCATCGTCGCGTATTCCAATTTCTAATTCCTCTGCAAAAATGAAGACTTCATTCATCGCCGCTATCATCGGTGCTGCCGTTATGGTTGCTGCTCAGACCCCCGATTTGTCGCAATTGCCTTCTTGTGCTGTAGGTCTCTCCATACAACCCAGGAGAAGGAGTGCCATTAACACAAAATTTGATATTAGTTGCCATGCGCGACGAGTGCCATGACCAGCGTTGATGGGTGCTCTGCTGGCGACTTCACCTGTATCTGCAAGAACGAGAAGTTCATATCCACCGTCACTACATGTCTCCAGTCAGCTTGCACGGACCCCAAGGATCTCCAGAGTAAGACTTCCACCTCCTACCTATACCTTCTGGGCCAGACAACAGTTACTAACACAAGGAAAAACAGAGGCAATCGGAGTTGCCCAAACCATCTGCGGCAGCAGCCTGCCCAGTGGCGCCGTCAGCTCCCTCACAAGTGCCCCAACACCATCAGGAAATGCCACCACCGGCTCAGGGAGCTATGGAAACTCTACCAAAACTGGAGGATCCGGTTCCACATCCACTGGAAGCGGCAGCTCTGCTAGCTCTACTGGAGCCAGTTCCAATTCAGCTGCTGGGCTTCTTCCAGGTGGCTTTGCGGTCGCCGCTATCTTTGCTGGTTTGCTCACTCTGTAAGATTTAAATTGTATGAACGGACGAATGGGCTGGGTTGGTTGGATGGGATAGTTGGGTGTTAATGTTTCGAAAAGAATTGGGGTGTAAGGTTTAAAGACATTATTTTCTTAAAGTGATTTTTTAATGTAAAGTATGAGAATTGATCCTTTGGTTTCTTCTCCTATTCCTATTGAATACCCCCTATTTTTATTTTATTTTTTGGCTACCGGTAGTGCTCCTGAGGATTGACGCGAGGCGTTGGTGGTACGAGTGCAGCACTCTGGGGGTGGTAGCCATACCACTTCGCCTTGCCCAGCGGATGGTGTGGACAGTTTCTGCAAACACACGGCTGGAGCCCTCCGTACGCAGCAGCGCATCGACTTTAATGGGGGGTTTTTTTTTTCTTTTTCTTTTTCCCTCATCCCCTTTCCAGTATCCGACTAAGCCCAACTTATAAAAGCCATCCATGTGAAACGAAGAAAAAAGCACTTGAGCACAGAAATTAATTAAAACTTCAGCCATGGAAGAAGTTTAGGGGTCGCCGCCGCCATTATTTGTTTTCCTTGCAAAAGTATGCACCACTATATTATAGCCTGTAGATTCCACGGAAATAACCCGCAACGACGGAGCCTTCTCTTAAAAAGGTTAATAGCCGAACGTTTCCCAAACAACGGGTGTTCCCACCTCGGGCTATTTTGTTGATTTATTTATTTATTTAACGCGTATGTTGTGTGGATCTACACCGAGCCAAAAAGTGAGGGGGTGGGAGGAGGAGCCTGCGGTGAAAGAAATGATTTTTTACTTGTAGGGGGTGGAAAGTTCCTACCGTATCATCTCTTCAGATTGGCAACCGTGAAAATCCACAGCCGGGGATTTGGGCTTGGCTGGTGGTCGGGGGGTTTAGGTGTAATGAGGCTAAGAGAGTGAATGACTGGGAAGGTGGAGATTACAAGTAGAAGGGTGGTGCCGGTATGGGTCGAACAGTTCGGACCCAATGTTACATACGGTATGGCTGTCGGAATCTGGATCCCAAGATATGAAATTACATGCTAGGTTTTAAACATGTTAACGGTAGCCTTCAAAAGACTTTTCTCAGAATATTAGTTTTACTTACTGTAACCAATAGCTACTGTAAATGAAAACATTCAGCTTGATAATATATAAAATAAAATATTTTTTCCTACTCTATCATTAACTATCACTCATGCATGACGGAGCCAAGATGCTCCCCCAACGATATAATCCCTAAACGGAGATACTTCGTTTGGCGAGATGATACTATATTATGATAGTGCTACTAGCACCGTAGCAGTACCACTCGAGTACGCCCCACTTCCCCCCCTCTGCTAATAGTTGGTTTCATTCCTTTCCTCCAATCCTATTGACTTTCCCCTTATGAACAACGGATACCGGTATACTCTCCCATTTACGAGAAATGAGTACAGCTACAGGACCCAGATTATACCTTGATTTTATCCAATTGAGCCAGACAAGGAGCCCTTTTGCCTTTCACACTACAAGTTCCCGGCATGCATGAAGAACCTGAACATTCAAGTATGAATTTAGTATGCGCGCTCAGACCCGCACAGACATTTCGCCATACAAACTTTTTAATCCCTGTGTTCAGGTTCTAAATGCCGGGAACTTGTAATATCTCAATTTTCACATGAAGCCGTCGGGGGAGAGGGATTTTCACCACTCCATTTCTATTTTTCGTCATGATTCGATACTTGTTTTTCATTCGGCCCTTTTATTTACTTGTACCATGTGCAGCGGTTTGTTGTGTTTCATCCCGATCACAGCGGTTATGCTACCGTATTCACCTTCCCGTAGCATGGGTGTGTATTACAAGTAGTACGAGTGGTTTGTGCGATACGGTACCTGGTCGGTAGTTGTTTTTCATTGATGCACTATATCGGTATATTCCCTTTGATATCATGGGAAATTAATATACAAAGCTTACCGGGCCGCACAGCGAGCAGGAGGAGAGGTAAGCGAGCGGGCGCGATGTTAATAGCGAATGCCTCCATGGTACTGGTATGAGAATTGTGCTACTGCCGCCCTCGGATTGCAACAATCACAAGCTAAGAGGGGTAGGAAGAAGGGGTTTTTGTTCGGGACCGATCTGGCTGTTGTGGTGCACGTGGGGCCCTACTGATAAAGGCTTTGATCGGTATATACCGGTATTGTGCTAGGGGTTATGGAGCGGTTTGTCGTGTCCATGTGTGGGGTTCTGTGTGCGATGGCTTGGTGGCTGGCTTCATGAGATCCTGACTCTGTGGTAACCGTGAGCTCGTTTTTATAATGACTTGTTGGTTTGGTGCTTAAGGATTTTATTGGAGTGTCAGGAAGGGCTGTTAGGAGGTTTGTTGAGGGTCTTTAGATTAGGGAGGCATCATGGATTCTCACTTCATGTGGGTATATTATAGGACCACCATGTAAAATATCGCTACCGGCCAGGAAACCGGAATCGCGGAAGAAGGGAGTAAAGGCAAAGATATATGAGGAAAGAAAAAAGGAAAGAAAAGAAAAAAAAAGAACGCCGTTCCCATCATAAAATCATTTGTGAAAGGTTCATCATCCAAACAGCCATCTACTCGCCCCGGAAAACATCACTGACTATCATCTCTCCTCGACCTCGAAAACCTGACATTCCACCTAACCGCTAACAGCGTGCGCCAGCACCTTTGCGGCCAAATCACTAAGCAGCTAACCACCACCGCCTTCGTCAGCTTTCCCCTCAACCCCCCGATCGCAATGGCGCCCCCAATCACCGTCGCAGAGAGCAAGATTCTGGCACCCACCTTCGCACGGTCACTCTGAGGCAACTCCTGGAAAACCTCGTAAACGCTCTTCCCCTTGGAATCCCTAACAGCACCCAATCTGTTTCCAGCGACGGCGCCGGCGAGCATACCGGGCACGTTCGCGACGATGAACCCCATCACGCCACCGGATAGGCCTCCGAGGATCCCCCAGAATTTACTATTGGGCGTGGTCTGCTCGCCCGTGTTCTCGGCGAAGCCTTCCTCGCGCATCATCTCCTCGAAGATGTCGGCGAATTGATCGTCCTGCCAGTCGCTCTGCGCATGTTGGGGGTTTCTATAAGAGTTTTGGTAGGTGCGGGTTGAGTCGTAGTCACGGCGCCGCTGGGGGTCACTTAGGGTGTAGTATGCGTCGTTGATTTGTTGAAACTTTCGGGTGCGAGCTGCGCGGGAGGGGTCATTGTGGGAAACTCGGTCGGGGTGGTTTTTTAGGGCTGCTCTGTTGTAGTATCGGGTGGTTAGATTGCGCTGGCTGGGGAGGAAGAAAGGGTAGCTACTTCTTGTAGGCCTCACGGATTTCTTGCTGGCTTGCTTGGGGAGAGACCTCTAGGGCTGCGTCTGTATGGGGTTAGCTATGGCGGGGTTAAGACGGGTCTGGCTTCATACAGTAGTCGACTGTCGCGGTAGTTAGCGGGCGGGTTGATAAGGTATATCGAGCTCAAGAACTTACCAGACATCGCGAACGGGTGGCGGGTAGAGCTACCTAACGAGCTAAAACTGATAAGAGGGGGAGCTGTAGATGTTTATGGTTTCGAGTGGGAGGTAGTAGCGGCCTAGTTTATATGGGATTGAAATGGTTCGGGGTGGATAAAACTGGAGGGTGACTCTAGAGGCCAGATGTTGTACGGTGCAAAAGGTTTTCGCAGAGGACAGACAGCGAACCGGTTGAGTTAGTACGGATGACCAGGTCAAGAGTTGCATGTGCTGTTTCTCTCTGCAAGACAACTGCCAATAGAAATGACGTGTAAATGTGGCGAGTGATCGATTCAGCGGGTGGCTGTGCAAGCCTTGATGGAAACAGGGATTGGACCAGGGTCCAGGAACATTCTATCATACCCATAAGTACTCACATTCAAGCGTACTTGAGTAGGTTTTGGCACTTCCGACCAACCTGCCAAATGCTCGCCACTAAACAATGGGCTCGCACAGTAATTTACAATTCTTCCCAGACCTATGCCTTATCTCTATGGCCCCGCTATCCGGATAGACTTGTACCTACAATGGCTCTCCGAGTTCATTCTGCGAAATTTGAATTCATGGGAGGCCGTATCTCGTGCACGCATAGTGATTCCACCTGCCCAACTATTGTAATGGCCGCTGCTGCAAATATTTCCAAGAGTAGCACCCTTTCGCTAGGCTACATCCCCACCTATTGCCTCGACCGTTGTGCTATTCTACTCCGACTCATACAATCTTAGAATTCAGAACACTCGCGTCACCAAGGGCTGGGAGTTGGGAGTTAAGATAAAGTGAAAATACATGTTAAGTGCTGGCCTCGGGCTGGCTTTACAGGATATGCTTTTTGCACGGTATTCCATCTCTGGTGCATGATTCTGGCAGAAGGGCCTACGAAGGGAGCAAGGGCGGGGGCCTAGTGGCAGTGAGAGGGCCGCCGTGGTATTACTCTTCGGCACCTACGAAACCCCGCACGGACTAAGTTGGCTACCGTAGTAGCCCCAGACACCGGCATAACACTAGAGTATATCCTACTCGTCAACGCAATCCACTACCGTAGGTGAGAGGAGGCGGTGTCCGAGGGCTGGGCGTGGTCGATATCAAAAAAATATTCTGAGCAGCTCGGATAGGAAGGTTGAGTTCGATTGATGAACGCTGTTAATGGGTTTTGAACTGGTGGATGCCCTCATAGTGGGGGACAGACTACTACAGTATTCTAGAGACATTAGTTGCCCACCCCATTGAATTCGAGGGCTGGATGGATCAATATAATTGCTTTTTCGTAAACTGTGCTATTACCCACGAGTGATATCAAGTGATGGAGTCTAACTTGAGGCGGCTTGGCAGGTATTATAATAATAATATTATTATTATCATAACTACAGTTAATTTTAACCAGTATAATCATTAGAGTGACCTCCGCTAGGGTATTTTACTGTAAACTACATGTGTACTGTACCTGATCCCTTCTCCAGGCGGTGCTAACGGTCCTTCGATAACCTCACTATTTTGTCCCACTATCCGCTGGTTGCTTCAATAGTAAGCCTCCCTCACACGATAGTCACTTTGAGTAAAACCGGTGATGGTTCAGCAGGCATCTCAGTCCCCGTTTCTGGGGTTAAAGGTCTTCTTAGCAAGCTTATCGGCTGTTTTCAACTCAAGTCGCTCTTTTGCACAAGGTTGACAATCCCTCGTGACATCCCTCTTGTGGCCCCTCCTTCTGCCATAATTTTCTCTTAGGCAGTAACTTAGACTTCCTCCGTCTCTTTTCTTTTCTTTTCCTTTTCTTTTGATCTAGGGGGGACTGAGAAGTGTAGATAGCCCTCCAGTAGCCTCCTCCACAAGCCAACCGCAACTCTCCCGGGAACGACAATATCATCCCTCCCTAGGTTTTCACCATTACCATCCTTCCCCCCCCCCCAACTACCTCCAAAAACAACAATCTCCCATGCCAAATCCCCATCTACAACCCCCCCCGGCTCCCGGTGGGTTACTCCAGAGCACACGCCCGTCCTCCCGCCAGGTAAAATTAATCATTCCACATGACAACCTTACCGCACTCTTACCCTTCCTTCCTTCCTTCCCTTCTTCCTTCCTATCATACCTCCCCACTAATCATACTATAACCAAAACCACCACAGGAAACATATGGCGCTAGGAATATCGCAACTATCACCTTTGCCACTCGCCTCCCCTCACATACTCATAACAATGAAACCCCAATCCGCCGACTCACAACCCTCCAAATTAAAGATTGGGTATATAGTGGAGTAGTGTGATGAGTATAGTCCTAGCACTATACTACAATAGTACACCATAGTATGATATAGTATAGCATAATAATATTATGATACTGTGCCGGAAAAAACTTGCCCGGTAAGTGAGTTAGGCTAATTTAGTGGTGCCGGGCTAAGTAAGCAAGTTAGTAGGTGATTAGGTAAGTATCATATAAGTGGGCGAGAAGATATATGTAAGGCTCAGGAATCAATAAATAAGTATGAATAGGTGGATAAAGATGTGAATTATCCGTACACCAGCTGGCTGCCTGCAAAAAATTGTATCATGAATGAACGTCTGGATACGGCAGGACACAGTTTTTTTTTTTTTTGGCTATATATATATGCTGTGGCTGCAGATTTGGCAAAGAAAGTGCGGATTTGGACTGGGGTATAATAGGGTTGAGTTTGAGTGATAGTTTGTGCTCCCGTGATGCGATCACTTTGATTCTTGTTGGATGTGGTAACTACGATCTGTAGCTAGATTAGGCGAAGGCGAGGGGTTCGGTTGAGTATTCTAGTGGAATGAAGGATAGATTTTTTCAACTATTTAATTTGTATTGTAGGCTTGTTTGGTGGGCTTGTAATATTTTGCCTAATGAGATATTGATAGCATGCTTCGAAAAATACCCGGGTGACTAAGGCACGTGAACTTAATATGGTGCCTGCACCGTGCTCCGCTACTCGTTTATCATTCTTTGCTAAACCCAATCAACCGGGAACGCTATAGGCCAACTTAACACTCAAATATCCACCCCTCCCTCATTCCTCCCATAGGCTCCCTTCAAGTCCCCCCATAAATCCTCCTCAACATCTCACCCGCCATCCCCTTCTCATCTGGACTCTTAACTATCTGCCGAACCCTATTCCCAAACTCACAATGCGTCCAAATCCCCACGTCTCCCAACAGCACGGGCTTCTTCGCGTCCAGCTCGACCCTCTTTCCGCGGTGGTCCACAATGCACATACCCCTGGTCCACTTCCCACTCGTCTCGATCCTTATGTCCCTTTCCTCCAGCGCTTCCCACCCACCACGCTGCCGGGTGAGCACGTAGTAGACACACATTGGATCGTGTAGGGAGAAGTCCACACCGCCTGGCGCCTCCCCGAAATAAATTTTCTTTAGCATGGCGAAGGTTGCGTTGATAAAGATCTTTGTCCATTGGGCTAGTGGTGATGGAGAGGGGTAGGAGAGGAGGGGGGCTATGGCATTGGTAAAAGTCTCTTGGGTTAGGAAGTGGGGTGTTGTTATGTCTAGGGGGAATATAGTGAGATTTAGGCGGCGGGAGAAGGTTCCTGGGGTCGGCTTTAGCTTTTTATTGGTGGAAGGTGAGGGCGCAGTGGAGGAGGGGGTGGGGGAGGTTAGGGAATAGATTCTAGCGGCGGAGTATGGACAGGCCACTGTGTTGAATTCACCGTTGGGTGTCACCTTGTTCCTTCGGTTAGCATGGTATGCGATATCGGGGGAAGGGGGGGTACATTTCCGGGAACGTCAATATTCCCGCCCATAACCACGACTTCCTTGACGCGCAGGAACGTCTCCGGATCCTCTTCCGCTGCCAGAGCCAGATTCGTCAGAGGGCCAACAGCGATAATAGTAACACTATCCACTGGATTCTCCCTGAGAATTCTCAGAATCTCTTTATGCGCCGGGCTATTCGTAGGCCTGAAATTCGGTGGGTGCTCTTCATCCTTCTTCAACACGGGCTTACTCGTCCCACGAAAGAAGTGCCCGGTATATTTTGTATGGGCGCTCAGAAACGCACAGACATTTTGCCATATATTTCTATAATCCCTGTTTTTGGGTACTTCTTTCGGGGGACGAGTAGTAGCAAACATGTGTTTCCACGTCTGCTCTGGTGTAAAATGCGGTGCCTGCCAAAGTTCCTCGTCGTCAGCTCAACCCGACCCAACCCCGCCCACAATATGGAGAAAACAGACACTGGTATGAACCCCCTGCAACCCATCTGCTCCATCTGTTCCCAACCCCCGTCTGTTAGCCAGCTGACAAGTCCCACCACACCACCCAACAGTGAGCCTGAACAAAACGTACGAAAGTAATCCCCCATTACAACCTCATCCTCCAAAGGCCTATCCGCCCCCACCGCAATAATGGGCTTATGCGCGCTCAGGCAACCAAACCCGACCGGCAACCCGCGCTCCAGCCTCCACTTCCGCTCCAGTTCGAGAACGTGGAACATAGAGACCACGTTCAGCAGACAGCTCTCGACGTCGCTGTTGCCGAAGGTCAGTGATATCAGCAGGACCTGGAGTTCCTCCTCCCCGGCGGAGAGCGCGAGGAGGAGAGCGAGGACGTCGTCGACCCTGGGGGTTTACTGGAGTTAGCGGTGGATTGGTGTCATAGATGGGGGACGGAACATACCCGGGGTCTGTATCTATGATGACCTTTTGTGGTGGCATTGTGTTTTTTGGGGGGGCTTTCTGTTTTGAAGAGTGTCGAGGGGAAGTAAAAGGTGGCTTCGTAGCGGGGGCGCCCAAGTCTTTCCTTGGCCTAGGTGAGTGGAGGAGAGAAAGGAGGGACTGTGGTTACCACAACCCATTAGCGGTATTTCTAGAATGCTTCCTACTTACTTACTCGCCAAATGTGGGTGGGTTTAGTTCCGAGCGTAAGCTTGTTTTTTCTATTTCCTGGATACCAATCCCCGGGCTTCTGAGCACACAGGGTTCTTCTAGAAGTGTTCTCGCCGTATCGTATATAGCTCAGGACTTTATCCTACGCTATCATCACCGTCACTATCACTGGAAGGTATTCCGGTGAGACTGTGGGAAAATTGGTCTCATGCATTAGCTTGAATTAACTATATATGGATAAGCTTGACTTCTAGAGGTTAGCTATAGTCTAGGCAGTGGAATAATGACAGCCTGCTTTTGATGTCCATTGGCATATTAGTAACCAGAATCGACGCTAATGCATGAGACCACCGCCTCGCCCGACCAGGAGATAGAAGCAAATTACCCACTTTATTCAACTCTCATTACGAAACTGCGCGGAGTCCTATCCCATAACTTGTTAAGACATTCCGGTCCGTTTTAAAATCTGGAACACTAGCCTATTGAGGGATAGTGCTGAACGCTCTCTCAACCTCAGCTCAT
>Ga0307507_10010162_pt1 | contig 12266 bp, 6 predicted proteins | sample 7_EM_MG_FD_207223 | JGI IMG/M metagenome (GOLD analysis project Ga0307507, IMG submission 207223) | Populus trichocarpa ectomycorrhiza microbial communities from riparian zone in the Pacific Northwest, United States - 7_EM | ecosystem: Host-associated > Plants > Roots > Unclassified | place... | reverse complement strand
TTCCTATTCTGGGGTGCGCCCGACTTTTGCCCGCCATACAAAAAAAAGCCACAAAACGGGTTTGTATGGGCAAAAACTGTAGTTACCGTATATGGGGTGCGCCCGACTTTTGCCTACCCCCTAGTACAGTAGTTCGGCAAGTTAACGGAATTGCGACAACCAATTAAGGAGATCCAGCCCAGCCGGATAACTCACAATATCGTCTCGGGAAGGCGCCAGGTTAGTCCTTCTCAGGGACCTTTGTCTCTGAACCCGACATTAGCGACCTAACAGAGATAGCCAATTTGAAGAGTTTTTACCGAACCCGCGCGCAGTGCTTGAAGCCCAGAAAGGGAAGTGTGTAACCCCACACCTCACTATTTTGAAGGACGGCAGAGAAGGCAATCGCCTAGACCATTTTGAAGATTAGAACTATTATACACTGGGCACAAGATTTGGCTCCCGACTGTGGATGCGACCAGAAAGAGAGTTTAATCAATACTGGCACTAGTGCCAATCAATCACAAAATCTTAATTAGATTCATCACAGCCACCTTTCGCCATCAGCCGCCTGGGTTTACGCATCCTGGCATCTGTATGGAAGAGAACAGGCACGTTGGTTTCACAAGCATCGGGTCGATTGATTGGACAAGGAATCCCCACACAAGACTTTAATGTATCATCGCCCCCGCTTTGCAAGTTCTTCATCCCAAAGAATTACATCAAGCAACTCTATCGCATAAAATTACTCCCGAACCCATCCTTCACAACATTCAAACAGCCAAGAATACAAAATGTCTCAATATCACATCGAAGATAACATCAACTCTTTTAATCTTAATACTAACATTTTAGTTAATAATGTGTCGAATAACTATACAGTAGCTGCCGAGAAGTCCGAAATTTTGGCCTGGTTATCTCCACTCGAACCCCAGAGACGACACCACGACATTCGATCCCGTAGTGTCAAAGAGGTGGGAGACTGGCTTTTACAAACCGAGGAATATCGGAATTGGTTTGATGGTATTAGTGGGGGTAAATCGGATGGGTCAGCCTTGTTTTGCTATGGAGGTCCCGGGGTTGGAAAGACCTACGTTAGGTAAGAGAAGATACACCAAGAGAGAAAGATAGTGCTAATAAGTTGCGATGTCAGCTCGCTGGTGATAGATATGTTATGCAAGCAAGCCTTAGAAGGAAATGCTGCGGTTGCGTGCTTCTACTTCGACTTCGCCGATCCGGAGGAGCAATCCCCTGCTGCGATTCTGGGCTCGGTGCTAAAACAGATTGTTGGCGGACGGGACCAGGTTCCGGAGGGAATAGTCAAAGCTTTTCGGAACAGAGGGAAGGTCATTGGTGGACAGAGGCTTTCACTAGAAGAAATTATTGAGTTTTTGAAAGATATCTCAACCGCACAATCTACATTTATATGTCTCGATGCCCTAGACGAGTGTCCGCAAGGACAACGGGTCAAGCTTCTTGATTCACTCAACCAAATCATGCAAAATTCTCCAAGCGTGCGGATATTTCTAACCGGGAGGCCACATATCCGGGGTGAGATTGAGAAGCATCTTGCTGAGAGGGCAGCAACTAGGCCCATAGCACCCACCAAGGATGATATCATCATATTCCTCCGAGCTAAGCTGAAAGAAGATACGATTCCCGAAGCGATGGACGAGAGTCTGGAGGGGGAAATTATAAAGAATATTTTAGAAACTGTTTCGGAAATGTAAGTATGAAGTGGGACGTATAAAAATCCTGAAGCGGTGTGCTGATTGATTTTGTGCCCAGATTCCTGCTCGTCTTCTTGAGTATCAAGACCATCTTAGGAGAGGGGACCATATATCGAAGGAGACAGAAGCTTGAGGTGATGAAGAATGGATTGGATTTGGGAGGCGCGTACGAAGCAATGCTGGGAAGGATAATGGCCCAGGGTGGGGAGAAAGCAAGACTTGGGATGGCTGCTATGATGTGGATCTCGCATTCGAAGCGGTCTTTGCATGCGAATGAGATATGTCACGCTATAGCAATCCGAATCGGGTCAAATGATCTGGATAACGATGATATCCCTACACTACAGACCTTGCTGGACTGTTGTCAAGGACTTATCACAGTAGATAAGGGAGCCCCGACTGTTAGGCTGATCCATTTTACGCTGCAAGAGCATCTTTGTGCACATCCTTACCTCTTTGGCAGAGCCCACTGTACGATGGCGGAAACCTGCTTGACATACCTCAACTTCCAGTACATCAAGGATCTTCCAGCTAGCCCGTCAACTAACCCCCGAGACACACCCTTCATTGAATACTCTTCTTTATATTGGGGAACCCACATGCGAATGGAGCTCTCAGATCGCGCAGCAGCATTCGCACTCCAGCTCCTTGATCAGTTTGATAGTCACATATCTGCCAAATGCCTTTGGAAATCGATCCATGCTGAGTCGCGTTTCGACTATGACCCCGACGATGAACCGTTTTCCGCGCTGCACTGTGTATCGTACTTCGGCATCCCCGAAGTGACCAATACTCTGATAAATATGAACAGATGGGATATAAATCAAAGAGATAGTGCGGGTATGACGCCACTCATATGGGCTGCAAGATATGGGAATGAAGAGGTGGTGAGATTGTTCTTGGGAAAAAAGCACATTCAGCCTGATCAGCAGGATGCGAATTATGGGCGAACAGCATTCTCGTGGGCTGCTGGAATGGGACATGAGGGAGTTGTGAGATCATTTCTCGAACCAAAATTGGTCAATCCTGGGAGCGTGGGTCGCCGGTGGGGGAAGGCGGCACGAGCAGTGAATCATTTGCTCGGCGGGAGATATGTCAACCCCGATAGCTCAAGTAAACACCGCCGAACGCCGCTCTCGTGGGCTGCCGAGAATGGCCATGAGGGAATAGTCAAGCTACTGTTAGAGCGGAAAGATGTCAACACCGACACGCCAGACACGAAGTATGGTCAAACACCACTCTTTTGGGCCGCCCAGAATGGCCATGAGACAGTAGTGAAGCTACTAATGGGACAGAAAGATGTCAACCCCGACATCCCAAACACAGTGCAGGGCCGAACCCCGCTCCATTTGGCTGCCGCGAATGGCCATGAGAGAATAGTGCGGCTACTGTTAGAGCGGAAAAATGTCAACCCCGACACCCCAGACACGGAGCATGGCCGAACACCGCTCTTGTTGGCTGCCCACAATGGCCACGAGGGAATCGTCAAGCTACTACTGTTGGAGCGTAAAGATGTCAATCCCGACATCCCAGACACGAAGTATGGGGCAACACCACTCATGTTCGCTGCTCAGAATGGCCATGAGGGAATTGTGAAGCTACTGTTGGAGCAGAGAGATGTCAACCCCGACACCGCAGACACGAAGCATGGCCGAACACCGCTCTTGTTTGCTGCCCGGAGTGGCCACGAGGGGATAGTGAAGCTACTGCTGAGACAGAAAAATGTCAAGCCCGACACCCGGGACAGAAAATACGGCCAAACACCGCTCTCTTGGGCTGCCGAGAAGGGCCACGAGGGAATTGTAAAGCTACTGTTAGGTCGGAAAGATGTTAACCCCAATAGCTCAAGCGAATCCGGCCAAACCCCGCTCTTGTGCGCTGCGGAGAATGGCCATCATGAGATAGCGAACCTACTGTTAATGCGGAAAGATGTCAAACCGGATAGTTTAAATGAATTCGGCCGAACACCGCTCTCGTTAGCTGCCGAGAAGGGACATGAGGCAATAGTAAAACTACTCTTAAGGTGGAAAGATGTCAACCCCAATAGTTCAAGTCAATGCGGCCGAACACCACTTTCGTGGGCTGCCGGGAATGGCCATGTGGGAGTAGTGAAGCTACTGTTAGAGCGGAAGGATGTGAACCCCGACAATCCAGACACGAAGTATGGTCAAACACCACTTTTTTGGGCCGCCCAGAATGGCCATGAGGGAGTAGTGAAGCTACTAATGGGACAGAAAGATGTCAACCCCGACATCCCAAACACAGTGCAGGGCCGAACCCCGCTCCATTTGGCTGCCGCGAGTGGCCGTGGGAGAATGGTGCGGTTGCTGTTGGGGCGGAAAAATGTCAACCCCGACACCCCAGACACGGAGCATGGTCGAACACCGCTGTTGTTGGCTGCCCAAAATGGCCACGAGGGAATCGTCAAGCTACTGTTGGAGCGTAAAGATGTCAATCCCGACATCCCAGACACGAAGTATGGGGCAACACCACTCATGTTCGCTGCTCAGAATGGCCATGAGGGAATAGTGAAGCTACTGTTGGAGCGGAAAGATGTCAAGCCCGACATCCCAGACACGAAGCATGGCCGAACACCGCTCTTGTTTGCTGCCCAGAATGGCCACGATGGAATCGTGAAGCTGCTACTGGGGCGGAAAGATGTCAACCCCAATAGCTCCAGTAAATCTGGTCAAACGCCTCTCACACTAGCCGCCAGAGGCGGACACGATAAAGTCGTGGAGCTGCTACAGGCCGGACATCCCTGACGCCCCTGGTAATTGGGGCCCCCCTTGATTCCCTGGATTTTATCATCTTGGCTTCTGGAAATTGCCATTCATTTGGACAGGTAGTTTCAGGAGAATATGAGTTTTTATAGAGAGTAGTATCAGATCATTTATTTCCTGCCTTTAGTTTTTCTTCCAGTGTTTTAGAGGTTTCTTGGATGCGTTAGCCTTTCTCCTATGTTTCACTCTTTCGTTCAATACTAGAATAAACCTTTCTTTACGTAGGATATATTACTTGAGAGTTATTTTTGGGTAGAGGGCGTCTTGGTTTTGTACAGTGTGATAACTCCCTTTCCTCTTTTTTCTTCTCCGAATAGAGTAGAATGCATAGGCTTATTTGAGACCTTCTGTTCTGATACGCTGATTGTCAATCATATCGCTTTATTGTTCGGACAAAAGGTGCGGAGATGGGCTTGGGAACGATGCAGCACCGGAAGTGATATGGCAATAACAGAGGGGGATGCATGAAGAATTGGATGGCAGGCGAGGAGACTATGGGCAACCGGAGTTCTCTCTTTTGTTAGCACGGGAGTCCCTGGAAGGGAAAGGGGAGCATACAATAATTTGTTAAGTTACACAATAGTACAAGCAAATACAAATTCAATCATTGAGAGACATTGAATAGCTTGACCCACTGAGAGCAAGGAACGAAAAGCCAGTCGAAAGAGTGTATATTGACATAAGGTAGTATAGAGAGATGCCAACGGGACACAGATACACCTAAAATTAGTTCAAAAAAGACTAAACAATAAGGCAACAAGAAATAGAGGCGGGAAGGGCGATTTGGGTAAAAAAGGAGAAAATAAGACACCCTAGGCAAATAATCGAAAGGTTGGCATGCACAGTACCCTAGCTTGCCATACTGCATGCAAGGAACTGTCTGTGGCAGGCGCAATATTCGGTATCGCTATGTTCTCTGTCTGTGAGGAGAGTGCGTCTGGTAGATGCGGATGGAACTTTGGTTTTTATCCGTAGATATCAAAGCCGGTTAGGCCTTTTCGGTCGAGGCTCTGATAACTGGGATGAGCCGGGGGAGAAGGGCTTTGTTGATTCCGGGCATACTGCATATTAGGTGATGGAATTCTTCGGCTCTATTTATCCGCTATGCTGGGATTGAGGTTAGTCTGTTCCAGGAGCATCCTTACGAGCCTACTATACCTATTCTTGCGGGCCCAAGAGGCGATATTCGGCTCCGCTCGTCAGCCATCGCAGGATTGGGTCCGGCGTGCTTGCTGTACCCGTACCCCTACCACATCCTCCTACCCGTAAGGTAGAGTAGGCAACCCCATGCTTCTCAGCAGAGGCACGGATCAAGAGCTCATCAGTATGCCGGTAGTGATTTATCGCCTTCTGGAGGGTCGCTTCGGCTTCGCTCTTCTTCCTTTCCTTAATAACTGGCATTGCTGAAAATTTAAAGTCTTTTTGTTGAGATTAGCGATCCCCCCCCCCTCACTAAGGTGAGCGGGGTAGGGTTCAACAGCTGGCTTGGCGCCGAGCTGGATCCCTGTGAAGAGCCGCATCGCAGGGAAAGACTTTAGCTGTTCTTGACTTGGAAACTTGTATATATATTCTAGTTAGATGTTATCATTATTATTGAAGAGGGATTTGGAATACATGAAGGGTTGGCTTTAAAGTTGCACAAAGGAAGCTCTCTGCTGGTGAGTGATCGATTATGATCGAGTTTAGTCGAGCAGTACCATGATCGATCATGATCTGATCGAGAGGGCCTTGTGATCGAGATGATCGAGCACTGTATGATCGATCATTGATCGATCATGATCTGATCGTGTCCATCACTATGCTAGATATACCACACATTGGAGACACTCGAAATTCCCACCCGAAATACAAGTCCGGCAGAAAGTACTCACTGCATTGGGGTCACTACACAGAAGTGTAATTGGGCTAGAGGGCTGCAAAATATTGTGTTCATGGGAGGCATTGGATAAGCATTCTTTGGACAGGATCCATGCCGTACCAAGGTCTTCTTATATAACTAGCCTCTCACTACCAGTTGACTGGAGTGAAGCCCACAAAATATCCGTTCAAGGGTTACCTGTAGATTTTCCAAAGCAGCTATTAGTAGATTGGAGAGATGGGGCCGAGATTCTGAGAAGTTGACAATCAAGAACCGGAAGCAGAAGATAATTATGAAATTATTTTTTTCCCATGACTAGGCCAGCACTAAGACCCTCTAATACAGATACACAATAATACGAGTAAATACAGGGTCAATTGTTGAGAGATATTGAATAGCTTGGCTCAATGGAAACGAGGAACGAAAAGCAAATCCAAAGGGCATATAATATTATATGAGAGAAGGGAGTATATAAAGACACCAACAGGGCACGCATAGACATAATCAGTTGAAAAAAAGCCCAGAAATAAGGTAAGAAGAAATCGCAAAGGGGAAGGACAATTTAGGTAACAAAGGAGGAAATTATACGCCCTAGGCGAATGATCCAAAGGTTTCTCACGTACAATAACTTGTCATTCTGAACGTCAAGAACCGCCTGCGGCGGGCATCGGATTTTTTTTCACTAAGTCGGTTCCCCTGGCGGGGATAGTAACCCTAGTAGACAGAGGTAAACTTTTAGGTTTCATTCTTGGATACCAAAACCTGTTAGTACACGTTCTAATAGCCGGGACTGCTTGAGAGAGGAAATCGATTGATTGCGGGCATACTGCATATTAAGGAAACGGATTCGTTGGAAGTCTTTGATGCCGCTCGACATGCTCAACATATAGCCGTCAACATATCGCACTCATATTCTCGCTTTATTGAACGGACCACGGTTGCAGAGATGCGCTTGGGAGCCATGCAGCACCGGAAGCAATATGACCATGAAAGTGTCGGATGCAGGAACCGTTAGATGTCTAGCGCGGAGGCTATTGAGAACGGGAGTCCTATCTTTTGTTAGTAAGGGAGTCCATCGAAGGGGAAGGGTGGTATACGCGGAAGCGAAGCGATATATGGTGCGATCGATGGAAAGATATGAGGACCCCGCTGCGCTGTATATATGCTCTAGGCCTGACCGTTAGTTACCTTGTTAGTTAGTTAGAAGTGAGAGCGTGAGAGAGAGAGCAGGAGTGTATGAATGCGAAAGAGATTACTTCTCCGCTCCAAAGCTGTGCGCCAAGGAATCAAAGTCGCTTGTGTTGTGTTAACTCTTGGCGTTTCATTTGGCTCAGTCGTACAGTGCCGGTCAGCTGTAACCTAGGTACTGTAACATTGATCTGGGTGCTGAATAATCACGCCAAGGTTCCGAATTAGGTAAGTTACATAAGCATATTTTGCCATTTTGGGTAATTTTTGAGGCTTATTAATCAGACAATATGGAAAACTTTCAAGTATTTTCAAGTATTTTTGAAAATATTTGAGCATTTTGAAAAAAATTAGGGTTACCCTGCCTTTAGCAACTGTTTCCCTGCAGTAGAAGGGCGGCTTTAGTATGTTTTTGTATGTAACATTTACCTCACCCCCCATACAAAATGCATCAACTTCAAACCCTTATAACTCCACAACCAGTCATTCAATCACGAGTTCAAGAGCGACCACTGATAGAGCACATCAAGTAGTGCATGTTTTCGCTCTTAAAAGAAATATAGGTCATCTTTTGGTGAAGTAGTAGAGCTTCAAAGTTGGGGATACTTTTCACGAAAAATACCCAGGCTACCCTTGACCTGCACTATAAATTTAGTCTCTGTTGCTATTTAAAACCACTGTCCGCTATTCCGGGTTAATATTCTTCCGTTGCGGCAGCATCCTCATAAACCAATTCTGCCCATTCCTAGTAGTCCATGTGCGGGGTGTTGGGCTCCGCTCACCAGCCATCTTGGGATTACTACTATACAACGACCCAGCAAAAGCCTTGGTCAAATAGAAATTTCATTTATTTGCAAATAGAGCCTGGTGTTCCCGTACGTAGTCTTCAGTTGCCTTCCTGTAGTGAGCGTATGATTTTAAGTTAGCCTGCGAGTTTGGGGGGACACTTTGGTGGTGTGTCGCAGCCGCCTAATTTCAACACCCATTGATATATCGCTTAGCTGATAACATTTAACAGACCCCTAGCCGAACTCCGTGCCTTTCGTTTTATCCCATCTGTCTAGACCAATGATTATCCTTACCAATAACGTCTTCCACGCCATAGTGAGCCGGTAAGTCCGGTCAAACCCTGTTCGTGCTTGCTGCAGCAAACGGATACCGTAAAGTCGTCGAGCAGCTACAGGCTCAACATCCCCAAAGCGCTCAGTACTGGATCCTGGCTTGATTCCTTGAATTTATAATCTTATCCCGTAGAAGCCGTCATTTGTTGGTACGGAGGCTACAGACACATACGAGTCTGGGCCGAGTTGTCTGCGAGATTCATTTACTTTCTACTTTTAGTCTTTCTTCCAGCGTTTTAGGGATTAAGTTAGAAGTTTCTTGGATATTTTAACCTTTCTCCCGCCCCTACGCATTCTCATTTTTTTGCTCAATAATAGAACAGATTCCCGCTTCTGTAAGGTATTACTTAGAATTCATTTTCGGGTGTCTTCTTCTACGGTACGATACCTGTTTTTCCTTTTTCCCTACCGTACCCCAATCGAGTGGAAGGCAAAGATTTATCAGAGATTCCCTTCCTCAGATACGTCGATTGTCGACCCTGACGGGGCGCCATGGGAGAGATTAATATTTTGTAGCTCGGGGGCAGGGATTGTGTGGTGCGGGTACTGACGTTATGCAATCGGATAAGCAATAGCTTGCTTGACTCACTTCTCTTGGTCTTCCTACTTATAGCACAACTCGATCACGTGAGATGACAGAGTTTATGGCCACTCGGGGAAAGTCTTCGTGAAATGATATTTCCATTTGCTTGTTAAATCAGCCGCCCCCTCCTACCGAGCCCAGAATCCAGCAATACCCCTCATTAAACCACTCTAATCACCATTGAAGCGAACCCCCATTCCACGAAGACTTTTCCCGAGCGACTCTATGTCCATCCCCCATTGTCAGAACATGGCTAATTCTCGTACACGGTATTCTACTGTCCCCGCGGGGCAGGTATATCGGATATCATTTTGAGTTAACCTTCAAGTTTGAAGCGAGCTCCCGAAATACTTTTCCACGGTTAATGTTTCACTTGTGTTTAGCCTGCCATACCCAGTGAAAGACTTTAGAACATTCCGTGTTCCATGGTGGAGACTTACAAATCCCATGAGGCGGGGAAAGCTAGAAGTAGGGTAGGCATGGTGGGCGGAGGTACTTGTACTATGTGTTGTGTGATGTTCAAGGTGAGATAGGGGGAGTAAAAAGCTATGCTGCCTTTGGTATTGCAAAGGAAAGAAGTTTCTCGAAATCCAATTAAGGGGGGTGGCGAAGGATAGGCACAAGGCAAGAAGAGGGGAGCGGAGCCGGGAGAGAGAGAATAATAAATTAGTCTATTTTATTAATCATACAAGATAAATTCTTCCCGCCAATTCCTCTGGTAGACTCACTTCCCGGGGTATAGCATATTTGCCGAATCTAATATCTATATCTGTGAAGCTTCCATGCTCGCTCACCGCAATACAATAAGGTCTCTAAGTTACACCATAGTAAAAGCAGATATAAAGTCAATTATTGAGAGACATTGAATAGCTTAACCCAAAGGGAATAAAGAACGAAAGGAAAATCGAAAAGGTGTACATATAGGTATAATATAGTATAGAGAGGCGCCAACGGGACACAGATATACCTAAAATTCGTTAAAATAAGCCAAGCAATAAGGCAACAAGAATATTAATAAGAAGGAGGGAGGGGCGATTTAGGTAACAAAAGGAGAAAACGAGACACCCCAGGAAAATAATCCAAATATTTGACATGCACAGTAAATTGTCATTCTGTATGTAAAGAACTATCTGTAGCGGTGGCAGGATTTTGCTTCGATAGGGTCGTTTCCCTGCGGGAAGGGTGTATCCGGTAGATAGACTGAACTTTTCGTTTTTATCTTCGGGCCTCTCCGATAAAAGCTCTAATATCTGAGGCGCCCCGGAGGGGAAGAGCTCTGGTGGTCATGCGCTTGCTGCATATTATGGAACCAAATTCGTCGGTCCACTTATCCGCTAACTTCTGTCCGGATTTATATTTTTCCACTCCGGCATTATCCTAACGGACCCATTATACTTATTCTCCACGAAAGCAGTGTTTGGCTCCCCTCGGCAACTGTCTTGGGATTGATACCGGGCAGTGCTAATTATACCCTCACCACATCCACCTATCTCGCTCGTATAGCCCAGGCGATTGTTGCGTTACCAGGAGAACCAGTTGCTTGTCCATCCCATTTATTCGTGTGCGATAAAGCAACCGTTATCTCCACGCATCTGAGGCACAAGAAGACCTGTAAATTGAAACCCTGTAAATCCCCTAGAGGGGCTTTCACGCTCAAAAGGCTGGCAGTGAAAGGGCATCCCACGCAATAATAATATCTTGAAGGGGGCATGTTTAAAGCACCCACCAGGCGGTCTCAATGCAAGGGTTTCCACATTTTAGTGTTTCCCGGTCTAGCATGCATCCCTAGTAATAACAATCATATTCGTTAGCAGAATGGAACGAAGAGCCGGTGAAAAGCCCCTTCCCTGCCGAAAATTGAGGTAAGTCAAGCAGGCCTCAGCAGCCATAGAGCGGGGCCTAAAGATCAAGTTGGGGTTATAGAAGTAGTACTCTCGATTGGAAGTCTTTGACTCTTTGGTGCCAGTGTCGCTCAGCATGCTCAGAATATGACCGATCGTTTAGACAAAGGCCTCGGATATGCGCTTGGGAACGATGCAGCGCCGGAAGTAATACGACTATGAAAGGGTCGGATGTCCGGAGTGTCGGGTGCCCAATGCGGAGGCTAGGAGCAGTGGGAATTCATTGTGATGTCTGTCTTGCTTTTGTGGCGTGGGAGTCCGCGAAAGGGAGAGGGGGAATACGCGGAAGGGAAAGGACATGTGTCGCGGTCGCTGGAGGGACGGGGGAACTTCGTTATGGCTTATGTACTCCTGTCTTAGCCATTAGTTAGTTAGTTAGTTAGTGAGCGAGGGAGTGAAAGAAAGAGAATTTCCCCACCGCTGTGCACTGGCAATTGGAGTCGTATTTGTGTTGCCCCAACTCTTGGAGTTTCGTTTAGTTTCGCCGTCTTCGCTTCGTTGCCGCCATAGAGCGCAGCGAGCAAGCTGCGGGGTAGACAAGGCTAGCAGTCTTTCTACTGCAGAAACACGCCGAATACTCAAGTCAGTAGACCTTCTTGGACTCGGAGGAGACGGCATGGGGCAACTCACCAATATGTAATAGCCTCTCGGCATGCGATACCCTGATTAGAATTTTCATACAGAGTTTCGATCTAGTTCTCAGCTCAGCCTTCATTTGTCATAAGCCTGCTGAATAGTCATCTCCCAGGCCCTCTACTCGCGGCTGGTCATCCAGTGCATTCCAGCCTCATCTTTTAGTGACACGTAATCTCGGTATGAGTAGGAGTCATACGGTTATCCCACCTACGTGGGTAAACAAGGCTTTCACAACGATAGTGATCCCAAATTATTAATTACGAAATGCCCCGATTGCAGAAAAGGTTTTCAGGGAAACATGTCCTTTAACTTACCTAGAGTACTTGGGGGTAGACAAAAGTCGGGCGCACCCCATATACGGTAACTAGGTACGGCGGACTATAGCGACCGAAGCCGCCACAACGCCAAATCTTAAAAATGGAAAAGTCAAAACTCAAAAGTCCCTCCACCACCAGAAGTTCATAAATGACAAAGGTATTTATACTTA
>Ga0307507_10010161_pt1 | contig 12268 bp, 18 predicted proteins | sample 7_EM_MG_FD_207223 | JGI IMG/M metagenome (GOLD analysis project Ga0307507, IMG submission 207223) | Populus trichocarpa ectomycorrhiza microbial communities from riparian zone in the Pacific Northwest, United States - 7_EM | ecosystem: Host-associated > Plants > Roots > Unclassified | place... | reverse complement strand
GCTTGAACGACGGACGTGTCGATGGCGTCCTGATTCTCCGTACGCGAGGCGTAAGCGGCAAGGAGTATAACATCCTCCGCGGAGAAGGGGCCGTATGTCTGGATAGTGTTGCGGTCGATGGTGAGCTTGTTGGTGGTCAAAGTTCCGGTCTTATCAGAGCACAGGATAGTAACACCAGCCAACTCTTCAATGGCAGTGATGCGTGTAACAATGGCCTTGTACTTGGCTAATTGCTGAGCACCGACGGCGAGGGTGACTGAGAGCACGGTGGGCATGGCAATGGGGATACCACCGATGAGGAGAACGAGGATGTTGTCGAGACCGGCGCGGTACCTGTACCTGAAGCCCGCGTACAAGACAAAGATTTCCGCAATGACGAAGATACCAATGGTGACAAGACAGAAAGATCCGATTTGAGCCAAAATCTTCTGCAAGTGACCAGTGGTGTCATCATCCTGGCCTACGAGCGAGGCAGCACGACCGAAGAAAGTGTTGGGGCCAGTGGAGATAACCACTCCCTCAGCTTCACCCTGCTTGCATGTGGATCCCCTGAGCACAAAAAAAAAAAAATGACGTCAGGCGCTGAAAAAGGTCGAAAACATTATAGACTCACGAAAAGCACTGGTCGCCCGTTTTCTTGGACTGAGGCAGTGACTCACCAGTCAAAGCAGCCTGATCGATGGAAACATTGATGGCTTCCGTCAAACGACAATCGGCCGGGACGATATCGCCGATTTTGAATGACACCATATCACCAGGGACGAGAATGGCAGACTCGATTTCTGACCATTGGCCTTCACGCCTAACCTTGGCTTTAGGTGCCAAGGAGTCCATGAGAGCCTTGACGGCATTACCAGCGTTCCGTTCTTCGTAGAAACCAATGGCGGAGTTGATGAATAGCAGGAGAACGATACCGACGAAATCAGGCCAGTCAGGGGGTTTTCCCTGACCATTTGAAAGTACGATAGCGACTAGCGCGGCGGCTTCCATCACCCATGACAGGGGGTTCCACATGAAACTCAAGAACTGAAGAGAATTATTCAGCAACGTGCGCCTAGATAAACTAAAAGGCTAACCTGAAGGAATGGATTCTGTTCCTCGGATTCCAGTTTATTGGGACCGAATAGCTCGAGTCGTCGATTAGCCTCCTCTTGGCTCAACCCCTCCCCAGTGCACTGCAAGAGTTTGAAGACATCGTCGATAACGATAGTCTCCAAGTCAACTTTCTCCTTGTCGTACAAATCCTCCGCCTTTAGTTCGATCTGCAGGGACGCACGTTCGTATGAGCCAAGCACATCTAAGCAAACTGAAGACGTACGGTTGACATATCGACTTTGGCGTCTATACGCGTGTCAGAACCGCATAGAACAGGTTGCATAAAATCAACGACTCACGAGTTTCTTTCTCGTCGTCATGGCTAAAATCCTTATACTGCCTCTTTTTTTTCTCTGGCTCCTCGACGGGGGTGGAAGAGGAGGTTGCGTCGGTAGCATCACCCCGAGGATCGTTTGAGACGGCGCTCATGGTGGCTAAGTCGCTTCCAGGAAGAAGAAAATTGCGACCGGGGGAATGAGGAGAAAGGAGAGATAGAGAAGTTTGACCTTATTATGTAGTTCCCAACCGTCCATCTATATCCATGAGAAATTTGCAGGGTCTCTGGGCGCCAAGGCACCATAAGACCACACAGATGAACCGACTCGGAGATTCCAATCTGTTATGCGATAGCAGAAATATATACCAGCTTTCATCGCTTTTCTGTGGAATATATGCGTTGAATTTACCTCGGTTAGTTCTGGGGAGCTGCATAATCCGCACTGAAGAGGTGCGCACTACGACACTTCACCCCAAAACGAACCACATCAGTTCAACCCTCGGACGAACCACATCATCCGAGTTCACACGGTTGTTCTAGCACCAAAAAGTTGTAAGGAGGCTTCAAATAGCACGGTACCTAGCAGTATTAGTACCTTTCCATCGGAATGTAAATCAAATTTCTCCAACCTTTCTCTTGGTCGTGTGCAGCGAATTCTGGGTGGAGGAAACAGATTTTTCTGGAACCCTCAAGAATAGAATGCGAGCCTGATGATCAACAAGAACCTCCTACCATCGTAGGCTTCGGTGTAGCGTTCCGTCGCCGTCGTCGGCCGCAGCGACAGTATTCTCGGAAATGGCGGTCCCAATTGACATCAGCTTTGAAATTTACCAGTGAACCACTCGGTCAACTGACAGCGGCGGTGGCGAATCTGCAAGCGAGGCGCCTCGCTCGTTCCGAGTTTCGACGACGCCATGAGGGAAAAACGCCAGTCGAAACAAAAACTCGAGGCGATAAAGCCCGTTGAGGGATATTCGCGTCCGTCCGCGCACTCGTAGTGAGGTTTCGGAGGTGATCTATAAATAAAACAACCCTTTCGTGCTGTCACTGGGGCTTGCTAGGGTCGTAGATTCAGCTTGACAGAAGATTGACAGGCCTCATGGCGGCATCATGCCGCGGCACAGTATCATTGTTATAAATCATGTGGTGGATATGTTTCTGTCTATTTCCTCTGCCGTCGCTGCCGACTCCGTGATTTGTGATCATCTTAGATGGCAAGATTCAAATTTCAACGAAGAGATGATTTGTTATGGTAGAGACTACAGTGATGGCGTACGGACGAGGGAAGATTACAGATTACGTGGAGGAGGATGAGAAATGGTGAGGTACATTTGGGATGGAGAGTGAGGAGTAAAATGAAAAATTAGGGAGAGGGTAGAAGGGGTATATACGGCAGATCGCACAGTAGAAACAAGGAAGGAGGTAGGAAAGGATAAAATCTGGAAAACGATACAAAACGCAAACCAGCAAGCATCACCAACCAACCAACCTTAAAGAAAAAGAAAGAAGAAAAAAGAAAAAAAAAAGTGCGCCAACTCACGCACTCCCCTGCTCCTCCCCAAGAGCAGCCTTCTCCTCAGGGTCCAACCAACTCTCCTCGACAGTCAACTTCACCCTCCTAACATACTCCTTCATATTCTCCCTATACAACTGCGCCGCCTCCGCATTCGCCGGACTATTCGGGTTCGGATCGTGCAACAAACTCTGTATGCTCGTCAAGATCGCAGCAACGTCATACGTCGGCGACCACCGATTCTGCAAAATATCCAAACACAGCTCCCCATTCGCATACACGTTGGGGTGGAACATCCGCGAGAGGAACTTGACGGTGGGCGGCTTGTTCGGGTACGATTCATCGAATGTGAGCATCAGCTTGAAGGTGCCGTCTTCGAATGGGGTGTCGCCTGTTGTGGGGGGAGGGGTAAGTTAGATCGGACTGCGGTGTGTGCATGTGTGTGTGGCGCAGCGGCACACGGAAAATGGAACGTACCTGGCCCAAAGATGACGGCGTTCCATAGCATGATGTTATCAGGGCATGGACTCCCTGATATACCACCAGGCGGATCGCCAGAGAGGCGCTTAAAATCGCGGATGAGGCGCCGTCTGCAGTTGGTGGACTGGGGGCACGAGGGTAAGGTCAATCAATTGTCGCTGATAATCAACCCACTGCGGAAACTCACCATGGTAATTAAAGGTTAGGCAAAGCCTTTTTAGTGGTGGTCGTGGGTGATAACGTCTAAGAGGGAAGGAGCGATTGAGATCGTAGGCAGTGAGTCAATTGTGATGGTGCTTGATCAACATGTTGAATGCCTTTCGACAAGGGCTCTGCTCACTTTGTTTAACAACCACCTGAAAAATAAATACACGCAAATAATTTATTGCTTCCTTAAGTCCCTTCTACTTACCATTTGACCGATTACGGTCTACCTATCCGGAGAGATCATGGCCCATGCCAAGGAGATGTGCTAGATTGGCCACAATAGACTAGCTCAACAGACGAGAAAGTACGCCGCTCTATGTCTCCTAACTGCGGTGGTACCCTCCCAGTCGTAACGGCTAGTCTTCGGATTTTCAGGACACGCACCGGCGTAAACGACTCACTTCTCTGGTCATTGAACAGATGCTGTGGCCTTTTTTTACGGGTTGATCTGCACTCAGGCCTGCCCGTTACCCGAACCCTCCCTTTTTCAAAAAAATAAAGATCATATTTATCATTAGAACCGCCGTTCAAGGCCCTATCAGTATTCTACAGCTCATCATGGTCCAATCCAAGCTCTTCCAAGCCCTCTGTTACTCCCTCTGGTCCCTTTCCCCCCTTCTCCACCGCCACCGCAGCTCCGGCGAGGACATTGGTATCCGCTGCGGCCATCCGCGACTGAACCTTACCCTCCTCCGCCAACTCTCTTGCGAATCGCGCAATCTCCGCATCATACTCCTCCCACTCGGGTATCTGACGGGCACGTGCCAATTTGGGCTCTTTCTGTTAGGCAAATGAATGAGTTTGCTCAAGTGCGTTGGTTCAAAGCCAAAAGGGAGGAAGACGAACCGTGAGTGGGTTTTGGCAGAGGTCGATCGTTTTGGCTCTATGAAGTCGATCTTTGCTGCCTGTTCATTAAATGTGATGAGTAGCGTAATAAATAGGCAAAGTTATTGCACGTACACCACGTTTCGCACTATAAATAAGACGCAAAGCCGTAAGCACTGAAACATGGAGGAATGCACGGACTTACCCATAGCCAATCCTCATGTAACGAGAACTAAGGAACAGGTAGTCAGCATAACCCTCTTATACACGACACGAGAACGCTTACGATCGGTACTTGATTCTGTAAATTGTTCGGCAGATCTACAGGACATTAAGATACCTCGAACACAGAACAATCGTTATCGGCCATACCTTGGTCAAGATTCGCAAGTGAGTTTGGATCAGCAGACAGAGCTTGGTACTGTCCTCTAAGGATATCCTGATATCAATCATACTCGTGATAAGCAAAGGAAGAAAGACATGAGCGCGCATTCTCGTACCCCGGCCGCAAGCTAATCCAAGGAGAGCACAATTAGCTCAAACTGAAAACAGTGCGAAGAAGCAAATAACGTACTTGTCTGAACCGCACAAGATCAATGACATACAGCGCACTACGCATCATCAATACTAGAGCCTGGCATCAAACAAATCCCCCAAAGCGAACACACCTAATATGATACGGCTTCCCCGCCAAAAAGTCTCTCCAATACCCCGTCTTCCAGAACCTGAATCCCTCCATATCCTCATTATCGTCGCCCATAGGTGTGTACCCATACGGCGCCCCATGCAAATCAAGATCTACAAGCTCCTTCAAATCCGCACGAACAATTTGGTCCGCGTCGACGAAGATCACTTTCTTGAGGTCCATAGGGAAGAGAACGTCCAGGAAAAGAATCTTGTACGCCCATATTATGCGCTGTTTCTCCGTTTGTGCGCGCAGCCAGGAGGGCCATTTGTATGTGACTAGTTCATATTGGAAGTTATACTTCTCAGCCATGTGTGGGATGAATTCCTAGGAGGGGTGAGTGTGAGTTGAAAAATGGATGCATGAAGGATAAGTAAGGCGTACGAGGAAAGATGGGGAGAGGAAGTTCTCGATAAACCAGAACTTGACGGTGCTGTTCGTGTTGCGGAGGACGCTGACAATCATGATAGACACGAAGCGCTTGAAGGGGGGAGTCAGCTGAAATCAGCAAAGTATAGCTCAAGCTACCTCGTATAAAAGACCAGAAGCGACGGTGAAGATGTTGATATCTGCCTGCGGTTTGACAGGGACCAACGCATCGACCATCTTCGCCTTAGATCGCCCAAAGAACGATATCAAACTAAAAGACCAAACCATAAGCAACAAACAGCAGGCCAAGAAAACTGAAACCCAACATACCGAGCGGTCATATCCACAAACAGGTTCCCAGACCCACTTTCATAATCATCAATCCTCTCATCCAACACATCCGCCCTTTCCATCCCCGGATTCCTATCCAGCTGGGGATACAGAACCAGCCCCTCAAAGCTCGTCAACGTAATCTCACTGCCCACATCCTCGACACTAGGGCTATTCCACCCTTCATTCCCCACAGTCTTCATCTTATAAATCTTCCTCCCCTTGCCTTCCCTGATCTCCAGCTTAAAGACCCCAGGCTTAGTTTTAAATTGGAAGTAGCCAAGGTTCGCCACGACTTGTGTGTCGTCTATGGGTGAGCCATCGCTGGTGACCAGCTCAAGTTGGACACCTCTTGGAGGGGCGTTGGTGGCGGATTCGCGAGCGTGTCCGTCGACTACGATATAGTCAAGTTCGAAGACGGCATCTACACTGCTATCTCCAGGAGACAGGTTGCCCAACTGGATGTTGTCGAGATCGTACAAGGCTTCGCGAGGTCGTACTATCCAAGCGTGAGGAACGTCCATTGCTAGGGTGTAGATTGGGTCGATGGGGAGACCTTCAAAGACCGCTTGCGCTGGAATCTCGTTTCTGCATGGATAGAGCTTGGTTTAAGGGAACATCAAATGAGAACATGATTGGTACGAACCCAGCATCATCAAATGACAAGGATGGAATTAGATTGTTGCGGTAGAAGCGCTTCAAAGGAATCTGGCGAAAAGGAATGGCTGTCACATCCTCAATAGACGTCTTGAAAGTATAGACTCACATCCGTATAACGTCCTGGGTTCAAGTGAACTTCAATGAAGATGTCAGGGAGGGTTGAAAGCCACTATAACCATTACTATCAGACAAAGGTCCGTGTAAAGTCAACGAAGGACAAACCTGGATAATGCTAGACCACTTCTGAGCAGTCTCGCTCAGCGGATCGACAAGGACCGCAACGTGATACAGCGCAGTAGCATTGTCACCATATTCAAAGGCCCTGAGACAATAAATACTCAAAAGACACCATGCATCGTCCCAAAAAAAACGTACGTGTATTCCGAGTCCAGCAATTGATATGCACGTTGCCGAGGTCTTTGGGGGGCATCGAGCAATCCAACTTCACTAGGATCAGGGAGTTGTACGGCCGCGATGATGGAAGAAGACATAGAGACAATGTTCGAGAACTCCACTCTGGGAAAATCATCTATCAGCAAACTAGTTATCGCTGAGAGGATGGGGACGAAACGAACTTGTTTTCAGCAAGCGAAGGCCTGATGCTCTCCAATGCCTTCAAAACTGGCTCTGTGCGTTTCTTCAAGTCGTATTCTTCCAGAGCGTTGAAATCAGCTGCATGGAATGTATCTCCCTTCTCAAATGGACCAACAAGCTACCGCAACAGGCAAGCGTCAGCAATGCATAGATCCAATAAAGGGCAAATACACGCACCCGTCCATTGACGACCAAAGCCGACTGGCCAGGCTGCACACCAAGTTCCCTTGCTATATGTCGAGTAGACCTGACATAATCGTCATAAATCAATGATTCATACTCAGCAAATTCAACATCCCCAGCCAATTTGCGAATGACAGCATCCCTACTGGGTGAGTCATCGACAACCTCCTCTGCGCCTAGTGCACGTAACAGAGACGTGGGGGTAGCCTCCGATAGGAGACCCTTGTAGATTAGATGCGCTACGAAGCGAGAGAGGGCAGATTGTGCGGGTGTGCCTAGAACGGTGGGGTTGTGAATGAATGTCAAACGGGATTTTGAGGTGGTTGTCTGGGGTGTGATGAGTGTTGATAATGGATTTAGGCAAGATTATGACACATACGATTGACCTGATCGCGTCCATTGCCAGCGCCAGGCCAGAATCATTGTCCAGATCAGCAACAACATACAAACTCAAAGGGATGAAATTTGATTTTTCTGAACCCCAATATTTAATCACTTCTCATAGAAAGAATATCTTTAAAGAACCTTACCAGGGTACAAATAAGATTCAGCTTCGAGCCTAAAACGCGTCTTCGCAAACAACTCTGGCAAGTTGGTGATCTTCAAGCTTCCAGGGGCGTTATTCGCAGGGTAAATGTACTTGTTCCTCCTCTTCGCAGTAGTAGGCAAATCGTAGAAGTAAGTCGCCATATCACCCTTATTCTCATCCGTCAGCGACCCTTCATAGAGCTGTTCTCTAAACCCATCAGGCAACTATTGAGGACATGGGAGAGTACGCACCTTCTCCTGCAAGAATGCCTGTTGCTGTTGAGTCTCTACCTGAAGTTGCCTCAGGAAGTCCTGATGGCAAACAGCAGAGTTTGAGGTTCCTCGCTCAAAATGAAAGGAAGGATAACACATACATCATTCATATCCATATGTTTCCCATTGAGGAACGCATGTCCTCCTGCGGCAGTTGCTAACGTTGCACCAAGACGTTCCACGTATGCCTTGATCTTCTCCAGGGGAGCATCGCCGTCGGCATTGACGATGGTGTCAAAGTTGAACTTGGTGGCCTCAGGGTTGGCTGCCACTTCGGCATTCACCAGTTCTTCGAAAGACGTGCGGACAGTTTCCCATTGAACTGTAGGACTTTGGTATTGGGGTGGGATTTGGATTTGAGATATCTATAAGAGAGGTTATGCAATTATACATTATACAGGATGATCGCATAAGATAAATGCGTACGGTTTTGAGGAATATCAGAGTTCTTTTGCGGCCATAAGTGTTGACTAGATGATAGAATAGCTTGGCCATCTTCGCACCTGAGGCGTCGCAACGTTAAGTGCATAGAAAAAGGCCAAAAGCAGGAGAAGCTTACTTTCTTCAGTCTCTACGACGGGAACGAGGCCAAACCTGAAAGGGAAGTTTCTCTCCAGAATGTTTGCCATAGCTCCAGCGATGAAGTTGACGCTAGACGTCTTGGATAGATCAAGCACTAAGATGACGTTGAACAAGTTTGCTTTGACGCTGGGGAACTGTCCAGGATACATGGGCCGCAATAGCTGGAAAGGACAGAATGAATCTGTCATTTACAAAGTTCCATATCAGAGTAACGCACCACAAATAGCGAAGGATTCCAGCGTGCATATCTATTATTAATCTTATTAGTGTAATCCACCAAAAAACAGAGCCTTGGACAACCCACCGACTATCTTTCTCCATATCATTCCACCAAACAACAACACCCCCCTCCTCCACTCGATCACTAGCGTCAAACAACCCATCCAACACCGCCCCACCCTTCTGAGACTCACCCACCTCTGGATGAGTCAACAAATCAAACGCTTGACTCCTCTCAAACCCAAGGGCAGTCAGCGAGCTTATCGTCGTTCTCTCCTTTTTCAACAGTCGTAAAAGAGACAAAGGTTGCGTGTCCTTCAGCTCGATCGCGGCGCCGTTAAGCCAGAACATGTTCACGCCCCCTTGGGCTTTCAAAGAGTTGTCGTGAAGCTCCGTGATGATGCTCTCGTTCACTTTGACGCGTCGGGAAAGGGCGGTGGTATACATTGGGAAGTTCTGGGAGAGGTGAGCTAGAGCTTTTAGTGGCTCTGGTGACTCTGCGATAATTTGAGCGGCTTGCATGCCCAGGTCTGCAGAGTCGATGTTAGTTGAGAGTAGTTAACGTCAGGAATGCAAGTACCTTGTAGCTCTTCTGGGGACAGTGGCTCTTTCGCGTCTGGCGCGGTGACGTTTTCAGGATGGGCTTGAATGAGTGCTACAATGGGATCTACAATGGCTGGTTTGTCCACTGAATCATCATCCGTTGTGTCCAAAATCCCTGGTTTTCCATCAACATTACACGAAATTTGTTAAAATCGCATACAAACTTTTATAATGGGAATTTCTATCATCCAAAGCAAGATAGTCCATCTTCTTCAGGTCCAGAGCGACACCGTACCCAGAGAGATAGTTGCGTGTCTCGGCATGGGATGGTATGTGTCGAAACACGTATTCAATGTGTGGGTCTAGTCGATTTGTAAGAAAAAGAAGCTCTGTGAGCAATTCGCGGAAGTTTGGGGATGTCAGGGAACCGTAAAGAATGGCGGTATGAGGTGGTCGTTCGAGGAGATCCTTTGGCGAAGGAAAGATATGGTCGAATGTCAGTGTTTTGGGTCTGGGGCGCAATCTATGTCATGTCAGACAAGTATATAGCTCGACCACAGTGATAACTCACGGTAGAGCCCCAGTAGATGGATCTAAAGACTCCCTTCCAGCCAGACGGAGCAAAGTCTTCGCATCACAAACAACTTCACCGTACCAGTCCACCCAAGAACTACACTGCGTACCTTTGCCATCATTGTGGTGATCTTCGTAGAAATTATAGAAGGCCTCAATCTTGGGGGTAGCCGCATGAAGTGCCAGGTTCATTTCCACCGCTTCCAGCGAGCCTGGTTCAGGGAGAAAGCCATGAGACACCGCTATTCCAAGAGCGGCCTGGTGGATGGCTTCTGGAGTCAACTTTTCGGGGGAAGGAAGAATTTCCGGGTCAGTGAGGCGTTCGAGGAAGGTGAAGAATGCATCTTCGTTTGGGTTCTCCATTGAGACTGTCTCCCTGAGGTGAAATGGTCATTAAGTAAATAAATTGAATGAACACGACGATGCACGCACAAAATCTCTGCAAGAAGGGGTGGAGCTGCCCATGAGGACCTCAAAGACACCCTCACAGGTGGGCTTGCGGCATTGGTTGCGAGTAGTGTCAAAGACGCAGCAAGCAGCGCCAAGACGCGTAGCATGACAACTACGGGATTCGGTAAAATCGGTCGATGTCGAAGTGACTATAAAATATCGCTGAAAATGTTGATAAAGAGTTGCTGTCTTGAACGGTATTATATTGACACGAAGTTTCGACACGTCAACTTTTGGTTGGGCGAAATCTTATCTGATAACAAGATTTTTCATCTCCATTCTCTCCTTGCATCTCCTCCTTACTCACTGGCTGACTAAAGTCCAGCATCGTGCGCCCTTAAAACCTCTGGGAAAGGCATACGTACGCGTTAAACTCTCCCTGTAGGATGGAATTCACTCCAGGACCTGCTGTCCACAAAATTCTCTGCGCTGATTGCGGTACGATCTTACCTGTTGATTCGCTCTTTGGCTAATTTGTCGTTAGGTACCCCCATCGTACCGAATACTGCAAATTTGTGTGTTGCATGCTTGAGAAATACGTGGGTGTATTGAGAATATTTTGCCGAGGTCATACTAATCCTTGAACGATAGGGTCGATATCACGGAAGGAATCCCAAAGCAAGGTGTGTACAGCTGTGGAATATGGTAAAAACTGCATTCTAACACTCTTCTAGCTTCTGTGTCCTTCTGTCGCAATTGCGAACGCTTCCTCTCCCCACCACAAGCATGGACGCTCGCACAACCAGAATCAAGAGAGCTCCTCTCAATCTGCTTGAAAAAATTAAAAGGATTGAACAAAGTCCGGTTAACCGATGCCCATTTCATCTGGACGGAGCCCCACTCAAAGCGATTACGAGTAGCGATGACGATCCAAAAAGAGGTCCAGTACAACTTCGTTCACTTCCTCTCCTCGATAATGAACCTTTGCTTAGGTCCTCACGAACACCATTCTCGAGCAAACCTTTGAGATCGAGTACCTTGTACAACATGGGCAATGTTCAGATTGCGCTAAACTTGCAGCAAAGAACACCTGGAAGGCTTTGGTACAGGTCCGGCAAAAGGTCCATCACAAACGGACTTTCTTGTACCTTGAGCAGTTGATTCTCAAACACAACGCCCAAAAAGATACCATCTCAGTAAAAGAAGTCCGAGATGGTCTCGATTTCTTCTACAGCTCGCGGAGTCACGCTCTGAAGATGGTCGAGTTCCTAGGGAGCGTCGTGCCCATCAGGTTCGCATTCTTCCTCCCACTGGCAATCCATGCAATTCACTTTTCTCCCCCACCCTCCCTCAGATCCAAAGCTTCGGAACAGCTGCTATCTTCCGACACTCACACCAACACCGCCAACTTCAAGTACACATACTCCGTCGAAATCGTTCCAATCTGCAAAGACGATCTTGTCTGCATTCCCTTAAAACAAGCTCGACAACTGAGCAACATCAGCCCCTTGACGATGTGCGTCCGTGTAGGTAACTCGATCCAGCTGCTGGACCCCGCCACACTCCAATCCTGCGACATTCCCTCTCAACTGTACTGGCGCACTCCCTTCGACTCTTTAGCAAGCGTCACCGACCTCGTCGAATTCACCGTTCTCGATATCGAACCCGACCATACAAAAACGAGAGGGAAGCACATTATGGCGGACGTCCAAGTAGCTTTGGCAGGCGCATTCCGTTCAACAGCGGCGAAGGTGGACGAAGACGACGGCATGATGGACTACGAGCACCACGGACTGACGAACCAGATATACCACACCCGCACGCATCTCGGCGCGATCCTCCAGCCTGGGGACGCCGTGCTAGGGTACCACCTCACCAACTCAAACTACAACTCGGACGACTTTGCCAGTCTGCCCGTGGGTCGGATACCCGACATCATCCT
>Ga0307507_10010160_pt1 | contig 12269 bp, 4 predicted proteins | sample 7_EM_MG_FD_207223 | JGI IMG/M metagenome (GOLD analysis project Ga0307507, IMG submission 207223) | Populus trichocarpa ectomycorrhiza microbial communities from riparian zone in the Pacific Northwest, United States - 7_EM | ecosystem: Host-associated > Plants > Roots > Unclassified | place... | reverse complement strand
CTAGCGGGCCTAGGGCTACTGGTTGCGGAGCATGCCTTTCTACGCCTTGCGAGGGTAGGAACAGGAGCTGCTGGCTGCAGGTAGACTAGGACGTTAGGGCTCTGATCTGGTACGACAAGACTCCGCGCCGATTTGTATACGGACCTGCCGACAAGACCTCGTGCCGTTACGCCTACGAGACGACCTCTGGCTTGCACCCTACTGCTACCGATTTTAAACGAGCACGTTACCGCCCCTCCGGTTTGACCTCATATGGCTCGCACCCTACTGCATGACGACCCGAACCCGAACCCTCACGCTGGCATCGTACTGCTGTCCTACCGACCTGGCCCCGTTACTGCCGTACAAATCTAACAAGTCTCCGTGCCAATACGCCTACGGACCAATAAAACTCGTGCCGATATGCCTACGAACCCTAATAACCCGTCATGCCGATACGCCTACGACCTAAACACGGCTAGGTAGAGCTTCGCTCCCTAGATACACAAACACGCTAGCACCGTACTGCCACCTACACGAACCTATTGCTTGCATCGTACTGCTACCTAAACCGATAAGCTCCGTGCCGATTTGCCTATGGAACCCGAACCTATTGCTAGCACCATACTGCTACCCAACGCTGGCACCGTACTGCCACCGATAAGAGCCTATTACGAACCGTACCGACCTATACCATGACCATAAACACTATACCGACCGTATTATACTGCCAAATAAGCCATAAATACCACCTAAAAACGCCTATTTTGGACCAAAATCGCCTATTTTATACTAAAAATCGGGGCTATTTTTTAGGGGGACCTGGAGTAGGATGACAAGGGAAGACCGTAGAGCTGCTAGAAGCGAGGAAGGGACTGGACGAGCTTTAGTAAAGCGTCTCCAAGCGGCGAGGACAGGAGTGTAGCTGGCGACAGAAGCTGGGCTATGCTTCGGGCCTAAGAAGTTAGTGGCCTAACGATAAAATATGGAAGGACCGAACTGGTGGAGCCTGCGCAGCGCAGGACGTAGAAGGGCGGAGAAGGGCTGACAAATTTTTTTTTCCCGTAATGGGTTTTTTTGGTATACACACGATATGATACGCCTCGCAGGAGCTCGTAAGTAAGGGGGGGGTACTGTTACAGGACTCACTCGTTCTCACGTCTCTGCGCGTCTTTGACGTTCTTAACCCGTGCTCACGTTCGTCCCGAGACACCTACGCACGTTCCCCTACAACCCCTATTTATACCTTGTACCTGGCACACGAAGACTCTTCTTCTTCATCCAATGTCTTTGTATCAACCACGCATAGTTACGTGTACGTAGCCTTCTCAATTACTACCTCGTTTAGTGCATTGTATCCCAGCTCGTGCCTACTCCGTGACAAAATCTGCCCCTTTACTCCTCTATTTTATTAACTGCATCTATACTGGCAAATATATAATTTAAAAGTGTTATACTTTATCTTTATATCTTTATTAACTTCTTTAACTTCTCCTACATTAGTTATGCCAAAGGTTTACTAACCTTTACTATCCTAAAAGAATACGGTACAGACTACCCTTTATATAACTACTTAAAATACTAATATATACCTACCACTAAAGTAAAGGTAAAAAAAATAGTACTGCTAGTATAAGAAGAATCTAGAAACGCATACGCGAACGGCAGTTGGGCTAAAGTACTATAAATAGTATATATATAGTGGCATGCAGCTAACTTTAGCAGACGGCTATATATGGCGATAGAGTATCTAGGGATGGCATCCTAAAATATTAGTTAGATATAAATAGCAATTTAAAAAAAGATAGAGGCCTAATACCCTAGGGAAGAGCGCATTGTTAATAACTCTAGTAGAGTTTAGATAAAGAATCTCTAGATCTATATATATAGAATTTAACCATAGTATCTATTATATAGAGTCTATTCCTTTACACCCGCTAATGCTTTAACAGTGGTTATAAGTCCTAAATTGCCCTAATAAGCGGCTTTAATGCTACCGTCCCTTTACTAAAGAGCTTATCTCTAGTGCCGAAGATAACTCTATAGCTAAGTTGTTTTATACGGCGCCTATACGAGTAATAGACCGCGGAAGTCTTAATATAGTATAGATATAATTAGAAGATGGTAAGGAATAAGTTATAGCAGTAAACCTAAATTAAAACTTATAAATAAACTAATATTAAAAGTTACTATGCGCTTCTTTCTAATGTTTATAATGTTAAGTAAGGCTCCTAAAGGTCTTTCTCTTATACCATAGCTAGAAGGGAATATAAAGACTTTGGAAAAGATAATGGACCTAGTATAGGATAAAGCAGTAGAATATAATAGAGTTTCTAAAGGCGACGGTTCTAGCAAGGCTATATAAAAACCGTCGCCATTAATATATCGCATAGTAAGCTACCTCTTATTACTTTTATATATACTAACATAAAATAGATATATAATAGCATTAGCTAGTTCTGGTCTTACCTATTAAAACGCATATAAGATTGCGTAAAGGCTAAGTACTTATTTAAAAAGCTTTCTAAGCAGGAAATAATTACTAAAGTGGAAGAGCTACTCTATATAGATAACTTTTAATACTTTAAGATAGTACGCATAGCTACACTACCTTAGCACCCTCCTAACTATTTACAAGGCGAGCAATCCCGCTTTATAGCACTGGTTATTATAGCCAGTCTCTCCAAGTTATTCTTTAAAGGAAAGTGGCGATTTAGGTTTAATATAGATACGCAGTACTTTCTGCGCCTAATTAGCCCCAGGGCTGTTATACTAATTTATATAATTATCTGCCACGTTATTAATAAATGAAAAAGTAGAAGTTTTACCCAATAAAAGTTTAAAGTAGGTGCCAATCTTAATAGTAATTTATTCTTTCTCTACCCTTATTCTAACTACCTAGGTTATACTGTAACTAACTCTAATATTAGCTATATAGGAACGGACAAAGGCTATATAAGCAGATTAGTTAACAGAGTGTTAGAACTAGATTTTAGGGCTTCTACAATAGGGCGTCTTAAAAAGACTTTAAGTAACTATATACGGCGACGACCCTACTACACGAGCAATTCCAAATCTATTTAAATATAGTTTTAATAATCTTTCTAACCTAGACTTTAACTATAACGCGGGATTTAATAAGCAGCACTTTAATATACTTCTATTAGTATGCAACCACTTATAATAACAGTTCTAGACTAATACTTATATCTAAGTACTTAACGCGTCCCTTTCCTTAAACCTAGACACTTCCTACCCTTCTGGCACTATTACTTAGCCTAATACACCCTATAATATGTCGCCTAATTAGACCAACCACAGTATTAATTACTAAGGCGGTAGGTCTAATAATGTTAGCAACCCTAATAGCGGTATAGATAGCGGGACCAATATAAACAAGTATTGTAGTAGATATAGTAGAGTTAATATAGATAAAGATGGTAATACAGATAATGGAACAAATATAGCTCTAAGTAGAAATATAGATAATTAGAATAGTGTGAGAAAGGGAGGCATTAAATATAATAGAGTGGACATAGGTAATAATGCCGGTATAAGTAAAGGAGAAGATATAGATAAGAATAGTAGCGCTGGCAATAATTTTGGAAATAATACCTATAAGCTTGTCTTTATAGGTATAAAATCGCGGAATTGGAAATGTACTATTAATATACCGTATCGCTGGAATTATAAACAGTTAATAGTTGCAGTTAAGCTATTTAGAAAGACGCTTAGGGCTAAACCTAATGTAAGCCTTTAGTATACTATTGGAAAGGGGGTTAAGTCTATACTATTTAATAATAAGGATCTAGATATCTTTAGAATAAGGGTAAAAAAGGGGCTAGGTAAAGCAAATGCTTTATAGTCTGTAATAGGTTTAGAGGAGTAGCTATTTTATATAGTAGTTATAATATAAATATATTTTTAAAGGCATATTATAGCAATCTATGGCAATCTATGGTAATCTATAGCAATCTATAGCAGTATATTATAATTTAGAGAAATATATATAATTTATACAGTTTGTATAGTTTGTATAATTTGTATAGTTTATACAGTTCGTACAGTTTATATAGTTTGTACAGTTTATACAGTTTATACAGTTTATACAGTTTATACAGTTTATACAGTTTATACGGTTTATACAGTTTATATTACGGACGCTTTAAGTACAATATTACAACCGGCCAAGATCCGGGCAGTAACACTTGGCAGTAACTTTACTGCCCAAATCTCTTGCCAAGTTTCGTTCTGCCGGCGTAAAATCAGTGGCTTAGAGCTTATTTTTAGCGTTATAGATCTAGATTTTAGAGCCGTAGATCAATCAATTGGCGTAGAGCCGTTGCATTATGGTAAAGCTATGCCCGAGCAATCTACATCGTGATCCTTGGCATGGTGTTGCATATGGAAATATTTAAGTTCTACAATTGCTTTGATTTGGAACTAGCCCAACATGATTTTAGGTTACTCGGTCACTGCAGGAAAGTCGTAATACTTGGCATAGTGTTGAACTTAGGGTGCCTCTGCTACTACAATAGCAGAGACACCCCAAATTTCTAACAATCAAGATTTTGGACAGCAGTAGATTAACTACTTACTAAAATATAGGGTATCTGTCACTGCAGTAGCTACTACAGTAACAGAGACACCCCATATTTATAAATTTAGATATTCAATCGCAATTGCATCCGTGTAAATATAGAAGCCAGAGGCAATTAACGTGTAAAAGTAATTTGTTTAACAGTTATAAAGGTAATTTAAATAAGGACTTAAGAGGGTCACCTTGGGAGAAGAGCAAGCAGATAGTAAATAAATATCCCAGGCGCTTTAATACCGAAGTACTCCAAGACACGCCACCGCACGGTTATATTGTTATATTTGGTGGGTCCCACAATACTAATTTATAACTTAGATGCGCTATAAAATGCCATATTGTCTATGCTGTCGGGAAAGGGGCTAAGGGAGGGGAGATTATTTACCTAATAGACCTAAATCCCCTGCGGCAACTTGTTCCTTTCCTATTCTTTCTTTAAAGTAACAAGATAACTGCACCTATTTGGAAGGCCAGAGTGCTTACCAGCTTCCAGCTTAAGCAAGTGTTCAGGAGGGATTAGTTAAATAGCTGCCTGCGTTTCTGCAATCGCGTTCTCGTTTCTTAGCTTCTTGTGGGCCTTCTATTTGGCTGGCTGGGTTTCCCAGGGCGCGGCTGCGGGGGTAACAGAGGTAGAGGCGTCCATTTTGGGTGAGGTTCTTGGTGTAGAGCGTAGGGAGCCATTGCCACGTATTTATATAGGGGTGGCGATTAAGCGGTGTTGATTAACGAATCTTGGCGGTAACAAAAGTACGTGCACGTCCGTTTAACCGTGCGGCAGCCTGCGGGGCATGCCGGGGTGGGAGGGTATTGGTAAACATTGCATTTGTATGGCTTTTACAAGTAAAATAGGTGCCCGAGTAGTGCCTTGGCTACCCTGACCGCCTGCTAAGCCGCCGCCGATCGAAAGATTCGGGCAGTAAAGTTACTGCCAAGTGTTACTGCCCGGATCTTGGCCGCCTGGATTACACCGCTGATCTTTCAATTCCTCGCTAACGCGATCATCGGAGGCCTGATTCACAACACACCTGGCTATGAAAACGTCAAGGTCGGAGATGTTATTATGATATACCTCATCCGACCGCGAATCTCGCTCATTCTGCTTTGGACTCTCACAGCATTCATCCGAGTCCGTAGCGAATACATGTGGCGCAGCGCCTTGATAGGCAATGCGATTGCCGAAATCATCCTCCAAGTGGCGGCAGACATCTATGTGGTTGTCACTGGGTACACATTCTATGGCCGGTGGTCCAGCGTCCTCGGAATCATGATATTTATGTTCCTAACAACAGGCCTAGCCGCAATTGGGGTTGCATGGATTTTGTTCGCCACAAGGGCAATGGATGCAACGGCAAACGACCTCTCAATAACGAGTTACGGCGGAGTCAGATTGAGCCACTCGCTATTGAACCGTTCCATGAATTGGATCCTGGTCATGATTTTCATTGTTTGGAGTTATATGCTTAGCTGGCTGTTCTTCGCTGCAGTGATAGTATGGGGAACGGCGAATGATGGGTATGTCTCCTTTATCTACTCTTTAACCTATCCACACAACGTTACAGCCGCTGACCCTGGATGCTATACAGGTGGTGCCCTCCAAAGCTGAGTGCACATGTGGCTTTGTGGACCGTCCTTCCGCTTTTAGGTAAGTTAAATAAAACCTACTTCAGGTGACAAGTAAAATCTCACGCGTGACTTCCAGGTACACTTTTTGGGACCGCGTTCTAAGGCAATTCTCTACCACGTTAAACTTGTTAATCTGGCAAAAATATCCATAATATTACTGCGGTCTTCTGACAATATACTATTAAGGATTGCGCTATGCCATTTATTGATATTAATTCTCTAGTTGCCGGACTTAGTGTAGTTCTTTCACGTGATTTCCTAATTGTACATTGCGTATTCTTGGCATAAAGTTTTGTTGACAGCTGAGCCCTTAGATAAGTCGATCAATTAACGTTTGGTAGCTAAGGAACGTCGCGTTCGTAAGGAGAGCCGTCGCTTATTTAAGGCTCGTTCCACCACCGCTTGACTATCCCGTCTTAAGAAGGTTCGTAAGAAAGTTCGCTTAAAGGAGTAGAAATGTAAGGGTACTTTTTGCCCCTTACAGCTTTGTTCACGACCAGCTTCCACCCCCTCCCAAGGCGAGCTGCGATTTTTGTACGCCATTTAATTTCGCTCGATCGCCACCAACTGTACATAGTAATTGTAGCGAACGCCTATGGCTGAACGCAAGGGCCATTTTGGTTGTCTAGGAGAACTGTCGACTCCTGTTGGAAAACAAGCCCGCAACGATATCACGTGATGAGACTTGTGGGAGACATCTCTTGGCAGGAATCTGACCAATCAGACAACTTCGACCGTCGGTTGAAGTTCCTTGAAATCTCTTCAACTACCTATATAGAAAATAAGCAATGCACAGAGTTTTAGCCCCAATAACCTTAATCCAACAGGTTATAAGCCCGGGTTTACGCCTAACGAGCTAAACCTAATTGCTTTATTGTTTACAATAATTACTATTGCAATATTACAGTACGGGCGTTAAAAAGTCGTTGAACGTTTAACCAACTTACGACGCTAAAAACCTATAACGAGCGGCTACGTAGCTGCCAATGATGGACTCTACGCTGAATGTAATAAGAGGATCCTACTGAGGACGAGCCTAGCACAGTCCGTGATTGAATAGCGGCACTGGAGGCTTAGGAGGACCTCTTATTTAGTGGATAACCTTACTATTATTAATAAACAGAACGATAGAGTTTTGAGAATAAAGCCTTATAATAACCGTATTAGTAGCGGATTAGAAGAAGCTTATTGGAACTGCCTATACTGGCTAAGGAACATATTAAGTTAAAACCCATATTGTATAAATACTCCTTATAAAGGAAACAAATCTAATAATATTGTCTTAATAAGGCCTATAAACTACCTACTATAAACTACCTATAAGCCTTATTAATATGAGCAACAAATATACCGCCTAAGCCTCTATTTAAAAGCTTATTAGACGGAAAGACTAGCTAATATTTAGTATTAATATACAAAACCACCTCTAATCTAAAAATATTAAGTAGGTATAACGGGACTAGCCTAGTTACAGTAGGAATGTCTCGGTGAAACACTCGATAGATAAATTCCGACGCTTTGATCAAATTCTGCCAAATTCCGCTAACTTGATTAATTTCCACCAGTTTCCACCAAATTCCACTAATGTAATGGAATTTGGTCAAAACCTATCGAAATCCACGTGGGCTTGTGCCTACGCGTCTGCTGCCAAGACCCCGAATATTTAGTTACAAGTTTCCTATATTCCTTTCTCTTCTTCACGCAACGTCTTGTACTCTGCAAGAGCTATATACCCTTAGATTTAGATAGAATTTATATTATTCCTTTAAATCTTCCCCAAAGCCTCTTTGCGCCCTTATAGTAGGTTCTTAATAACCTACCACAGCCCCTTTTTATAATTAAGTTAATTAAAGAGAAATGGGTAGATTTAGGCTTTACTATTAAACAGCTAAAAATTAAGCTAGCTAACTTAGTAAAAGAATGGGAGAAATATAAGGAACAGCTAGCCTATATAGCCAGTTTTATTAACTAAAATGTTGGTAATATTTATAAGCCCATCGGGAAAATATTCGCAGGATAAGATTTAAGTAGACTTTAATTTTCACGTTTCGCGTAATTAACATGCAATTTAACTAACTTAATACGCAATTAACTAACTTAATACATAATTAACTAACTTAACACGCAATTTAACTAACTTAATATATAATTAACTAATTTAACACGCAATTTAACTAACTTAATATGCAATTAACTAACTTAATACGCAATTTAACTAACTTAATATACAATTAACTAATTTAATACGCAATTTAACTAACTTAATATATAATTAACTAACTTAATACGCAATTTAACTAACTTAATATGCAATTAACTAACTTAACAACTTTAAAAGCTAACTATATATTTCTTAATACGCAATTAACCTACTTAGCAACTTTAAAAGTTAAATAATACGTAGTTAACCTACTTAACAACTTTAAAAGCTAACTATATGTTTTTTAACACGTAGTTAACCTACTTAGCAACTTTAAAAGGTAACTATATATTTCTTAATATACAATTAAGGTAAAGTTATATGCTATATATTTAACTATTATATATTATCTAATATAATCTTATACAATCTTATATAGTTTTATTACTTGGAGGCTCTGTATAAGGCTCTATATAAGGCTCTACACGAAGCTCTACACGAAGCTCTACACGAAGCTCTACACGAAGCTCTGCGCATAGAGGCTCTGCACGACGCTCTGCACGAAGCTCTGCACGAAGCTCTATACGAAGCTCTACATATAGAGGCTCTGCACGAGGCTCTGCGCGAGGCTCTACGTATGGAGGCTCTGCACGAAGCTCTACACGAAGCTCTGCGTATAGAGGCTCTGCACGAAGCTCTGCACGAAGCTCTACGTACAGAGGCTCTGTACGAGGCTCTGCGCGAGGCTCTGCGTATGGAGGCTTTGCACGAAGCTCTACACGAAGCTCTGCACGAAGCTCTGCACGAAGCTCTGCACGAGGCTCTGCGCGAAGCTCTACACGAAGCTCTGCACGAAGCTCTACGTATAGAGGCTCTGCACGAGGCTCTGCGCGAGGCTCTGCGTACGGAGGCTCTGCACGAAGCTCTACACGAAGCTCTATACAAAGCTCTACGTATAGAGGCTCTGCACAAGGCTCTACGCGAAGCTCTGCGTACGGAGGCTCTACACAAAGCTCTATATTAGGTCCCCGCTATATTCCTAATAGCGTCTACACGTGTCTCTGCCTATGTAGCCGCCTTATTTTTTTACCCTTCTTTTCTTCCTTATATCCTCCCTACCTAGGGAGGCACTAGAACGGCAGCTAGTAGAGAACTGTTACTAGAACTAGATAACTATTGCTAGAACTAGATAACCGTCGCCAGAACTAGACAACCGTTACCAAAACTAGACAACTGTTGCTAGAGCTAGACAACTATCGCTAGAGCTAGACAGCTGTCGCTAGAACTAGACAACTGTTTCTAGAACCAGACAACTGTTGCTAGAGCTAGACGACCGTTACTAGAACTAGATGACCGTCTCTAGAGTTAAACAACTGTCGCTAAAACTAGATAACTGTCGCCAGAGCTAGACAACCGTCGCTAGAACTAGATAACTGTCGCTAAAGCTAGACAACCGTTACTAGAACTAGACGACTGTTGCTAAAGCTAGACAACTGTCGCTAAAACTAGACAACTGTTGCTAGAGCTAGACGACTATCGCTAGAACTAGATAACTGTTGCTAGAACTAGACGACTGTTACTAGAACTAGATAACCGTTACTAGAACTAGATAACTGTCGCTAGAATTAAACAACTATCGCCAGAGCTAGACAACTATTACTAGAACTAGACAACCGTTGCTAAAGCTAGATAATAACAACTAGCCAGCAAGCACTATAAACAATTTAATTAATTAATTAAATCAAGGTAGCATAGACAGGTAGGCACAAATAGGGAGATGCTAACAGGTAGGTAGATATAGATAGGTAAGCAGATATAGATAGGTAAGCAGATATAAATAGGCAAGCAGATATAGATAGGTAGGCAAATGCTAACAAATAGGCAGATATAGATAGGTAGGCAGATATAAATAGGTAGGTGTCACAGTGCTATAATGCAAGTAGGCTAAATAACTACATTGTGGTATAAAGAGGAGAAGAAGATGGAAAGGGGGTATTGTATATAAATAGTAGGGCCAGCCCGCCAAGGCGCTAATGGTGGGCCAGCCAACAGTAGGAAATAGTACGAGACAGTATATGACAGGTCAGTGCCGTGACAGTACTTCCCTCCCCTAGAAGGTTTGGTCCCTAAACCAAACAAATAACTCTAAAAATAGGTAATGCGCAGGGGCTGGTTTTTATCGCGAAGATGTTAGTTCCGCTTACCGCCCTTAGCCAAGCCAATGGCGATTTTCTATCCCGGGGATAGAAAATCCTGATTGGTCAGTTTAGTAAATAAAGTCGGCAGAACTCTATACCGCCACCAGAATCGATCTGCGTGGCGTTTTACGGCGTTCCTTGGCAAGAATCTGGCCAATTAAACAACTTTAACCGGCGGTCGAAGTTCCATAACATCTTAACCACCACAAATTAATATCGTGGTTGGCTATAACCTTGGCGTAACTTTTCCTTATCTCGTGCTTAGTCTGGGGGTCTGGGCTTCTTAGGGTATTGTTTATAGAACTTATATAGTATACGCTTGCACCCTTTTAGGGACTTCTTGGGCTCCTAGGTTTCTTTATTATAATACTTCCACTTAATACAATATATTAGGCCATGCTCGTCCATTTATTTATTATGTACATTAAGGATCTTTTTAAATTCCCACTTGTCCGTAATGTTGCTATTATTGTCTCTTTTAGCTATCCTTTCTGTAATATTACGACGTTCCTCTTTATTAATGCGTACTTAACTAGAGATCTCTTTAGGGAACCAAAGGCGGACTTTTAAAGTATAGAAAGACTTATTAACGTGGATATGGTCCAGAAGGTCAACTATAACTGCTCCTCTATAGGTAGCTAGGACGGGCCAGGGTCCATCCTAGTTATTATCCTACTTCCTCTTAGGCCGGTTAGTCTTTATGTTTTCAAGGCTAACTATAACCATATCATCCTTTTTGAATATTATACCTTCGTCTCGTTTTATATTAGCGTTGTCTTTATAGCGTCACTAGGAGATACAAGCTAGGGCTTTAAGCTGGGTTAAGATGCGCTTAAAGCGGTTAGTAATAGTATTAGCTTATAGGTACTCCTTCTTTGTATATATAGATAGGGCTAATAGCTAGGGGCCCACTGGTTCGACATCTAGACGTAGGTTATAGCTATAGTTAGTAAAGAACGGTGAGATTCCCGTAGTCTTATTAATCTGGTTGTTTATGGTAAACTCGGCAAGGGGGAGCCAATCTACCCAGTCATCTTAGGTAAAGCTTACGAAGGCGCGTAGGTACTTATTTATTGCTATATTAATAATCTTGGTTTGGCTATCTGTTTTAGGGTGCTATATGGAACTAGGGCTTAGGGTTACCTTTAGGCGCTAGTTTAGGCAACGCCAGAAGTTAGAAACAAATAAAGAGCCTCTATTAGAAACAATAGTATTCGGAGCGCCGTGTAACTTATAGACAGTGTAGATAAATGCTTTAATAAGCTCCTTAGTATCTAGGCTAGTAACAGGAATAAAGTGTCTTATCTTTATCAGGCGGTCAACAACGACAAAGATGTGTCTATATGTTTTGCCGTTACGAAGGCACTTAGGCAGGTCGACGACGTGGTTAATGGAGATATCGGTCTATGGGTAGACTGGTAGTTTTAGTGGTTTTAGGAAACCAGGCGGTACTAAGCGTGGGGTCTTTATGTGGAAGCAGAGAGCGTAGTCTTTTACAAAGGTAGCTGTGAACTGTGAAATACCTGGCCACTAATAGGTTCGATTAAGGAGGTCTAGCGTCTTAACGCGGCCTGGGTGGCCCGCAGGACCCAAACTATATATGCGGTGTACAACTTCTAGTTAGAGTTTAGGTGAATTAGGGACAAATACTCAATTCCTATAGTAGATTAGGCCGTCGACAATTAAACATTTGGATTTATTATAGCGGAGTAACTTCCTAATCTGCTTAGGCCAG
>Ga0307507_10010159_pt1 | contig 12270 bp, 10 predicted proteins | sample 7_EM_MG_FD_207223 | JGI IMG/M metagenome (GOLD analysis project Ga0307507, IMG submission 207223) | Populus trichocarpa ectomycorrhiza microbial communities from riparian zone in the Pacific Northwest, United States - 7_EM | ecosystem: Host-associated > Plants > Roots > Unclassified | place... | reverse complement strand
TATGGGAAAATTATTTAAAAAATTATAATTAAAACATAACATAATATAAATTTTATTTTCATAGATTATTCATGACCAAAAATATAAAATAAATATGAATAGTAAATTTATATATAATAGTTAACCAGAGGATTGATAATACTATTAAAAAATATTATAATTTTATTTGAAAATGAAATCCAAATTGATTGTTATTTAATGGAACAACGTCTTAAATATAATTTTAATTATTTTATTATAATTAATTTTAATTAAGATTTAATTAAACATTTTAAAAAAAACTCATGGGCATAGATCGGCCAAGCATCCAACCCAACAAAAAGAAGGTCAGATGCGTGTTTTCCTACAAGGGTAGGGGTAGGCAATAGGCATGCACATCTACCTAGCTTTTGTTTTGTTTTTTTTCCTTTTATTTAAGAAAATAAAATAGGCAACTCGTTGTCTATAATGGAAAATGAAGCATGTCTATCGACAAAGATTTCAATTACATGATTGGTCAAAGATTTGAGGATTCACTTCTTGGATCCTAAAATATTATTCTCAATTCTTTTCCATAAAACACCTAAAAATACACCTTAAAAACCTAAAAATACTCATTGCTAACTCTACATCACCATTTAATCAATCAAAAAACCTAAAATTAACTTGAATAAAAAACAATTCAACTCCAAAATAAAAAATAAAAAAAATACCTTAACACTCCTCTGGTCAATTAAACCGGATTGAGACCGTGATTGGTTTATATGTTGTGAAATATAGTCAACCAACCATTTTATCTCACCTTTCTTTTTTTCGGTCAATTCTTTCTCTTTAAATACAGTGGACTGAAACATCAATAAAATAAATTTTAACTACAACAAAATCTTAAAACCAAAATGATTAAAAAGAAAAAGAAGAAAAAAAGAAAGAAAATGGTGCAGAACATGTAGAAAAACACAACATGCAAACAAGGCTTTAAAATAACAAGGCGACCTGACAATCCTTTCATAACAAGTGGAACCTGTAATAATGGAGGACCCACGTGAGATTAAACTGTCAGAGATGTCTCTGAACATAAAATTTAACGACCCTAAACAGGAATGAAAAGAAATCAATACGTTAAATAGTACAAGCAAAATAAGATACCATTTTCCTCGACCATCACAAAAAAATCTCATCAAAGGAGATCGGCCACATTCGATGGCAGCTCCTCGACGACTACATTATAGAACTTCTGGATATCAAACAGCATTCTGTCATCATCACTTGTCACAAAGTTAATAGCAACACCCTTTCTTCCAAACCGTCCACTTCGTCCAATACGGTGAAGATAGTTTTCAGGTTGAGTCGGCAGATCATAATTTATGACAAGGGAAACTTGCTGAACATCAATACCACGAGCCAAGAGATCGGTTGTGATGAGAACACGAGAAGAGCCGGACCTGAATTCTCGCATAATGATATCACGAGTGTTCTGGTCCATATCTCCATGAGTCGCCGAGACTGTGTGATCACGGCCTCGCATCTTGTCTGTCAGCCAGTCAACCTTGCGCCGGGTGTTAACAAAAATGACACTCTGAGTGATGGCTAGGGTCTCATATAGATCACATAGTGTTTCGAGCTTCCACTCCTCCTTATCGACATTAACATAAAATTGCTTGATACCTTCAAGAGTAAGCTCATCACGCTTAACCAAGATCCTCACAGGCTTGTTCATGAACTTCCTTGTGATCTCAAGAGCTTCAGGTGGCATAGTAGCGGAGAACACACCAACTTGAACTTTTGATGGCAGCAACTGGAAAATATCATAGATCTGACAGCCAGGAAAAAAAATTATTAGAAAAAGAAATTTAAAAAACAAAAAAAGCGAACTAAGAGCTCTCAAGTCTCTGAACAGGCAAAGAAAAGAAACTTGGAAGCCAGCATGGATGCAAACCTGATCCTTAAAACCACGTGAAAGCATTTCATCAGCCTCATCCAAGACAAACATTTTAATGTAATCTTGTCGAAGTGACTGCCTTCTCAACATGTCAAACACACGACCAGGTGTGCCAACAACAACATGAACACCAGCTTGAAGAATGCGTTGGTCCTCACGAACACTTGTGCCACCAACACAAGCATGAACTTTGACACCAAGATAATCACCAAGTGCTCGCATAACCTTTTCAATCTGTTGTGCTAGTTCCCTGGTGGGAGCCAGGACCAATGCTTGACATTGCACCAGACCATAATCAAGTTGCTGGAGAATGCCAGAACAGAAAGTTGCTGTTTTCCCAGTTCCAGATTGTGCCTGCTGAATCACATCAAGGCCTTTACAAAATGGAACAATTCCTCTTTGCTGGATTGCAGATGGCTTCTCAAAACCTTGAAAGAAAAATTACAATGCATCAATCAGAACAAGAAAGAAAGAGATGGAACCAAACAGAATCTAAACATAGTAAAAGAAGGGTAAGAAGTTCTCCAATAAGCAAACGGTAATCATAGGTCAAATATCATGATTCCAGCAGACCTGGATTTTTAAAATGCAAAACAAAAGAACCTAAAGAATAGGGTAGCTACTGCAACTAGAACAGTCATACCTTAACATCAACTGATTAAGATGCCAAATGAATGAACATGTGAAGATATGAAGCCAGTCAATACCTACCATAGGCATAGATGCCCCTCAGAAGGTTCTCTTGCAATCCCATCGAATCAAAGGTTTCAAAAACCTCCTCATACATTGTGAAGAAATCTTGCCCATCATTTGCAAGCCTGCATCGTTGTCAACACATACATGAAAGTCAATTATATATTCCAATCAAAATAACTATTGCTATACAGCCAGAGTTTCAAATAAGGAACCCACAGATCATTCATTTTGGCATCATATTGCTTAGCATCATATTGCGATCCTTCTGGTGCCAGACCTGCCATGACTGCACAGAGGAAACCATTTGTCACTTGTCGATTAAGGTTAATGACATGATGCTGAACAGGTAAAACATATCCTGCTGACAGCACCTATCAGATGCTTCCATCAGATGAGTAAAAAGGAAACAATTGAGAGCATTCAATCCATAGCATGAAGTTGAGGTGGGGGCACAACCATATTGGAAAGCAAAAATATTCATTAATATCACCACTAAAGATAATGAATATTTCACTTGTGGATTAAGGATAATGACATGCATGCTGAACAAGTAAAACATGTCCTGCTGACAGCACCTATCAGATGCTTCCATAATTGTAGATGAGTAAAAAGGAAACAATGGAGAGCATTCAAGCATAGCATGAAGTTATTGAGGTGGGGGCACAACCATATTGAAAAGCAAAAGTATTTGTTAATATCACCACTAAAGATAATGAATATTTCACTTGTCACAGAAGAGCCAAACTTGCAAACCAAACAAAAAAGAGGAGTACAAGCATTAAACTTCTGTTTTTAATGTCTGGAGGAGACATGCAAGGGGCAAACAACAAACTGATATTTTGGACATAAATCCTTACAATCAGACACTGTTTCACCCGCCCCTCCAAAAAATCAGATTAAGGCAAGAGTCCAGAAGGGCTTCAACTTTTGTTAGATAGGCATGTCAATACAGCACAGACACAAGCTCTATAATAAGTTGAATTCACATGTTTGGAAGAGAAAATTCAATTCATTTTGTTTCTTATATTACTCTCATCAACTTCATCTTATTTCTTCAATGTTAAAAGAAAGAGAGAGAGAGACAGATGTGTGTTTTGAGAAAGTTTTAATATTAAATTTCTCCACTTTGGAATTATAAATTAGAATTGTAAATTAGAGAGGTTGATCTGTTCATTTTTGTAGCATTTTTAAATATTAAATTCCATTTGAAATTCAATTCTTAACACTCAAAATGATTCCAAACATGAGATTTTATTAAAACCTCTAAATTGCATTCAATGAAGAGGGTTACAAACATGATGTAATGCGTTTTTTGGGACCAATCTACTGTAGTTGAATTCAATTATAGTGTTTGACTTGAATTTAATTGATAAATAAGTTGAGTTCACATGATTGGAAGGGATAAAATTCAATTCATTTTGTTTCCTATATTACTCTCATCACCTTTATCTTATTTCTTCAAAGTTTTTTTTTTAACATTAATTTTAGAGAAAGTTAATTTTAACATTAAATTTCTCTACTTTAAAATTGTAAATTGATTAAACTCTGATTTACTTTTGTAGAATTTTTAGAGATTAAATTTCATTTGAAATTCAATTCTTAACACTCAAAAGGGTTTTAAACATGAGATTTTATTAAAACCTCCGAATTGAATTCAATTTATAAAGTTACAAACATGCAGCAAGGCATCATTATAAATCATACGTGTGGTATTATAGCAGTGTGGGACTTGCTCAACAAGTTAAAAATCCGTTAAATTAAATTATTATGTTTTAACATAAGGAGCCACAATAATATAATAAAACAGCATAAAAAGGTTTATCAGACAATCTCATAAGAACTGTGATCAAAAGCATACGAACACACTGAAACACTAAACTTCCAATGATACGAAGCTCTGAATCTATTTCCAAACTAAAAAAAAGAATACTTTATGTTGAACTTATTTCCAACAAGATCAGACCCAGATTAAAAACAACTGTAATTTCCAGTTAAACAGACCCTAAAAGCTCCCAAAAAAAATATAACGAAAAGGGTCAAAACTTCACCAGCAAAAGAAAAAACAGATCAATACCAGATCTCAAAAAGAAAATCCCAGATAACCTAGCTAAAAAAAAATATAAGAAATCGACCAATCAAAACACCCATGACAGCGGGCAATACATACCAGCATCACAGACACACGCAAAAGTACCTATACTTTTTGCATAGAGAAAGAAAGGGAAATACCTGGTAGGAAGCGAGTGATTGATAGCTAGAAAGAAATGTGGAGAGATTGTATGAAGTTGAAGTATGTAGTGAGATATCAGAAATCCCAAACTCCTCGGATCTGCGCCGTGGAGTTTGAAAGAGGCTTTGTTCACGTGTCTGCGTGATTATTTATAGGTCGGTATAGTGTGTTGTTAGGTTAAGGTTACCCTTATTTACAAACCCTTTCTGCTTCAATTTTTTGTCTTTCCACTTTTGCCCCTTTCTCTTTCTCTTTTTATTTTTATTACTATTCATTCCTATAAAAAATACTCTTATGAGTGACCAGACCGCTTTTGAAAGGATGGACGATTACAAGTCTATTTAAGCATGAAATATAATATGATATATGTTATTTTTTAAAAGTATTTTTTATTTAAAATATATTAAAATAATTTTTTTATTTTTTTTATTTTATTTTTAATATTAATATATCTAAAAAATTTAAAATAAAATTAAAATAAAAAATTCAAAAACTTTCAAATATATAATTAGACTGTAATGTCTAACAGGACCATGTATATTCTCTAATTTAAAAATTTTTAAAGATAGGATGCATTAAAATTATATATTAAATTTAAAATTCAATCTAAAAAATAAAGAATCTTAAGTATAACAATAAACTATAACACAAAACATATAATTGATGAATAAAAATAAATTTATCATGTTTTCTTCAATATAAGATAGGTTTAATAAAACCTTAAATAAGATAAAATAAATTCTCTAACTATGTCAAACCGGTACAAAACCACCTGATGAGATTATTTTAAAACACTTAAAATAAGCTAATAAAATAAAAGGTGAAAGAATGCAAAAATAATAATATACATAGTATGTTATTTCATGTGATATCCATTAGTCTAAGCCTAGATCATAAAGTGATTTAAAAATTATTTATATTAACCCTATATGTAAAACCTTAAAAAAATTTATATATATATTTTTCAATTTGATATGAGTTGAAGAATTTTTATTGGAGGATTAACTTCTAGAATTTATTCAGTAGTTTCGATATAATTATCATCTATCTATTGAAAATACCAATTTTATAATAATTTTTGTACTTAAATGTTTTTAAATTTTTTTCAATTTGATCTAACTAGATGAGAACCTTAACTTGAGGATTAACTTGTAGAATTTATTTCATAATTTTGATGGAATAATCCATTTATCTATCAAAAGTATCAATTTGATAATATTTTCCTTTAATTCTTTTGGAATATTTCAAATTTGAAGATGTTTGATTGAAGCAATTTGATATTCTTCACCATTAAAATCTTGAATAATTAATATCATAATCAAATGAATATAAATGCGTTGAGGATGAAGGGCTATTCCTGTGTGAGGATTTTTATCTAGACAAAGATCTATATAATCTAAACATGATAATATAGAACTTGATACAATCCTAAACCATAATAATAGTCGAAGCTTAGAAAAAGTAAACAATAAAAATCAAGAAGGTATACCTATTATCTGGATAACCATACAAGACCACTAAAACACCTCTTTATAGCTACAAATAGTTGATCAATGGATGCATACTAACTAACCAATGTCTAGAGGTATACAATGTCTAGAGAAAGAGCATGTCTAAATTAAAAACTTGATATTTTTATTAAGATTTTGATAAGTTTGAGAAACTAATACAATCAGCGAAGAATTCGTTCTGCCTTAGTAGTTACATTGAACATATATTATTACATAACTAGTTGAATTGTTTGGACTTGAAATATCTTGAATTTGTGATATCATGGCTGATGTTTCTTGAATTATTGTTCTAAATTAAAATGTGCGGACTTGAAATGTTTTGAGTTTGTGACATCATGACTAACACTTCTTGAATTATTGTTCTAAATTGACATATACGAACTTGAAATGTTTTGAATATGTAACATCATGGTTGACACTCCTTGAATTATTAAAGAGTTATATTCATACAACTGATCCTCAATTAGAAGTTCTCTGACTCATCTAATTAGATATGTCGTAACTCAATTTTGATCTTCATTCAATTATTTTTATCTACTTTGTTTTAAAATATAAAAAATACAAAAAATTCCAAGAAAAATGTTTTTTTTACACAATTCGACAATTCTTGGTCATTTTGTGATTTTCAACATTTTCATTTATCATTTTCATATTAGGGGATTTTTAAAGATTGAAATATTGAAAAATTTAAAAGAAGTGGAACCATAAAAAACAACAACAATATTTTTCTTTCTCATAACAATAATAGAATATAAAAACCCTTCAATTTGCTTTCTCGTGTTTTTTTTTTTTCTCTCATCAAAACAAGCCAAAAGGACACCATTTCAAGCTATTTTTCATGTTGCAAACTTCGTACAAAATATAGCCCCTTGTACCCTTTGTTAGTGTTGTAAAACCAAGTCAAAATGTTTTCTTTCCATCCCATTTTTCTTGTTGCAAACTATGTACAATCTACCATAAAAATACATCCCCCTAGATACCCTTTGTTAGTTCTATAAAATCAAGCTGAAATGCACCCTCTTCATACTATTTTTCTCACTATAGACCTTGTGATCTATTTTTCTCACTATAGACATTGTGTAGATATAAAGATCTAGAAACCTACAGTCAAACCGATCCTTCCCAATAAAGCTAAATTAATATTTGTGATTGAGCTTTATACAATAATAACCTATATTAAGGCACCAAGACTATAGATATTGAACCCCCACCTAATGCTTATGAAGAGAAGTAAATGAGAAGTATAGATGACGTTACGAAACCTGGTTAATTCTTTGATAAGTCAAGATGAATGTCACAAAAATAATTGATCTTTGATAAGTTCTTGAAAAAATCCTATGAGAAACAAAGAGTAAGAGTAAATTCTCTCACACAATTTTTCTTTTTCTGAATAATCAATCCATCTCTTATTAATTTTTTAAAATTTAAATACAAGCTAAATAACATTATTTATACTAGGCAAAAATGTTTTAAATGATGTTGAAAAAATAATAAAAGAGTTCTAAATAAAATACGAAAAAATATCATAAATCAACTAGAAAACTAATACAATTCTCGCACAATAGCTTATAGACCTTATTGCAAGGCCTTTTCAATGTCCAATTGACATAAAATTCTAACCTAATATAAAATAAGATTTCTAAAAACTTCTGGTAAAATTTTAGTCAAATCCAACGATTAGATTAAAAAGTTATTCTTGATTTTATGAAACTATGCATGAGAAAAGAATAAGCTCAATTTGCATACAAGTAGGAAAATAAGTTGAATTTGGAAGTCTTGTAGGAAATAAGGCCAAAATATCATGAATTAACCCATTGAATGTCTATTTAACCTTTTTAGCTATTGACCTTGTAATAGACCCAATTGACACATGCAATGGATCGTATGGTGTTGTTTGGATCATATTATCCTCACTCTCTTCAAAAGGATTCATCAATGAATTGTTGCCTACATCAAACAAAGAGAGATCCGAAACACTAAAAGTAGCAGTAACATCATATTCACATGGTAGATCCACCTTATATGCATTATCATTAATTCTTTTAAGGAAATGGAATGATCTATCTCCTTTCAGCATCAACTTAGATTTTCTTTGTTCAAGAAATCTTCTTTTTTTTTTTTCATATATGCACTTAAACTCAACTATCTGGCTAAAAAATAACCTTATTTCACCCTTTATTAGCTTTGAATGCAAATTGCTTATTTTTTTAATTTGTTACCTCACATTCTCATAGAGAGTTTTTACTACCTGTGTTTTTTTTATTGCTTTCAAGACTAATCATGTTATCAATAGGTAACAGAAACAAATCTAAAGGAGTCAAAAGATTAAAGCCATACAATATTCCAAAAAAAAAAAGAATAATCAGTAGTACACACACTTCTATTATAAGCAAATTTAATAAATAAAAGACAATCTTCCTATTTTTTCAAAAAAAATTGAATAATAGTTCTTAATAATATAATTAATGTCCAATTATCTATTTTAGTTTGACCATCTGTTTGTGGAAGACAAGTAGTAGAAAATAATAATTTTATTTTTAATTTCCCCATAAAACCTTCCAAAAGTAGTTAAGAAATTTAACATAACAATTAAATACAATGCTTCTAGGTACCCCCATGAAGCCAAACTATCTCCCTAAAGAATAAGTCTGTTATGTTTGTTGCATCATCGATTTTATGACAAGATAAGAAATGTATCATCTTAGAAAACATATCCATAACTATAAAAATAGAATCTCTATCCTTTTTTTACCTAAGCAAACCTAGCATAAGTAATAGATATATCAACTCAAAGTTTCTTAGACACTAGCAAAGAAGTATATAAACCATAAGGTAAAACTCTAGACTTAGCTTGTCTACATGCTATACATCTATCACAAATTATTTGCATATCACTTTTCATCTTAGGCCAATAAAAGTACTCATATAAAACATCTAAAGTCTTAATAACCTCAAATTGTCCCATTAATCCGCCCCTATGAGCATAATGAACTAGCAATTCAAACATGGAACAATTAGGCACACCTAATCTTTTTCTATAAATAAATATTCATAACCCTATAAAACTTATCAAAAACCGAATGTTCACACGCAACATATACTTGACAAAAATCAATATCCTCAACATATAAATCTTTCACATATTCAAATCCTAATAATTTAGTATTTAAGTTGAAAGAAGTACATATATTCACGATAGTGCATAAACCATTATATTTTTCTTACCTTATTTGTACTTAATCGCATATGGGAAACTTTCAATGAACTCTACCCACTTGACATGATGACGGTTCAACTTTTCTTGGCCTTTAAGATGTTTCAATGACTCATGATTGGTATGGAACACAATTTCTTAGGCCACAAGTAATGTTGTCAACTTTTCAAAGTTCTTACCAAAGCGTAAAGCTCCTTATCATAAGTAGGATAATTCAATATTGAACCATTAAGATTTTCGCTAAAATAAGTTATGGGTCTTTTTTGCTGCAATAAAATAACTTTAATATCTAGTTTTGAGGTATCACATTCAATCTCAAAAGTTTTTGTAAAATTAGGCAATGATAATAATGGAGCCGAAATTAATTTTGCCTTTAATAAACTAAAAGCTTGCACTTGTTCTTTACCTCATTTAAAATCCATAGATTTCTTAACTATCTTAGTTAAAGGTGCAACTAGAGTACTTAAATCCTTAACAAATCTCTTATAAAAACTAGTTAAACCATAAAAACTTATTACCTTGGTTATTGACTTAGGTGTAGGATATTTTTGGATAGCCCTAATCTTTTTATCATTCATCTCAATACCTTTTTCATTAACAATATATCCAAGAAATACAATCTTTTCCATGCAAAAGTTACACCTTTTCAAATTAGCATATAAATATTGTTTTCGCAAAACATTTAATACTTTCCTTAAATGTTATACATGCTCCTCTAAATTCTTACTATAAATCAAAATATCATCAAAATGAACTACAACAAACTTACTTATAAAATTACACAAAACATGGTTTATTAATCTCATAAGAGTACTGGTGCAATAGTAAGTCTAAAAGGCATAACTAACCACTCCTATAAATTATATTTAGTTTTAAAAGTAGTTTTTTATTTATCTCTTTCTTTCATTCTTATTTGATTATATCCATTTTTCAAATCAATCTTAGAAAACATACAAGACCCATGCAATTCATCTAACATATCATTAATTCTAGTAATTGGGTGTTTATATTTTACCGTAATATCATTGATAACTTGACAATCAACACACATCCTCCAAGTCCTATTATTTTTTGATACTAACAACACTAGAACTGCACATGAACTCATATTCTCTCTTATATACCCTTGTATCATCAGTTCTTCCACTTGCCTTTAAATTTCCTTGTGTCATCGAGATTACTTTTATAGACTAACTGGTTAGGTATGGATGCTCTAGATGTAAGATCAATTAGGTGCTCAATTCCTCTTATAGATGACAACCCATTAGGAGTCTCACAAGAAAGATACCCTTAAAATCCTATAATAAAAAAACACAAACACTAGAAATACAAAGATCAAGGTCATTAGTGTTAAAATATGTCTTTTTATACATAAGTAAAATCATAGGTATGTTAGAAAAATAAGCACTCTTAATCTCACTCTTTATGCATAAAAATTAACATGTTTTTTATTTTTTTTCATACCCTTTTCTTCTCTCACCATTCCTTTCTTCTCTCATCTCTCGGCTGAATCCACCCCAATTCCTATTTTAATTGAATCTAACCCTTTTTTTCTTGACTCATTTTATTTTCACTCTTCATCACATCCTCACATGGTTGATCTTTTTTTTTTCAACTTCGTTTTCTCCTTTCAATTTTAAATAGTCTTAACACATTTGTTTAGGGAAAAAAGTACTATTGTGAATGTCATCCACTTGTCTAGGGGATAATGGTACAAGCGTGAATATCTTTTCATCATTCTCAAGAGAATACATGTTTTTAAGCCCATCATGTTTGGCTTGTTTTGGTCAAATTATCAAGGTCTCCCCAGCAATAAATAAGTAGCATGCATAGATACAACATCACACGACATCTCATCCTTATATTTTTTTTTTTAAAAAAAGCTATTTAGTAACTCTTACTTCTCCATGATTATTGAACCATTGAAGTCTATAAGGCTTTTCATGTTTAATAGTGTCCAGACTTAATTTTCTAGCAAGTGTAGTACTAACAACATTGACATAATTTTCACTATCAATAATCACACTACATACCTTATTATTTATGTGAAATCTAATATGAAATATGTTCTCCCTTTATTACTCTACATTATCCTCCTCAATCTAAATATTAAGTGTTATCATAATCACCAAAACCTCCCTATCAACTACATACTTAACATAACTATAGTGTTTAAGTGGTGACATCTCATCTTCCTTAAATTTTTCACTTTTAGATTTAATCCCCTCATGCTCCCTCATAATTATAATCCTTTTGTTTGGACATCGTGAAACTATATGTCCACTCCCCAAACATTTGAAACACTTAATATCAAGGTTATGATTAGATGAGATCTCGACTTTATCTTTTATTTTAATGGCCGAATCTTTCTCTCAAGCCTTAAATGTTTTAGCTTTATTGCCTACAGTATTCGGCCTTGATTTGGCAACCCCCTATCTCTTATAATTTGGCCTATAAACTGAAAAAGGACTCGAACTACCTTCTTAACATGTACTACTACCCTTTCTCTTTAATTACCTATCTATCTTGATAGCTGATTAGTACTTAAAAGTGCATTTTTTATCAAGGTTTTATATCATCATTTTGCACTTGAAGTATTAATAACTCCTTAACTAAAGCATGTTTTATAATAACATATCTAATAATATAAGATATTTTTAATTTATGGTAAATGTTCATCTTAAATGTAGGCCTATTACAT
>Ga0307507_10010158_pt1 | contig 12270 bp, 10 predicted proteins | sample 7_EM_MG_FD_207223 | JGI IMG/M metagenome (GOLD analysis project Ga0307507, IMG submission 207223) | Populus trichocarpa ectomycorrhiza microbial communities from riparian zone in the Pacific Northwest, United States - 7_EM | ecosystem: Host-associated > Plants > Roots > Unclassified | place... | reverse complement strand
CGTTGCCACCCTTGGCCGCGGCGGCTTCCTTCTCGCCCTTGTCGATCCGGATGACCGGCCAGAAGTAGGCGGACTTGTCACCGTTCTTGCAGGTGGTGCCGCCCGCTTGGAGGCTCTGGTTGCTGGAGTTGGCGTCGGTCGTCAGGTTGCCCACGTAGTCGTGCAGGTGCTGGGCGCCGTTCTGGACGCCGGGTGCCGCGATGAAGTTGTCGGGGTTGAAGTGCTTGTTCTCGTTGAGCCCGCAGTCGACCGTGAACGTGCCGGTGGTCGCGTCCTGCTGCGCCTTCGCTGCCTTGACGTTCGGTTTGACCGTGGTGATGTCGACGAACAGCGATTTGTCCGCGCCGTCGGCACGGGCCTCCCCCTGGTCCCCGGTGGTGGTGAACGCGACGGCCAGACCAACCGTGAGTGCCAATCCGGTCATTCCCGCTGTCAGCTTCGCGCGGCGGGAGAAGGTGTGCCGTCCCTGGGAACGCGTCATGTGATGTGTCACCTCGTCGTTTGGTACGCGCAGTGCGCTTCGATCCCCGGCCGCCTGACGGCGGTGGACACAGGGGCATACGTACCAATGCTCTGCCGATGCTGCTCCGCGATCTTGTCGTTATCATTCCGTTACCATCGCCGAGGCGGTCAAAACGGGCAGGCACGCGGTGTGACGTGGGCTTTCACGGTTCCCTCACACTTCGTGAATCAGCACCGTTTTGAAGTTGATTTAAGCCCGGTGTGACCTGCGCGGACGTAGATCGCGCGGTCTGGCGGAACTCGTTGGCCTACATGGGTTTCCATCCCGAACCCAGCGGCGGCTCCAGGGGGCGGGGGAGGGGAACGGGCTCGACGCTCGGCTCCCGTTCCGGCTCGGACGAGCCAAGGAGTCGGTAAATCGTCAACCGCAGGACGGCAGCCGCGATACCCGGTCGAGAGGTGATCGACCCGGCGAGCGCCTGGTGCCCGCCGCCTGCCGCCGCCAGTTGCGGCAGCAGCGGCCCGTCGAGGTCGAGAACCATTGCCTGACCAGCCAGCCGCGCGGCCGGGCTGTCAGCGCGCACCAGCCAGTCGGCGAACGGGATCAGTGCGATCCGACGCCCGATCGCCGCCGCGTACTGCGTGGTCGACCCGTGGTCGCCGAGCACCACGTCGCAGGCGATCATCGTCGCCCGCCAGCCCTCCTCCGGCGGGATCAGCAGTAGCCCGTCGCGCAGGCAGTCCGCCAGCCACGCCCGCACCTGCCGCGTGCCGTGCACCGCCCAGATGTTCGGGTGTAGCACCGCCGCCACCCGATGGCGGTCGTTCCCCTCGTCCAGGAGCCGCCGGTAGACCTCCGGGAACCTGCCGAACACCGACTGGTCGGTCCACGTCGAACTCACCGTGATCAGTGTGTGATCCGATCCGACCCCGAGCGCTCGCCGGTAGTGCTCGCGGTAGGGCAGGCTCGCGACCATCCGATCCAGGCAGACGTCCCCGCCGACCACGGCCGCCGGCACCGCCTCCGGACAGGACTCGCGCAACACGGCCAGCTCCGAGTCGTGCGACACCACGATCGCTGCCGCGGCCACTCGCCCGTCGCGGACCAGCGCTTCCCGCGCCAGCCCGTGCGATCGCCACGTCCGCGTCCGCGACTTCATCGCCCCGACGCCGTGCGGCATGACCAGCACCGGCCCCCGCACCTGGTCGACACCCCGATGACTGGCCGCGAGCACCAGGTCGAACCGCTCCGCCACCGCCTGCCGCCAGGGCAGCACCACCCCGCCCAGCCCGCGCACGAACTCCTCCGTCCCGTGCCACGTGCCATCCCAGTCCGGGATGGTGAACACCACCTGCACGCGGTGGTCGGTCTCCAGCAGCGGCAGCACGTCCAGCAGCCGGGTTCCCGCCACGACGTGCGGCACTACGACCAGCACGGTGAGCAGCCCGGCCCGCGTGACCCGGCTCGCCGCTCCCGGCCCGACTGGACCCTTGGTCCACTCCATGGCTCCACCTTGCCCGGAAGCCACCCGATGGCGGCTTCCCATCCCACGGGTCAACCAGTTCCCTGGACGTGGGGAATCGGGGTGTGGTGTGGTGAGAAGCAGGGGCACGGGTTCGTCCACCGCGAGCAACGAGGTGTCCGGTCAGGTGTCCGGCCCGGTCGTCCAGGCCGGCAGCATCGGTAGCGTGTACCTGCACGCCGCGCCGGCGACCGCGGTGGTTCCCCGGCAGTTGCCGCCCGCGGCGCGGGGGTTCGCGGGCCGGCGGTTCGAAGTGGACCACTTGGAGCGCTGGCTGGGTGACGACGGCCCGTTGTGCGTGGTGATCAGCGGTGCGGGCGGAGTCGGCAAGACGTCGCTGGCACTGCGCTGGCTGCACGACGTGCGCGACCGCTTCCCGGACGGCCAGCTCTACCTCGACCTGGACGCCTTCTCCCCGACCGGTCCCGTTCGGTCCGAGGAAGCGCTGGAGTGCTTCCTGCTGGCCCTCGGCGTGCCGGCTGATCGCGTCCCACCCGACCTGGCGGGGCGCACCGCGTTGTTCCGCTCGCTCACCGCGCAGCTATCCCTAGTGGTGCTCCTGGACAACGCGACGACATCGGCGCAGGTCAGGCCGCTGCTCCCGGCGTCATCGGGGTGCGCCGCCGTGGTCACCAGCCGGTGGCGGCTGGCCGGACTCGGCATGGACGGCGCGAGGTTCCTCGAACTCGAACCGATGGAGACCGAGGCGTCCCTCGAACTGCTCGCCAACGCGGTAGGGAAGGACCGGCTGTCCGTCGAACACGGAGCCGCGCGGGAACTGGCGACCCTGTGCGGCGGACTGCCGCTCGCGCTGTCCGTGGTCGCGGCCCGGTTGTCCGCCCACCCGAGGCGTTCGCTGTCCCGCGAAGCGGGTGATCTCCGGGCCGAACGGGACAGGTTTCCCGGTCTGGTACTGGGGGAGGACGTCTCGGTCGAAGCGGTGCTGGACCTGTCGTACCGGGAGCTGACCGCGCGGCAGGCGCTGGTCTACCGTACGTGCGCGCTCCACCCCGGAATCGAGTTCGGCGTGGACGTCGTCGCGGATGTGCTCGGCGAACTCCCCGCGGCCACGCTGGCTGAACTGGTCGAGGCCAACCTGCTGGTCGAGTTGGACGACCGCCGGTTCCGCTTCCACGACCTCTTGCGGTTGCACGCGCTGCGCAAGGTCGAACGGGAAACCTCTGTGGCGGAACGGCATGAGCTGTCATCGAGGATGGTCGAGTGGTACCTCGACACCCTGGTCTCGGCGGACGTCCTGCTGCGCCCTACCCGCCGTCGGGTAGGCCCCCGCTTCGCGGTGCCCGCGAACCGTGCCGGGCTGTTCGGCGACCACAGGGAAGCGTTGCGGTGGTTCGACGTCGAGCGCGCCAACCTGCGTCAGGCGTGCCTGCACTCGGCGGAACTGGGCTTGGACGACCTGGCCTGGCAGTTCTGCGAGGCGATGTGGAGTGGTTTCCTGCACACCCGGCACTATGACGACTGGTTCGTCTGCCACGAGGTGGGCGTCGCCGCTTCGCAGCGGTGCGCGAACCGCGCCGCGGAGGCCCAGTTGCGCTTGCAGCTCTCCTTCGCCCTCAGTGCCCTGAGGAGGTTCGACGAGGCGCTGGAGCAGGGCACGGCCGCGTTGCGCATCGAGCAGGAGACCGGTGACCGGCGCGCCGTCGCCGTGGTGCTGAACCAACTCGCGGGCATCGCGCAGGCCGGAGGCGACCTGACGACCGCGTTGTCCCTGCTGCTCCAGGCCAGGGAGATCCGCGAGGAGATCGGCACCGCGCGGGCGCTGGCGTTCTGCGGCAGGCGGATCGGCGAAGTGCTGGCGGATCAAGGGCACTACCCGGACGCGGTGCGGGAACTCGGTGCGGCGGTCGACGCCATGGCGCGGCTGGACGACGAGGTGCAGCAGGCGTGGTCGTTGGTGTCACTCGGGAAGACGTACCTGCGGTGGGAACAGGCGGAGCAGGCGGGCGTGCACCTCCGGGCGGCGCTCGACATCATGCGCCGGGTGGGAACTCCCTTCTACGAAGCCGAAGTCCTGACCGCGCTGGGGGAGACCGCCGAGGCGATCGGCGATCTCCCCGCCGCGCGGCGGCACTATTCGGGCGCACTGGACAGGTACGTCCAGGTCGAGGAACCCAAGGCGGTCGAACTGCGGGCGAGGCTCGATGCCGTGACCGACGTTCCACCGCAGGCGACCCGCGCCAGCAGGAGGTAGGCGACCGCCGCGCACCACACGTCGGATTCCGCGCTCCGCAAGCAGATCCGCCCGCCGCCACGCGACCACGCGGCCCACGTCCGTTCGCCCGCGGCCCGGACCACCACCGCGCACCCCGGAAGTGAACTGAACACCTGCTCCACCGTCTGCTCCCCGATCACCACGACATCGGCGAACGACCACTGCTCGGGTGGCACGATGTCCAGGCGTACGACCAGGAAGTGATCGCGCGAGCCCCACGCGATCCGGTGCACACCCCGGTCGCCGGTCATGCCGCGTCCTGATGCCGCAGCGGGACCGGGAGGGGCAGGGGAGTCGTGCGAGCTGGCCTGACCGGCTCGGACAGGTCCAGCAACCGATACATGGTGGCGCGCAGGATCCGCGACGCTTCCCCCGGTCTGCTGGTGAGCGCCTCGGCTACCCCGGACGCCACGGCATCGCGGAACTGGGGCAGCAGCGGGAGACCGGGATCGAGGCGGGGCGCTGTTCGTGACACGACGTCCGCCAGACTGCCTTCGCGCACGTTGCCGTGCGGGAACGCGGCCAGCACCACGGGTGTGCCGATGGCCGCCGCGTACTGGGTCGTCGAGCCGTGGTCGCCGAGCACCACGTCGCTCGCGATCGTGGTAGCCCGCCAGCCTTCGTCCGGCGGGATCAGCAGGAGGCCCGCCGCGACGTGGTCGTCCAGCCACGCGCGCACCTGCCACCACCCGTGCACCGCCCAGATGTGCGGGTGCAGGATCGCCGCGACGCGGTGGTCCCGCCGGGGCAGTTCGCCCAGCAGGCGTCCGCACAGGTCGAACCACGCGCCGAACGTCGAGTCGCGCGACCAGGTCGAGCTGATCGTGACGAGGCGCTGGTCGTCCCCGACGCTCAGCGCCCGCCGGTAGTCGGCGCGCCGGTGCGCGCTCGCCGCCATCCGGTCCAAGCAGAGATCCCCGACAACCACGGCCGTGTCGAGCGCTTCCGGGCAGGACTCGCGCAGCGCGGCGACCTCGTCGTCGTGCGTCAGCGCGATGGCCGAGGGCAGCAGGCGGCCGCGGTGCACGAGGGACTCGCGGCTCAAACCGCGATGTGGGATCGACGCCGTTCCCGCGTGCCGTCCGAACTTCCGGGACGCGAGGCTGCTCGCGCCGTGCGGGAGCAGCAACACCTTGCCGCGCACCTGCTCCAGGTCGTTGTACCCGGCGGCGAGAACGAGGTCGAACTCGTGCTCGACCGCCTGGTGCCACGGGATGACCAGCCCGCCCTGCCTCCGCACGAACTCCTCCGTGCCGTGCCACGCCGTTCCGGTGTCGGACACGGCGAAGACCACCTGCACGCGTGGGTCGTTCCTGAGCAGCGGCAGGACGTCCGCGATCAGTCGCGTGCCCGCCGCCAAGTGCGGGATCACGATCAGGACGATGCGGCAGCCCGCCACGGTGACGCGCTTGTCCGCGCCGAGCCCGATGGGGCCGCGGATCCAGTGTTCTCGAGGCATCTCCGCTCTCCCCTCAGGCCGCGACGGCGGTGTCGGGCGCGCCCATGACCACGGGATCGCCGGTGGTGCAGTCAAACGTGGGCACACCACGAGCGGACAGCAACTCGTGGTCCACGGCGCGGTGCTTCGTCATGACCACCACGATGTCGACGGAAGACCAGTCCACGGCGTCCAGGTCGACGCCGTGCAGGACGGAGCCGTCGGGCAGATCCAACCGCGGTACGTGCGGGTCGTGGTACTCGACGCGCGCGGTCCGCCTCAACTCCTCCACCACGGCCACGGCCGCGGACTGGCGGACGTTGGCCATGTCCGCCTTGTAGGCGACGCCGACCACCAGGATCCTGCTGCCCCGCAACGTCTTCCCGAGTGCGGCTTCGAGCCGGTGGACGGTGTGCGACGGCATCGCGTCGTTGACGGCGAGCGCCGCGTCCACCACCGGGCTGTGCAGACCGTGCCTGCGCGCGCCGAGCGAGAAGTACCGCGCGGCGACGGGAACGCAGTCACCACCCGCGCCCGCGCTCGGCCGGTGGGCGAGGAAGCCGAACGGTTTCGTGCCCGCAGCGCGCAGCACCTCGTCGACGTCCACCCCGGACGCGCGGCACAGTGCGGCGAGTTCGTTGACCAACGAGATGTTGACCATCCGGAAAGTGTTCTCGAAGACCTTCACCAGTTCCGCCGCCAGTGGGGTGCCGACCTGCACGACGGTGTTGCCGACGGCGGCCACGAAGCGGACCGCGCGTTCCGCGCACGCCCTCGTACACCCGCCGACCACCCGCGGGATCGCGCCGAACGAGTGCGTCGACCTGCCGGGGTCGATCCGCATCGGTGCGCTGGCCATGTGGAAGTCCCGTCCCACCCGCAGCCCGGACCTCTCCTCGAGCAGGGGGACGAGCCGCTCGTCCAGCGTGCCGGGCGGGCACGTGCTCTGCACGAGCACCAGGTCGCCCGCCCCGATGACCGTGGCGATCGCGCTCACGGCTCCCGACAGCGCGGTCATCTCGACACCACCGCGGCGGTCGGGCGGTGTGGGCACACAAATGATGTAGGTCCGGGCACGGGGCACGCCGCCGTCGGTGATCCGGAGCCTGCCGCTCACGACCGCTTCGCGTACGCCGTCCTCCGAGACCGTGCCGAGCCCGAATCCCGGAATCCCGTCGGTGATCTGTCGAACGCGGTCGGGCGACACGTCCACCCCGACGACGGTCAACCCCGCTTCCGCCACGGCGAGCGCAGTGGGGAGACCGGTGAAACCCAATCCGATAACGACAACGTCCGATGTCCTCATCTTGTCCTCCTTTTGTCCGGTGAGGAGCGATGTCACCAGCTTGGAAGGGGGTACTGGTCGATTTCCCTTCGGCCGCCGGTCGGTATGGCGTTGTCGCAGTTCGGAGGGCGTTGTGAGTGATCTTCGGATTGATCGACCGTGTTATTGCGGAATACTTGCGGGTTATCGACTTGCGGATCTCCTTCAGTCGGCTTTCGTTCGTCTGAAAGCCTTGCGCATTAGCCCGAGTGGACTACTTTCCGTCACATCGGGATATCGGATGGTGACAAAGTCCTGGTACGCGAGCCGGATGAGGAGCACACTGCGAAAATCATTCATTTCCAGCGGGGGGTGGCGCTGGTGACCATCGATTTCCGGATCTTGGGCCGCACGTGCTTGCGCGTCGGCGACGACTACACGGCCGAATGGGGGGCGCCCAAGGAGCGCGGGGTGCTCGCGGTGTTGCTGTTGCACGCGGGCAAGGCCATCCAAGCGCGCACCTTGGTCGAATGGGTGTGGCCGGATGGCAAAACGCCCAGGGATCCGATCGGCGCGCTATACACCCACACCACTCGAATACGCAACGCACTACGGCGGACTGGTGTGGAATTCGACCTGGCCAGCGATGACGGCGTCTACCGGCTGGCCGTCGACCAGTCCTCGATCGACTACCGGGCCTTCCGGGTGATGGCAGCCGAAGCGCGTGAGGCAGGACGTGCGGGTGACCAGGAGCAGGCATGCGTCCAACTCCGGGAGGCCCTAGCTCTGTGGAGCGAGGACCCGCTGGCGGATCTCGACACCGACCGGGCGGCCAACTGGCGTCGGATGGCCATCCGCGACGACTGGCTCATGACCAACAGCGCCCTGCTGGACGCTCTGCAGAAGACCGGCGCTTTCGTGGAGATGCTCGAACTCCTGCAGGGGATCCAGGCGGACCACGACCTCCACGTGCTGCTGGCCAAGCACAGGTTGCAAGCCCTCTACGCGCTCGACCGCAACGAGGAGGCGATCGAGTACTTTCTCGACTACCACCACCGTGCGAGAGCGGCGGACAGCGACTCCAGGGCCGACGAACTGCGCGACTTCCACGACCGGCTTATCCGGCCGAAGGCGCAAAGCGCCACCGCGGATAGCGCCCCGTCGACTCCGGTGCCGGAGAACCTGCCCTACGACGTCGACGAACTCGCGGGTAGACAGGATCTGGTGGCCGAACTCGACAGCCTGGTCACGGGAACGGTGAAGCCCAGGGTGATCGCCCTCGACGGACTGCCCGGTGTCGGCAAGTCCGCGTTGGCCGTGCACTGGGCGTACCGCGTGCGGCACCGTTTCCCCGACGGAGTCTGGTTCGTGTACCTGAACGGTTTCGGCGACGGGGCCGCGGTGGATGAGAAGGAAGTGGTGAACGGACTGCTGGTGGCGTTCCGGATGTCTGCAGGCGCGCCGGAGACCGCCGCTGCCCGGCGTGCGTCGGTCCGCGAAGTGCTCGCCAGGCGGCGGATGCTGATCTTGTTGGACAACGCCCACGACGCCGCCCACGCCGAGTCGCTCATCCCGTTGTTCTCCGGCTCGGTGGTCGTCGTGACGAGCAGGGTGCGCTTGAGCGAGTTGGCTTTGCGGCACGGCGCGCGGTGCTTGACGGTTCCTCCGCTCGATCGCGATCACGCCACTGGCTGGTTGAAGGAGAAGATCGGTGTTCGGGCCGCGGCCGAACCGCTCGCGCTCACTCAACTGGCCGCCCTCGGGGGCGGACTCCCGCTCGCGTTGGGAATCATCGGGGAGTATGTGGCAGCCCAGCGGGGTCGGTCCCTGCGCGACTTCGTCGAGCAACTGAAGCAGCGCAGCGCCGTGCTCGGTCTCGGCTATAACTCCAGCCACCTGGCGACATCCTTGCGGGCGGTGTTCGACTGCTCCTACCGGGACTTGCCGCCTGATGTGCAGCGCATGTTCAGATTGCTCTCCACCTACCCCGGACTCGGGTTCACCCTGAGGGTCGCGGCCGCCGTGGCGGGTATTCCGGCCGATCAGGTGCGCGCCCAACTCGACGTTCTGGTGTGGGCAAGGCTTCTGGAGGTTCGGGAGGACGACCGCTACGCGTTCCATGACCTGCTGCGCGACTTCGCGGCCGAACGACTCGAGATCGAGGAAGAGGAGCAGGAGCGCGACGCGGCCGCGCTGCGGATGACGGACTGGTACTTGCACACCTGCAACAACGCGGACCGGACGCTCTACCCCTTCCGGGAGGGCGTGCCCATGCTGCCCTTGTCGCACGGGGTGGAACCTCGCGTGTTCCACGACGACGACGCGGCGATGGCTTGGGTGTCGGACGAACGTGCCGAGATCGTGGGGATGGTCGAGTACGCGGCGTCGGTCGCGCTCAACCACCACGCCTGGAGACTCGCCAATGCGAGCGGCGAGATGATCCTCGGTCAAGGATTCCGCGCCGAGGTGGTCCAGGGCCTGAGAGCTGCGGTGAACTCGGCCAAGTTGGCAGGCGACAAGTTCGGCGAGGCTGGTTCGTTGACCAACCTCGGGTTCGTCTTCGCCAGGTTCTACGACCACGAGGAGGCCGATGGGTGCTTCCGCCGCGCCTATCGGTTGTCGGTCGAGATCGACGACAAGATCGGTGTCGCCATCCTGCTGCGCAACATGGCCGAACGGTGCTCGGTGCTGGGTGACCACGCCGGAGCGATGGCCAAGTTCGATCGAGCGCTCCGGATCGCCCGGCAGGAGAACGACCTCGACACCGAGGCGGGTGTGCTGCACCGCATGGGTGAAGCGATGCACCGCCGAGAACGACTCGATGACGCACTCACCCATCTGCACTTCGCCTGGCACCTTCGGGAACGCATCGGTGATGTGCCTGGTCGCGGTGCGACCCTCGGCGCCATGGCGGCCGTGCACCTGGACAAGGGGGACCACCACGGCGCACTGGGCTTCGCTCACCAGGCGATGCTCGAACTTCGACGTACCAGGCAGTTCGCTCTGGAGAGCGCCGCCGCGCTCGTGGCCGCGACCATCCACCGGGACCTGAAGGACTGGGAGAAGGCTGGTTTTTACGCCGAGCTCGCCGTGGGCCTCGCCCGACGTGCGAGGGATCCGCTGCGCGAGGCCCGCGCTCGGGATGTGCTCGCGCAGGTGCATTGGCGACAAGGCAAGCACGCGGAAGCCCGCGAGTGTTGGGAGTTGGCCCATGGTCTGTATGCTCGACTGAACGATTCTAGGGCTCATGGAATCAAGGCTCAGTTGGACGAGTGGGTCGAGCTTGATCTCCCCACCGTGCGTACGGAAATCGTGGGTGGGCAGGCTTCGTCCATTCGTGATGGTGAATCGACGTAAGTTGACCAACGGTACGCGCCGGTGATCTTTGACTGAAGATTATGGCGTTAGTGATCTCGCAGGATGGACGCTCACCGTTTCTTCATTCTTCAGTGCTGAGCCGTTCGGGTAGTATGATTGCATAGCGTTGATAAAACGTGTGGCAATATCCCCGAATTCGGCGGCTTTCGCGGCTGAGGGGAGTGGAGCGCCCACCCGTACGAGCCGGGTCGATCACCCTGAGTGTTCGATTGTCGGTGGGACGAGGTAGGTTGCGCCCCGTGAAACCGTTCACTCACCTCATCAAGGTCGCCCGACTGGTCACCAGGGCTCTCAAGGTCCTGGCTGTCGGCGCCTTCGCCTGCCTCGCGCTGCTCATCGGGACTTCGGTCGCGAGTGCCGCGGAGAGGCCTGTGGAACCGGTGGGCCAGACGGCAACGGCGGTCACACCAGCAGGTGTGACCGCCGTCGGGTCCGGCCTCGCTCAGGGATGTCCCGTGAGCACCGATTCCATGCGCTGGGGATAGCGATCTCGTGAGCTGCTGACCACCTGGTCAGTGCTGTCGCAATCCCACTACAAGGCGCACCACCCGCCCGGCTCGGCTGCAACCGAGCCGGGCTTCTTTTCGGGCAAACCCAGAATGAACCCTGCTGGTACGGGTTACAAGCGGGCTTGCCGACGCTCCATCAAGCGTTATATCACCGAAGCCTTGGTCTATCGGTTGAATGTGACCAGCGTGCCGCCCAATGGAAGTGGAATGCCCGGTCAAGCATGACCGCATCCGCACTCGGACAACACGGTATTCGCAGGTGGGCAGCGCAGTCTGAGACCGATCGCGATATTGGAACCGTTTGCTTTGCGGCGCAGGGTGTTTGCTTGATCACCGGAGCAAGCCGCGTTGTGTCGAGGGATCTTCATGCGAGCTGACTACGGAGAGTAGCTGTCTCGTTTGGTCGAGAGGTGACTCGTCTGTGTCCAGTGTTGGCGAGTGCGCGCGTTTGTTTCGGCATTCGTTAGCTAGACGAGTCGGTGTCGGTATTGCTGAGTTAGCGCGTGAGTTGAATGCTCAAGCAACAGCGTGGCGGAATCGAAGCCGCTCCGTCGGGGGTGTCCCTGTTTCATTCGGTCGGCGCGCAGTGCGGCTCGGTGGTCATCGGCAGGATGTGATGGTCGGGAAGGTGATGGTGGCCATCTCGTCCTGCATCCGCAGCGCCGGCAGCGCTGGACTGGTGGCCAACGTGGACGGGATGAGTACGTTCGCACCGGTGCCGACGAACTGACCGGAGTCGATGGCGCTGCCGAGGGTGATCGTGGTGAGGTGGCGTTGGTCGAACTTGGTCATTGCGGCAGTGGTCCAGTGCTGGTCGCGATGGTGCCGTTCACGTAGCCGTTGATGATGTGGCCCGCGTCGGTGTGGTCCAGTAGTAATTGGCCTGTGGTCAATAGTCTTTCGGCCAATTCGCGTTGGGATTGTGGGTTGACCGGGTTCGCGCCCAGGATGGAGATGACGAAATCGGTCACGTGGGTGGTGACCTCTTTCAGTTCTGCGAGTAGTTCGCGGTCCTCGCGGATCATGTGTGGCTCTTCGCGGACTCGTAGCAGTCCGGGCAGGTGGGCCAGAGCCACTCGGTCTTGGTGCTGCGTTGGCGTGGTACTTGCAGGTCAAGGCCGCAGAATGTCTGGCCCTCGTCGCCGGGCAGCAGGTCCTGGGAGATCACGTGTCGGCCGCCTTGCGAGGGCTGCCAGCGAAAATCGAACACGTCGCAATGATGGCCGACCAGGGGTCTTGTTAACTACGGCTCGGTGGTTTCTAACAGTTATCCCCATACCATCGTGGTAGTGGTCGTCGGGTATTTCAGCTCTAGGGTTGTCGTATGAACGACTTCCAGGTACTACATTCCGAGATCTTGAACCGGGCTGGTTGATCGGACGTTTCTCCTGGCATGGTGACAACCGTGACCGTCCAGGACATCGCTGACTGGGACGCCGATCTGCAGGCCCTGACAGATGGTC
>Ga0307507_10010157_pt1 | contig 12271 bp, 12 predicted proteins | sample 7_EM_MG_FD_207223 | JGI IMG/M metagenome (GOLD analysis project Ga0307507, IMG submission 207223) | Populus trichocarpa ectomycorrhiza microbial communities from riparian zone in the Pacific Northwest, United States - 7_EM | ecosystem: Host-associated > Plants > Roots > Unclassified | place... | reverse complement strand
CCCCTCCTCCCCCTACCACGCCATCGGAACATCTCCCAACTAACTAACGCACTCAATTGCGTTACCCTCTTACAGCCTCCGTCGACTTAGATGAGTGCATCGAAAGACTCTACAAGAAAGAGCTCTTGGCGGAATCCGTCATCGAGGCGATATGCAATAAACTCAAGGAGCAACTCATGAGTGAATCCAACGTTGTACAAATCACGGCCCCCGTCACCGTCGTTGGAGACATCCACGGACAGTTCTTCGACATGCTGGAGATCTTCAAAATCGCTGGCTACTGCCCGGACACAAACTACCTGTTTCTTGGGGATTACGTGGACCGTGGCTTATTCTCCGTAGAGACCATCTCGCTGCTGGTGTGCCTGAAGCTTCGATGGCCCTCGAGGGTTTACCTGATTAGGGGTAATCATGAGAGCAGGGGGGTTACGCAGAGCTACGGGTTTTATACAGAGTGTTCGAGAAAGTACGGGAGTGCGAATGTTTGGCGTCATTTTACCGACATGTTCGATTTCCTCACCCTGAGCGTTGTGATTAATAACGATATATTCTGCGTTCATGGAGGTTTGCCACCACCAACTGCGATCACTTATCTGCCAAAACTGCTATGGGTAGTCTGATTGTCTTTTTTCTCCTTTTCTCTTCTAGGACTCTCACCTTCTATCCATTCAATCGATCAGATCAAGGTCATTGATCGCTTCCGAGAAATCCCCCACGAAGGCCCCATGGCAGATCTAGTCTGGTCTGACCCAGATCCCGATCGCGATGAGTTCTCACTATCACCCAGAGGCGCAGGATACACTTTTGGTGCCCAAGTTGTCAAGAAGTTCCTTGAAGTTAATAACCAATCTCACATACTCCGAGCTCATCAGTTGTGCCAGGAGGGGTACCAGCTCCTCTTTGATGGCCTATTATCTACTGTATGGAGTGCGCCAAATTACTGTTACCGGTGCGGCAACCTGGCTAGTGTCCTTGAGGTGGGCTACCATGGACTGCGCTATTATAATGTCTTCGAGGCTGCGCCGGAGAATAGCGAGCATAGAGATGCTGCTGCACAACAGCAGGATACGGGTGCGGTTGTGGAGTACTTTCTGTGAATTTTTCCCCCGGAACCGTGGGACGATTTTAATACCCAGAGTTTGGGAGTGAGCAACCTGACCTTTTTCTTCTTTCTTTCCTTCTTTCTTTCTCTTTTCTCCTTTTACGGCAAGTTTTGTGTAGAGGAAGGGTTTGCAACACGATCTCCTCTTCCCTGTTTTTTTTGTCTTTCTTCCGGACTCTGTCCTCAGGGCTAGTAACTAAGTAAGTAGGGGTACGTGGCTAGACTTCCGGAATGGCTATGGATACGGCATAGAGGCGTCGTGTATTTGGTTTTTTTAGTGGCGAGGCGTCATCACTTTTTTCCTCTGTGCGTCCGTGTATCATAAAAATATGTGTACAGACCATCGTCGTCGTCGTGTTTGGGTACGGGACTCTTCCATCGGCATTTCTGTACTTTAGCCACGATATAGTACTTTTTCGCCAGGAAGAGACTTGGTGTACGGTGTTGTATATGATATGAAAGGCTTTGGATTACTGCACATGATGTGAAACGGCCCATTAACCACGGAACATGAGTTTTTTTTTTGTTTATATATATATTTATATAATATTATACATTTCTATTTTTCACCTCATCCAACGAGACTGAAAGTAGGTTCCGGGAAAGACGATACGACTAACGGCTTCGGCGGCAATCTCCCAGGCATCGGAGCGAGGATTTTCATATATCGTTTTTGTTCATCGACGGATGCACTATTCGACCCGATCATTACTATGGTTAGTATATCTCACAATCCTACTGCTACTAGGGGGGGTGTGAAGGGGGAGGGGAGGAGGAGAGAAGGAGAAGAAACCCTTACATATAAACAAACCCCATCACCGAGCTCTCGGCCAAAGCACGCACCTCATCCCCAATCTCCGCATGTAAAACCGCAGCGACCGAATGCTGCAATAGCATCGAACACTCCGCCTGGGCCAACAATGCCTGTCCCCCAACACCGCCCCCACCCCCCTCCTCGTCGTCGTCATCATGACCGATGGGTAGCAAGCTAGTATTGAGCGTGCTCGCCTCGCCCACGCGCCAGATGGTCAAATCGTCGAAGCCGACGGTCATAGTGTAGGGACTCAGTGTACGCTTCTTCGGCTCGCCGAAGAAATACTCGCGGATGGAGCGCTCACGGGCAGCGCGGAGGAAGGCGTCGTCGCGGTCGACACAGCCTCCGGATTTGCTGAGTTTGATTATGGAGATTGGGGGGGGCTGGTGTTGGTGGCTTGGGCGGTCTTCGAAGCGCCGGAGCATATCGCTGTAGAGCCGCTCGCTGCCGAGGACTACGAGGGTTGTGATGGAGAATTCGGAGATGGCGTGGTGAAGGAGGTCGTAGCCGGTGGGGGTCTGGCTGATGGTGCCGGGGGTGTCGATTATTATGCCTGAGGAGCGGTCTTGGGGGTGTTTGTATTAGCTTTATTTGTAGAGGGGGGAGGGTGAGGGAGAGTATCGTACTCTCGTCATCCTCTGAAAGTCTCGAGGATACGGCTACCGCCATTCTAGACACTAATGCTTTGTATAATTTTGTATTCCCCTCCGGTGTTTCCAAACCGTAATAGTACACCAACGGTAATTTCACAGGCACGGGGCTCGGTCCACTGGTAGGACTACTCCCGAACCCCTCCTCGACGTCCATTATTGTGCTAAAGCTCGTAGCACTCAGCGTCCCCGGCAGACTCAACACCCCTTCCTTCGGGTCAAGATTCACAACGGCCGGTTTCCGCCCTTGCCTAACAGCGTACGCCGTCAAGATCTTGACGAGCGAGGTCTTCCCCGCGTTCTCCGGCCCGATGATCATCACCCTTGGCCCCTGCACCGTCGGCGACTCACCCGCCATCCCGCGCTGCTTCTCCAGGGCAAAGTGCAGATTCGTGTATGCCGTCATGGGCGTTTCCTCGCTCGTGTACTCGACGCTAGGACTACCGCGAACCTCAAGGGTGCAGCCGTGCCAGGTGAAGATGGCGGATTTGGTCCCCGTGAAGGTGAATTTGTGGCCGATCGGGAGCTCTGTGCCGAAGATTTCGGCGCTGCCTTTTAAGAGCTGGGATTCTCATCAGTGTCCCCTCTCCTCTTTTTTACCTTGGGGGCGGGGGGGAGATACCTTCACTTCAACGGTGGTGCCAAACGCAACCTCGAACCGCCATTCCCGGAATTTGGCTATCTCGTATGTCTTCTCTACGGGCGGTTCCACCGGCGTAGAGTCTTGCGCTGTAAAGTTTGAGAATGGCTGGCCGATCGGGAGTTCTGAGAGTTGGAGGCCTGGGACTGACATTTCTTTCAAGTATGGTGATTTACTTGGTCTTGATCCCGTATTTATTTATTTTCTTTCCTATCCGTTCTGTTTATTTAAGGTGGGTGGCGGTATCGTAGTATCGTAATGATAAGGCGAGGCAAGGTGAGGTGATGTGTGTGAAGTTGATCACCGTTGTGCCGGCAATTGAATGGCTGACAGGGTGGGGGCTTAAAACCTTATTTGAGCTTGGCCAGCGACGGGAGGATCAACTGCGACCGTTAAGGTCGGGAACGGCTTGCCGCGGGGTCAAAATAACGTGAGCACTTGTACCTCATAACCAAGTACCCCAGCATTATATTAGCAATAATAATTCGGGCAAGCTCAACAAAAGATAGGATACATTTAACCTTCCTTCCAGAGTGAAAGGGTGCTGTTGTGGAGTGGGAAATTGGCCATATCACTTGAGTCTGGTGGCTACCAAAGGAAATACTTCCACTGGTTTTTAGCTGTGGTATTTGGTTATGAGGTACAAGTATTCACGTAATTTTGACACCCCGCGGTACCGCATTATCTGGAGTCACGCAGTTTTTCGCCAAGCCCGGGTGTTGCTTAAGGCTGGACGGTGCCCAGAGTCTGAAATAGGCCCCTATAATGCCTCCAGTCAACATAGTAACCTAGGGGGGGATTTTAGGTGTCTATGACAATGCGGCTGATTGTCCTCTAATCACTACAAGTATTTGCAAGGGTTGGAATGGTGATCAAACAAGCGCCACACACTTGGGGTAAAGTGGGGGTAAAGTATTGGACACCTGAAATCCGCCCCTTTGTTTCTATGTTGACTGGGGGCATTGGAGGGGCCCATTTCGGACTCTGGGCACCGTTAAAAGTCTCCAACCTGAAGCAACCGTTGGTCTTGGCGAAAAACTGTATCACTCGAGATAATACGGTATCATACTTGCGGCTCAGAGCTGTTTTCGTAATACTGTAAGTTTACATCTTCACAAGTGCAACACGATACGGCTCCTATTCAAGGAAGGGTCTGCCTACCGTGCTTACAATATACCAGTACAGCACAATCGAACACTGCGCTAACCTACCTATGCTCACCCCGTATCAACAGCCATTCGGTCACGATTCGCAGGATGACTATTGTACCTCAAACCTATGTCTTTCCATCCCTTCGCCTGAAAATATTCACTTGTTTACACCTAGAGCTCCCAGTAAATTTTGGATTTTGGATTTGCTACTGCTAGCACCACCACCACTACTATAACTGTATCGTGCCCGCTAGCATCTAACTTACTTACGATACCGTAGAACGAGGGTGTATCCCGCCCGTCAAACCGGATATCCGTAAATCTGAGCTTAACGGAAGGAGGAAGGAGGGGTGGAGTGGGGTGGGATTGGACATTTATGGCTAGCTAGACTTTGATGTCATGTTTGTGAAGAACTGTGTAACTAGATTGAGCTAACATCTAGCTCTCCACGTCTGTCTCTCTCTCTCTCTCGTCTGACACGGCAGCAAAAAGATGTTGGATTTTACCCACTACTTTCCGTGCAACCAACCGACTCAGCCTCATTGCGATGATTTGGCTTCTGCTCAAAGCTTGAATAGGGAAGACTCAGGGAAGGAGAATTGAATTGAATTGAATAACCAGTCAAAGCAGCAGAGGGGGACTATCTGTAGTATTCAAGTTATAAGGGGGGGGCGGATACTTGATGCGAGTGGATGAGATTCTCTAAATTGAGTGGAGGGAAGGTTTAAGATGGGGGGGCTATTTCCTCTTTTCTCACCCAATAACCCTCAGCTCACTACCTTACACAAACAAAAGCTCTATTCTCAGAATTACTAAAAACCTTTCTTTTTTTTGTGAAGTACTCGGGTACCAGGATTAGTCCGTGAACACTGCTGTATTGGTCAAGTTGCCCAAAATACCCCTCCTAGCGAATAAATAATCGCAAACCGTTCACGGAATTTCTTCTCTTTGGCAAGTTATGAGCTTGGCTGCATACAAACTACAGCCAGTTATTGGAAGTGTTCACGGACTAACCCTGCTACCCAAGTAGATGGGAGGAAACCCTTCTTTACCGCGGGGCGATTCCCGCCTAGTGGGCCAAAGTGCTGGGTGGGAAGCGTTTTTTGAGGCTAATGGATCAGAAAATAGAGCCCAGACAGGCATGGCCTGTTTGATCTGTTGTAACTGGCTGTCTCCTCCTATCTACGATCACAGATTGACCACAGCCCAGCCCCAGTTCGTATCCTTGTCACTACACACCCACATTATTCTTGGAGACTTGCGATGTCCTGATCGGCCGAATTTTATTAATCCAAGGTCCAAGCTAATCAGTAGGGACTGTGATTTTGGGGGAGACTATGATTTTTGAGGGGGACTGGTTTTGCTTGGGGAGGAACTGGTATTTTTTTGCTTGGTGAGGAACTGGTATTTTTTTTTTGCCTGGTGAGGATATTTGTTTGCCTGGCGAGGGACTGGTATTTTTTTTTTGCCTGGTGAGGAACTGGTATTTGTTTGCCTGGCGAGGGGCTGGTTTTTTTTTTGCTTGGTGAGGAACTGGTATTTTTTTTCTTGGTGAGGAACTGAGATTGTTTTAGGAGGGGAGGTGCTCGGATTTTTGGGATCTGAACAGTTCTACCCGAGTAGGGAAAACCCATGGCCAATTGAACCCTTCCCTCACACACCCTTCCTCCCCTTGTCCTGCCCTCTTGTTAGCCCAAATGCATAGCACGTCACAAGTAGCTCTAAGATTTAAAGCATGAGGCCTACCAATAAGGTGATATCAGATTGGTAGGTGATATCAGAGCTATCTCTGGAGCATCTTAATTATCTAACTACTTAGCTCTGGTTTTCGTCTGAGTTGAGTAAATGCAATGAACCATAGGTATTCCCCCTCCTGCTCAGGAACGGGGACTTGTGGCGGTGTCTTTCCCCCCAGCACTCCGGGAGTACTACCGACTATAAAACCACTATACCCGTACACACACACATGCCTTCATTATCTTTCCCATTCTCTGAAAACCACGGTTCCAACCACGCCAACAGACCATCCCCGTGCAATCAACCTGCCAGAATCCCCTTCTCCTACCGGTACTTATTACCTTCTGCACCCTCAAAATCTAATATCACCAAATATCTCAACTTTGCATCATATTAAGCCATTATGCCTGCCATCGAAACCCTACTATCACAGTTCGACAAACGTGAACAAACGGAAAACAAAGGAGGGGATGATAGTGGTGACAGAAGCCCAGCAGTGATAGTAGGACTCGTTATAGCTGCTCTTACTTTACTTCTTGCGATTCTGTCCTACCGGTATTCACGATTGAGTTATCTAGTGTCCTCTTCATCTCCTTCGCCCTTCCTCAAGGCATGCCTACCCTTCCCTTTATTGTTACTCATATTAATATATTCTCAGTCTGGCAATCCACCACAGCAAGCTCCCAGGACCCCTCCCCCCGAACGCCCAACCTCCATCCCGCTCGCAGATCCCACTGGAGGTGGTCAAGTCATTTTTCATATTTATCATGGCTTCTCAAATGCACAATTCGCCGGTACCCATTCAGCCACTTTTTCGGATCCGAACAATAGCCTCTCCAGGGGGGATATGAGAATACATGTGCTGGAGCATCACGGGGGCTAAGGGGACTGAAGCCTGTAGCCACTTGGCCTATACATAAGTCTGGGCCATTGCACGGCACTCGAGCCAGTTTGATAATTTGTAAGCAGGAGTTTACATCCTTTTCTTCATCTATTGATGCAAATACATGATATCTGCGCTTATAATAACCTGAACATTGCTAACATTTTCAGCTAAAAGGCTTTGTGATATAGATTCGATCGCTTCACCTTTCAATTGTTTCTTTAAACATGATTTCATTAAAGTTCTGGTGGGAACACTTGGTCTACTTCTCCTCTGTATCCCTTTTCCCTGCTTTTAGGCGCTTTCAGATTTTTTTTTTTGCAGCGGCAGCTATGTAGGAAATTAATATAAGAAAGAAAACATATCGTGCTAGTGCCACCTGCGCGCAAAACTAAGTTATTGGTTTCGATGTGCTTTGTCGTTGATTAGAGCTAAAACTTAATTTTGCGCGCAATTAGACCTGTTCGCTAACAAAATTAACCGCCTACTAATTGTTCGTCAACAAAATTACCCGTTTACGGATTATATATTGTCCGTGGGAAAAATTAACCGCGCACCAACGATCAATGGCAACACAACTCTCCTCATCACCCCACACTTTCAACACCACCTAAAGAACTTTCTCTAGCTCCGATATTAATTTATACTATGTATTCTACCCTGTATCATACTTACATTTTTGATTTTTTTTTCTAGGTTTTAATGTTAGTGGGGTTGGTGGTGGAGTACTGTTGTCATGGCCGAAAGTTTTCCCTCTTCGTTGATGTGCGGTTAATTTTGCCCACAGACAATAGTACTAGTACAAGGGTAGATCATGAATTCATGGTACAGCGCAGGGGTGGTCATTCTCCGTTGTTGAAGGCAACTTTGGTACACTAGAAAAAGTGTGTGTTTGAGTGTACTCAAGCAATTTTACACTAATTTCACACACATATTCCAGCACCAAAATTGGAATTAAAAATAGGACAACTTCATAGGATGTTCAGAAATGATGTAGACTATTTTACTTCTATTAAAACCTCAAATGATATAAATACTCTAAGGAGTAGTAGCAATAAAACTTGCCTCAAAATTGTGCCAAGACCATTGTTTTTGGTGGGAAAACTCTGTCTTGGCGGAATTTGAAAGTTGGGAATTGAGTAGATATTTTTATATAGAAATGGTGTCCTTACCATTATCAGTAGCTCTATGAAAAGTTTGGATTTTTGGGAATTTTCTCTCAAGTAATATCTTGGATTCAAGAGCTCTGGGCTCGACAAAATTATGGTACAGCTCTGCAAGCACTGTACCACCGCTCTCTCACATCTGATCCTTGTTCTGTACAAGCGTGGCCGATAGATATATCCGTCACGTGAGTCTGATAAGAAAAATTTGGTAAACCTTCTGGTTGCAATTTGTCCAGATAAGGCATGTGACAGATATATCTATCGGCGGCACTTGTACCATGAATTCATGATCTACCCTAGTACAAGTACAGTAAGGGTATTCAAAGTTAAAAACCACGCTCTATCTCTCTTACACCCACAGTCTTTAAAAATTCTACCTGGGTTCTAGAAAGCGAGTTTTGGTAAAAATTGTCATTCATACAATACACCGAGTACCGAAATATAGAGAAAAATACCCATACTCTGAACAGACACACACTTTGATTACATCTCACATTTTTCTGTCACATCTCACATTTGAGGTTGCCAGCACACCAATTTTTCCGGTATAGCAACAAAAGTCACCACGCTCTGGGAGGCTTCCAAATAACTGAAGAAACGATCCCCTGGCCTTGCGCCTCTTGAGCCTAGGCCTAACCGCTCCCTCCCCACCTCCACTACTCCAGGGCAACTATGGATATTACACCCCTTACATCAGCAAAATGTAAAAACCAGGAGCGTTCAGGACCACCTTGGACCACGCTCCGACATTTTCCTGATGTAACCCTAGCCAAGACATCACTGCTGCACCACCCGGCCCCTCCCGTTCCATCTCAAGCCGTCAAGGCCGCAGATCCCATTCTCACACTAGTGCCACTACCCCTATACCAGGTCCGTCTTAAGAATATCTGGCCATTACCACGCTCCTTGCAGAAGCCAGCTCTGTTTGCCAGCTTACTGCCCCATCTTTCCTCGGCATGTTTAATCTCAATGTGCAGGACTTCGCCAATGGTGATCTTGCTGTCATCCCTCTGTTGTCGCGATTTGTTGTCATGGTCCAAGAACTGGGTTTGACAGTCGAAACACTCGCCTCACAGGTTGCTGCACCTAGCCTCAGACTGTCTTGTGCCTAACGCAATGACATCCCACAACCCCCACCACAGTCAACAGTGGTCCTTGAAGCTACTCTCTGCGATCTTGGTGCCCGAGTCTCCACTTTAGCCGCGGCTCAACCTTACCCTACAAGGGAAACATCTCAACAGCATAGAACTGCCCCTCCACTTGCTCAAACCTCAGCCAAGACGACCGGAAAGAAAACTCTGGTAACCTGTCTCTCTCCCCTCACTGTCAATGATGAGGACTCCCCAATATGGATGGCCAGAAAGTGGTATGGAAACACTGAAAGGTTTTCCTGCAAATATCCGGACTCTATTCCCGCCACCATTTATTGGGCTTCTAAATACCCTAACCCAGAAGAGGCCAAGCCATACTCCGATCAATACCCCCACAGCACCCAGTTGACTCCTGGCCCTCTCCCAGAGTACAACGGTACTCTCACACTCCACTGCATTGTCTAAGACGTCTTGGGTCCAGGTGGCTAGCAAGAAAGGTGGGAAGAAGAAGGCGGCCTCAGTAGCACAAGTCACAGCATCAAGCAAAGGAGATGCTCCCAGAGCACCCCCACCACTTCCGACTACCCTGCGCCGTTTTTTCTCTCCCCGCTTGCAACCTACCCTCCAAGAGTACTCCTCTCGAATGGCTGCTGTTCTCCCTGACATCATGGCTGGCGTGCTCGAGCAGGCTGACTGCACTCTCCCACCTTCATTCACGGCGTCCCTAAATCGCACCGGGGCAGTCACACCCACCTCGAACCCACGAACTCCCTCTACAACTTATGCTCCCTTCTTTGAGCTCCTAAACAAGAAGCTAAACTAGTCCTTCCCTGTGGATGAAAACCCATACCAAGTATTCAGACCCGCCCCTACGTACAAAGAACTACTAATCCACAATGTCTTACGCTTCGCTCTCCCCCTCTCTCACGAAGAACTCTATTCCTGTCTTTTGGAATCCATTGGCAATGGAATTGACACACCAATCCACGGCGCCCGCTTTCTCCAACCAGACCCCGATATCAGGGCTGAGAAACTCATCACTGCGGTAGTCGTATCAGTCACCCCTGAGAATGTGGAAAAGTTCGGTGAAAGTATTCGCTTCTTTCCATGCCCCTGCAAAGTCGCTTCCGCCCACCCTGCCTCAAAACTCATGTAGTGTAAAAAATGCTGGAAATTTGGGCATTCACACCCACTATGCAAAGCGCCAGAACCTACTTGCCCCATTTGCTCTACTCCCCACTCCTGGTCGCCACACAGATGTCCTAACCAATCCTGCCCCAAGGAGGGACACCTTAACTCAGTAATTGCATACTGTATCACTTCACCCTCTCGATGCGTTAACTGTCAGTCAGAGCATGCCTCTTTGACCCCACCTGCCCTACAAGACGGTCCATTGCTGCCTCCCTTCGCCCTACACATCAGCAAAATATAAAAACCAGTCCTGGTCCACCAAGCGGGGTTATGGTCCCCCTGGTCCTCCTGATCCACCCTGATCCACCCTGGTTCACATTTTCGGTAAAATTTCAAAAAGTGTGGATCAGAATGGATCGGAGTGGACAAGGTGGACCACGGGGACCACAACCCTTCTTGGTGGACCAGGAGCGTTCAGGACCATCTTGAACTATGCTCCAACATTTTCCTGATGCACTCGAACCTGAACTGCCTGAACCCTCCTCAAACCCCATGGTTGGCACTTTCACTGGACTTCCCACTACTGTTGCTCAAGGTCCACCTCTTCCAGTTACCCCAGCAAACCCTATCCCAAGACCCTCCTCTGCTGTCCCAACCATGGTCCGTCAAGGCCCTGCTCGCAACTCTTTCTCCTCAGTCTCCCCGTCACTGGCTGCACCTCTTCCGCAGCACTTACTATTTGAACCCTCCCCGAATGCTGCCTGGGGGTTAAGGTCCGACGATGATGCCGTCGACGAAGACTTTTAATTGTGGTACAACCCATAGACTCTGATCACCAGTGTACTTTTCTTTTCTTGGTTTAGCAGAACTGCCTTGGCAGCAGTAGTGTTTTTCATACATTGTTTAGTTTTTTACGTTAGTAGAGAATTCCCCTCATGTTGTTGCTCTTGAAGATGTTCCCTTTTGGAGAGGCCTCCCCCCTGTTGCTAAAGGGTATAAGTTTTTTTTCCACTATGTTCACCCCTTGTTAGGGGTAGCCGGTATCGTAACTTATAATGCCGGACTAGGCTGTATCTTCAAGTGATCTTATAGATGGAGAATCTTGTCTAGGAAGGCTCGTAGTAAAGTGTAACTGAGTTACTCGCGTAGTATAAAGATTATGAGGAAAATAATAGTTTGAAACTTATTATATTGATAAGATTTCTTCTCCGGTGCTTGATGATTCTGTTTAAGTGAGGGAGACACTTCGATATTCATATTCCGCATCTGAGTGTTCGCGGGCTACATAGTCTAATCATACTAACTAAGTATCGACCGAATTAAGTTCCCTGAACTCGTAAATGCGAACACCTCTTGACCCTGACAACTGTTCGAATCCATGCTCACATTATGAAGATGTAGACTACCATATCATTGTGAGGGTGTGTCAGTCCCGCCGATCATAGTGTTAGGGGTAGCCGGTAAGGTGACTTATGGTACCGGACTAGGCCTTATGCTAAGCTGGTCTTAGACGGAGAATCTTGTCTAGGAAGGCTCGTAATAAGGTGTAACTAAGTTACTCGCGTATTGTAAAGATAATGAGGAAATAATAATTGTCAAACTTCTTATATTGATAAGATCTCTTCTCCCGTCCTTGTTTCTTTTTGTTTTAAGCGAGGGAGGCACTTCGATATTTATATTCCGCGTCTGAGTGTTCGCGGGCTACATGCTCCAACCATACTAACTAAGTATCGACCGAAGAAAGTTCCCTAAACTCTTAAGTGCGAACACCTCTTGACCCTGACAACTGTTCGACTCCATACTCACATTATGAAGACTTAGACTACCATACTATCGTGAGGGTGTGTCAGTCCCGTGAATAATAGGTCAGTCTAGAGTACACGTAGCCGACTAATGCCAACGTAAT
>Ga0307507_10010156_pt1 | contig 12275 bp, 3 predicted proteins | sample 7_EM_MG_FD_207223 | JGI IMG/M metagenome (GOLD analysis project Ga0307507, IMG submission 207223) | Populus trichocarpa ectomycorrhiza microbial communities from riparian zone in the Pacific Northwest, United States - 7_EM | ecosystem: Host-associated > Plants > Roots > Unclassified | place... | reverse complement strand
CTTATAAGAGCTCTGCGGAATAAGGCTTAGGGGGAGCCGCGTACGGAGCTCTGCACGAAGCTCTGCACGAAGCTCTGCACAAAGCTTTTATATAGAGCCTCCGTAGTAGAGCCGTCGTACGCAGAACTGTCGTACGCAGAGCTGTCATGCAGAGCCTCCATATACAGAGCTTCGTGCAGAGCTTCGTGTAGAGCCTCTGCAGAGCTTCGTGCAGAGCTTCGTGTAGAGCCTCCGCAGAGCTTCGTGTAGAGCCTCCGCAGAGCTTCGTACAGAGCTTTGTGCAGAGCTTTGTGCAGAGCTTTATATAGAGCCTTAGCAAATACCTTTAGCTTTCCTACTAATTAGATATCTTCTTTCTGCCTTTTTATTTATACTTCTCTTTATATAAAATACTATAAAATAAAATAAAAATAGGAAAAAAGAGAGGAGACCTAGCAGCTTAAATTTAGTAACTTTTTTCTACTCCTTATTATTCTCTAGTTCTACAATCCGATCCTTACCCTCCAGTGCCCCTGCTGCCGCCACTATAGGCTAAGAATTTATATCGTACGACGAACATCAAGCTCTATAATCCCGCTACTTGCAATTTCTACAGCACCCACCACAGAACCCTGGGAGACTTTAACATTTAGTAAAGGGGCGAGGGCCTACTGGACGATGTAGAGTTGCCGTACAAGCCTTGCAAGGCTAGTATTAATTAGCTTTCTACCTTATACGAGTAATATAGGTTACTTATAGTTGTATTTAGAGACCTACGGCTCTAAATTAGAATTGCATTTATATATAAGGGCCTCCCTGTCCGTACCTACCTCTCTAATACACCCCCCACCCAAGCCTCTATATTAATTGCTGGTAAAGCTTCCACCCTCTCCTGCTTATCCTAAGAGTAGTTAGTTATATAGGTATATCATATAGAGAGGAGAGTTTACTTATAGTATAATAATATTGCCGGAGAATCTATTATATGGCAGGACGGGAAGTATACCAGATAATTATATTTCCCAATTCTTAATAAAGGACGACGTTGGTGGGATTTAAACTTATAATCTATTAAGTTTAAAGTTAGCATATATTTACCTACGCCACCTACGCGCCTTTAGTGGTTACCTTTTACCTAAAATTATTTTATTTATATGCCCCCCTTCCCCCCTTTAGTGTTGTACAATATACCCCTTATATACTTTCCCTCGTACGACTATAAGGGAATACTTAGAATCTTATAAGCTGCCTAGTCCTTTGCGCACTCCAATGCCTTAAGTATTTGTGGAGTAGTTCTCGTACAATCCCATGGAATACGGCGTTAAGAACCTAAAAATACTCTCTCTGGCTTATCGCTTATTCCAGGTATTAAAAGAACTTCAATTGCAAGCTATAAGAGTTGTGGAAATCTTATATACTAAAGAGGCTGATTCCACCATTGAATAGCTATTATATGGCTATTAAGCGGAATCGGATTCTTGTTAATATAGTTATCAAACTTATCTAGACTCTGTGGACGAGTATATTTTAAACAATACTAAAGACGAGCCTTATGGAAGGTAGAGAGATTTTCTTCAGACTCTAAAGGCGACTTTTAAGCTTTCTTAGTTGCGTATAATATAGTTAAACCTAAAAGTATTGCTTTCTCGCGGAATCTCTCCTAGAGCTTTCGTACGCTAAAGAGCTTCTTTTCTCCTTTAATGGTAATATAATCATTCTAATCTTTTAAGAAAGCCATATAACACTCTAGGTTAAGAACTCGTGCTGCTAGATAGTAGGGAGAATTATCTAGCTTCTTAACATACTTTGCAAGCTTTTCCTTAGCACGTTAGAGTTAAGGAGTTATAAACTTATCCTTAGCCTTAGTAGCTGTTACCTATAGGAAATAATTAGCTAAAGAAACGTTAAGAGTATTATATCCTTAAGGATATCAACTAATTCTAAAACCCTCTCTAGTATCGTACGATCTCCTTGAAGAAATAGAGTTGCTTTATAGAAAGACTAAAGGAAATTATAAATTGTATAAAGATGTATCCATTCGCTTATTAAGAGGATATTATCTTTTAAGTCATCCTTATAGTGCTCCATATAGAGTTAAAGCCTAGCCTTTACCTTATCCTCTAGAGCTATATATAGCATAAGAAACCAGCTATTCCATCTTATACAATTATCTAGAGGAACCATTTTACCAGCACATTTAATAAACCATGTCGTATGGTTAGCTGAGCTGCGGATATAAACAATATAGTTATAAAGCTTTCCCATTGGCCCCATAATATTTCAAATATTTTTACCCCTTTTACGCTTTTCGTCCAATGCTAGCTCTAATTCTTTATCCTTTTTTTTCTTTCTTTTAACTAGCGGTAGTGCTTGTTATACAACTTCTTCTTCTTCTTCTTCCTCTTCTTCTTTATCCTGTTCCTCATCCTCTTTATTATATAAGTTTATAAGTTTCTCATCCTTTTTTAAACTAAATAGAAAGGCCTAAATAATAAGATTAATAACGTGCCCCTAATAGCGAATTCTTTAATATATTGCGATCCAGTTAATTTTATACTCAAGGCTAAGCCATTGGCCAATCGTACAATAGAGAACATCATTTAATCCAGTATTATCGCCAATAAGAGCTCCAATCTTTGTTTTAATGCCGTACTTAATAAGAACCGGACGAAGCGCCTCCTATTAATCTATACCACTCTAACTAGATACCGTACAAAGGGCAATTAAGGGGTTTCGGTATTTATCCTGGATATTAATAAAGCTAGCACAGATTCCAAGAAGAAGGGAATGACTTAGAGAGGTCCAGATATCCACAGTAAGGTGAATATTTGTTTTTGCAGATTGAAGTACTTTTTATACAATATCTTAACTCTTAATAAAGTGTTTAAGAATCCAGGCTATAATTATTAAGTGGTATATAGGGATAATTAAGAGTGCTTCTCAATTTAATGCTTTTACGAAAGTATAAAACTCTGGCTATTCTACACATAAGAAGGGAAGCTGTTGTATAATAATTAGATCTAGAAGTGCTTGCTTTACAGTATTTTAATATACTATATGCTTTAGAACCTCACCCTTAAGACCTTAAACTTCTCCTCTTGCTAAAAGCTTTTAATATAGTTCTAAAAGAGATCTCTCCCCCCGATCTTTTACTGTTGTACGCTCTTAATTCTCTGCTGGATTCCATTTAATATTATGTTTTTTAAGATGGCCTTGTAATCCAACGGTTGAGAAATGGTGTCCTTTTGGGTCTTAAGGAGGACAGTATTTGCAAAAGTAGCGTTTCTTTATATGAGCCTTTTCTTCCTTTGTTGCCGTACGAGTATGTTTATGAATTGAGGAGACTTGTCTTGAGATCTGTGTTATATAAGTAGTTGGGATTAAACCAGTATCAGCTTTGATCTCAACGCCGCTTAAAAGGGCAGAAAGTGTGTCGACTTTAAAGGAATTATTATCATTAAGGTTTTTAGGGTGAATTTTACTAGTACTAGCCATATTTATAGCGTCGTACAATAGGGGGTAAAGGTTTAGTTTTATAGTTAAAATTTTGCGGATATCTAGATATTATCCGGATATTATCCGATATCCGGGCTATCCTCGGATAGGATTATTATCCGCCCGACCGGATAGGATAATTTATCCTCTGCAAGCCTGAGCATTTAGGCCACCTCGTGCACGGTCCCACCTTGTGCACGCTTTTTTACCCTACCAAAAATATAATAACTTTTTAACCCCTTTATATAATAGCATATAATTTACACTTATTATACTTAGAGCAGTATAAAATAATAATGTAAAATAATTTTTTAACAATATTAAATATTTAGAAAGTTATTGAACTTTTTAAGGTTTTAGCAAAGATTTATATAGTTAAATAATTAAATAATTAGATATGAAACTAGATATAAAAACTTAAAATTTTTATAAATTAGTAATATATAACCTAAAATAAAGTTTTCTTGGCTGTAATAGTAATATATATTATAAAATTATAGGAAGCGGTAAATGGATACCTGTGAGGTAAGGACGTGGATAGGGAGCTCAATAATAGAACAATAGGGTATATTATATAGACAGACAAATTCTTAAGGGAAAAGGAGGAGTCTATGTGCGAGGTAAGGAAGGGGTTTCCTTAGTTATGTATAGCGCACGTGCCTTACGGGCAAGTCATCCCTGGATTGCCCTAGGGTCGCCCATACCTTACAGCTATATAACTATCTACTTAGGTTTTACCTAACAATGCCCCCCCCTTTAAAAAGGATTATCCCTAATCCTTCATATACTTAAGCCTTAATAAAACCCTATAAAAACCTTAATAAGGAAAAAAATTGGAGGGGAAAGAGCGTCTTAATTTTATATATAGAGAGACAGGTAGTATATATACGCGGCGCAAGGATGTTAAGGAACTTTAACCGCTAGTTAAAGTTATTTAATTAGTTAGATTTGCCTTACTAAGACTCCCTATATTTAACTGAGCTAGTAGCAATTTTTTATCCCTAGGATGGAAAATCCTAATTAGTCTATTTAGGGCTTACCTAAATTTAGTAGACCATTAAAAATATTCTAAAAGATTGCTTATATAGGCAGGTTGCTAGTACCTTATAGGTAGGTTGTAAGTTATTTATATGCAGCTAAACTTATAGGTAGTAAGGTAGTATGCCTATTAAATCCACCGCTAACCCTATACTTTAGCCTTATACTATACTGGCGTAACACTGTATATACTTCGTGGGTAGGTTATAAGTTACTTATATACAGCCAGATTTATGGACGGTAAGGCTATATACCCATTAAATCCGCCGCTAACCTATGCTTTAGCCTTATACGTTATCTATATAGCATATATATAGAATAGTGTATAAGTTATTAGTATAGGTTACTGCTAGCGGGTTGCCAGTAGGTCTTAGACCCTAGTTAAGTAAACCTATTCTCTAATATAACAATCTGCTAAGCTGGTATAGAGTACTAGACTAGGTCTAACAAGGGTGCTTTCTAAATTAAGCTTTATTAGTATACGCTATAGCTTTCCCTACAAGTCGCCTATAAGTCGCTAGTATAGCTAGGTTACGTTAGAGTGTGGCTTATATAGGATATTAATAAATCGCGCTTTACCCTATATATATGCCGCAGTTCTTATCACAAGCGTTACTTATTCTTTAATCCTTTAAGACGTCCTCTGCTCCGCTTTAGTATAGGTTATATCTTAGTAGCAGCGCTTACTTTTTGCCTACGCTTTAGCTGCGAGGCTAGGGTATTCCACTTATAGTACTTATCTAGCAGTTATTAATAATTCTTAAGTTCTGTCTTGTATTTCCATTTATTATACTTATTTAGCCATCCTAGCTATTTAATAAGGTACTATGGTTATCTAGCATAATTCTAGTAGGCGACGATTGCTTCTACTTCCTAGCTACCTTCTTTAAGCTCTTCTACTGCTAGGGGTTAAAACCTAGGGTGTGACCTATAAGGCTCTAGTAAGGAGACATAAAAGACTAGGTAGAGCTATACTATAGTAGGTAGGAGCTCTAGCTTATATACTTACTACCCTACGCACTCTAGGATTTAAAATAGTCCTATAAACTTACTGTTAAGTTTCTTATGGGGACGTTTTATGCAGATATTCTTAGAAGAGAGTAGAACTTATTTACCAACGGCGAAATGCTTGGCCAGATAGTAATAATTATAGTATTTTACCTAAAGCTATTAGGCGTATATTATTAACGCCGCCGCTGCCTTATATATAAGGCGCAGGCGTTATAGATACGTCTTTATAAGTTTAATATTTGTTAACTTAGACCCCTTCCTATCTTATTAGGTATCTTAGACGCCGTCTAAGACTCTATCTAGGACGTTTAGCAGCTAACTTGTTACGGAACCCGACCGCAGGGGCCTCCATAGGAGAACCCCGTGCTCTCGCGTACACCTTACGTACAGCTTATGTCAGCTACGCAAGGGTATATTACCTCCTTACGCCCTTGACCCTTACGATCGATCGCGCAACGTCTTGTAGACTCCCCGAATACATACGCTTTGTAGCCATTGCCCGCGCTCCGTAACATTACGTTGCGCCTTTTTCTTCACTAACGCTTAGCCCACGACCAGTTCTACGTCTCCACAATACCGCAGACGCTGCTAGAAGCAGCGTATCCACGAGTTACCTTACTTTATACTCCTAAAGAATTAACAATAGTAAGACAAAATTCCTTACTAGCCACTATATTAAACTTAAAGAACAACCTAATACCTATATTAAAACTACAACACTAATTAGTCCTAGGAGGATTTAATTTATTAGCCCTAGCCTTAACTCCTAAAGGGAAGCCTAGTGGCTTAAAAAACTATAACAACTATAAGGGGGACATTAATAATATCTTATCTTTTATTAACTATATAACTATAGACAAATAAGCTAAAGGGCTACCACCTATTAAGATCAAGATATAAGACGCTGAGATATTTATAAAAATGGTAGCACAAGGACCTAATAAATACTACTACCTTCTATAGAATTACTATCTAAAGCTTATATAAGCTAAGATACGTACTGCCTAAGATTACAATATTATCTAAGACCTATAAGCTTATAAGGCGCTTATAGATAACACACGCTAAGAGATTAAAGATGACCTCTATGCGTCTAAACGCAACGTTTAACAACTAAAGAAGGCCAAGATTATACTTATTGCTACAGTTACTAAAAGAGAGGGTATAATTAAATACCTATAATCTTAGCTTAATAAGCACATTTATAATAATACTAGACACCTCTCTACTGCATATAACACCACCTAAGTCTCTATACCCCTGGCAACCTTACCTACTTAACACTTAATAGAAGGTTAGTGCTAAGTAGCTTTACCTAACGGGAACCCCTACTATAGTAGCGGCAACAATAAAAGCCATAATAGTTAAACCTAAACTACTACTATAGGGTCTAATACACGCTACCCTAATCCCCTAATCTTTAAGGGTGACTATAAGAAATACAGCTACTAGAAAATGTAAATCCGTAAGAAACTAACCTAGAGCACCTGCCTTTTCCCCATAGAAGATACTAAGATTGGCTATATTATTAGACAAACAAAGGGCATCCCGTTTAATAGGCTTTTTGCTTAATAGAAGACTAGCAGTCCCTAGAAGTAGTAGTCCCACTAGAAAGTCCTTAATAACCTTAATTAAATGTACCGCAACTATAACCTAGTGGCTACTAGTTAAGCTAAATTACGCGCCCTAAAAATAAATCCTGCTAAATTATTTAATAAGTTCTATATTAAATTCTAGAAATACACTGGAGTCCTCGCCTAAGACAATGCTAAAGACTAAAAAGACCTTCTTAAAAAAGTCACTTATCGCCTTAGTTACGCAGCCGCCAGCCACAACTATAATAACGTTTATAATATAGTAGCAGCCCTATAGAAGATTAAATAACGGCTAAACTAGATTACTACTATAAACCCCCACTTAAAAACCTTCCTATAGAAGCCCTCTGGACCTACTAAACCACTAACGCCTACTACCCTAAGCAACACCACTGGTCCTAATATTAACCTCTCTATACTAGCCTTTCTAAAGAAGCTACTAAACGGAGAGCGCAAGCTACTCTAGAAGCTAAGGCGTTGCTATAGATGCTATTAAGAAGGCTGTTATAGCTATAGCCTAAACTGCCTAATGTCTAGGTTTAGCAGCCGCTATTAAACACCTAACCCTATACCCTAGACACCAAATATATTGCTACGCGCCACTACCGCATAAGACAAAGATGTAGTAATAGTAGTAGAATTAAACATAAAGTAGAAAATGCAAAGTCCTAGCCCTAAGTTATAGGTTAGGACACTCTAATAATAGAGGGATCTATATATTAGCTTGCTTAATAGATAGCTTAGTAAGAATAGAAGGATAGAAGTAAATAGTTTTACCTATAGAGGGAACCACTGCTAAGAAACAATATAAAACCTATTCTATAATTAACTGCGGAGCTACTAATAAATTTATAGATACCTAATTTGTGCGTACTTATAAACTACCTATTTTACCCCTTGCTAAAGCCTACGCCCTATAACTTGCTAATAGTAGTTATACTGCATAAAAGATTACCTATATAGCACAACTCTACCTAAATATAAACGGACACTAGGAGGAGCTCTGGGCCTATATTACACCACTTATAAACTACCCTATTATCCTTAGAATAAACTGGCTTAAATAATATAATCCCGCCATTAACTGGCAAAAGAGAGAAGTAACCTTTAACTCTAAATACTGCAGAGAGACTTGCCTAGGGTATGGCCTAGCCGCCTTTATTTACTCCCTAGGATATTAACTTAAGGAACCTCTTATTACCCCACCTATAACTAACTGCTACTATATAAGCGCCGTGGCCTTCTACCGCATAGTATATAGAAAAGGCTGGACTATTGCCGTAGCCTCCTAATTATAACTATATAAGCTTAATAAAGATTAGGACCACGTCCTCTATAGTAATAAGATAGATATAGTTAACCTTCTAGAAAATAATGCCCCTATAAAACTCTATAGACTTTTACCCTTAGACTTTAAGAAGTTTATAAAGCTTAAAAAAGGACTTACTAATAAGGAACTCTGCAAGCTCCTCCCTAAAAGATACTATAACTTTATTAACGTATACTTATAAAAGAGCGTAGATATACTCCCCCCACATTAACCTAATAACTATGCTATTAATATTAAATAAGGAAAAACGCTGCCCTATAAGAGACCCTACCTAATATTAAAAGACGAACTTCTAGTTGTTAAAAAGTATATTAATAAGCACCTTGATAAAGGGTTTATTTATCCCAGTATATCCCTAGCAGCCGCCCCTATCCTCCTTACTAAAAAGCTAGAAGGAGGTATTTAATTCTGCGTTGACTATAGAGGACTTAACGCTATTATAATTAAGAACTAATACCCTATACCGCTTATATACAAGACCCTTAAACGGCTTAGCTAAGCTAAAATCTATACTAAGCTTAATATTATTGCCGCCTTTAACTGCCTTTAAATACGGGAAGGTAACAAATAAAAAACCGCATTTATATTACGCTTTGGCCAATTTAAATACACTATTATGCCTTTTAGCATATATAATGGCCCAGGCAGCTTCTAAAGCTATATTAATAACGCCTTATAGGACTACCTTAACAACTTCTGCTCCGCGTACCTAAGTGATATACTTATTTATAGCAATAACCCTTTTAAGCATACCGAGCACGTTTAAAAGGTCCTATAGCGCCTTAGAGACGTAGGACTTTATATTAACTTAAAGAAGTGCGAATTCTTAGTTATAGGAGTAAAATACCTTAAACTAATTATTACTACTAAGGGTGTCCATATAGACCTTAAAAAAGTATATATAATTACCGGATAGTAAACCCCTACCTATATTAAGGACGTATAAGCCTTCCTCAGTTTCGCCAACTTCTATTAGAAATTTATATATAACTTCTTAGGTGTTGTAGTACTACTTATAGCAATAATTCAAATAAAGGGCCTTTCTATAAAAGGAAGAAAAATATATTTATATTTTACCTAGATGCCTAAATGCGAGAAGGCGTTCTAAGACCTAAAAAATACGTTTACTAAAGCACCTATTCTAGCTTACTTTATACTAGGATAATAACTCTATCTTAAGACTAACTCCTTAGACCACGTTAACGCGGGCGTCCTCTCCTAGATAGGTAATAACGGTCTCCTCCACCTAGTTATATTCTACTTGTTTAAGCTTACACCATAAGAATATAACTATAAGATTTATAATAAGGAACTTCTCGCAATTATATAAGCGTTTAAAGAATTCTAATTAGAACTCTCCTTAGCAGAACCTAACTAGCCAACTAAAGTCCTTATAGATTATTATAACCTTAAGTACTTTATAACTATAAAGCAACTAAATTAATACTAAGTATGCTGGAACAAATTCCTCTCTAGTTTTAATTTTAAAATCGTATATAGACCAGGAGTATAAGGTACTAAGCCTAATAGCTTAACACGCCGTTCACAAGACCTTCCTTAGTTAGAAGATAACCCTTATAATTAATTTTAACTACAAACAATCCTAAAAGCACAAAACTTAGCCCTAGGTATACTACCCAAGACAGAACCAACCGCCCCTTAGCTTTATACTATAGAACTAAAGTTACCCCCTAAAATTAACGAGCTTATTACCGCAGTATATAACACCTCTATTAACCTATTACTGCATTAACTAATTACCGCAAAGATTGCCGGCACCTATACGCTACCTACTAACCTTAAAAGCTTAGGCTAGATTAATATAGTAGCCTTAAAAGTAAAAGAGAACAGGCTCTATTATAGAGGCCGTCTATTTATCCCCAACTTAGAAGACCTATAATGGCAACTAATCCAAATAGCCCACGACCTCTAATTAAGCGGCCACCTAGGTAAAGGAGGAACCTATAAGCTCCTTAGCTAATACTACTTCTAGCCTAAAATAATAGATTTAGTTAAACGCTTTATAAGCGCCTATTACGGCTATAAATGTGCTAAAGTATTTCACATAAAGTACTAAGGACTGCTATACCCTCTACTAGTACCTATACGCCAATAGGTAGATATTGCTATAGATTTTATTGTTGACCTACTACCTTATAAATAACATGGCCAAACCTATAAGAACATTCTTATAATAATATACCGACTTATAAAAGAACGCCACTACGTCCTAACTAAAGGCGTAGCTATAAGCAACGTTGCCAATACCTTTCTCTATAAAGTTTACTAACTACATAGGTTACCTAACTCTATTACGTCTAACTAAGGCACGCAATTTAACTCTAATATATAGAGGCGGATCTGCTAACGCCTTAGTATCTCTATTAAGATGTCTATATCCTTTTACTATAAAACTGCAGGATAACCAGAAAACGCTAACGCTAGTATAAAGGCGTACTTATAATAGGTAGTTGCCTATAGTTAAGACAACTAGGTAGACCACCTTCTACTAGGTAAATTTGTAGTAAACAACTATGTCTTAGCCACTATAGGACTTACCCCATTTTTTGCAAATAAAGAATATTACCTACAATCCGGTATAGAGCTACTAGAGCCTATTAATAAGAAACTGCTATATAGAAAACGCCTTAAGATGCTACTTACCAATTAATATATAGACTGTATAAAAGACCTACTTAACTACTACAAAGGAGAGATGGCCTGGGCCTAAGTAAAATAAGCTTACTTTACCAATTATTACAGAACACCACCACCTAAGATATATATTGGCAACTAGGTATAGTTAGATGCACGCAATATCTCCATATAGAGACCTATAAAATCACTTAATTATAAGAACCTTGGCCCCTACTAGATTAAATAAGTTATTAACAGAGGAGCTATATATAAACTAGAGCTCCCGCCTGCCTTAGCTACCCGCGGGATATAGCCCGTGTTTTACCTATAGCTACTATACCTTTATTAGCCTAACCCTCTATTAGGACAAAAATAGCCTAAACTCCTACTAGTACTAATCTGAGATAAAAACAAAGATAAGAACTATAAGAAGTGGACCGTTAAACAAATTATTAACTCTAAATACTTTAGCAAAGGTAGAGGACGGCGGCTCTACTATAAAGCTACTTATATAGGATTTAACATAGATTAGCCAGAATAGCAACTATAGAAAGATTTTAAAAACGCAAAAGATCTAATTAGCAATTTCCACTACGCAAACCCACAGAAACTAGGCTTAAGCAGAGATTTTATACCTAATCCCCTATAGGAGCCGCCACAGCTAAATCGTTGTATATTACCATTACGTGACTACTCTAATAAGATATTAAGGAACTTTAACTGCCGGTTAAAGTTGTCTAATTAGTCAGATTCTAGACGCTAAGGAGAAGCCAGCCAATTAGGATTTTCCATCCCCAGGATAGAAAATCGCTATTAGCTCGCTTGCTACTAGTGCCTTAGCAACACCCTTACACCTTACCAAGTCCCCAACAGCCTCCTTCCCCTCCATAGCCTAAACCTTTATATAGTAGCAACCCACAAGCTTTAAGTTAGAAGCACCTATACGAGCCCGTTATACCTATAACGATATTTCTTCTTCTAGATACCCTAAGCATTTCCCCCTATATATATATAGTAACCACAGCGTCGCCAAAGCTCCGCCTTAATAGGAGGGGGGGTAGTGTCACAGAACCCGACCGTAGGGGCCTCCATAGGAGAACCCCGTGCTCTCGCGTACACCTCGCGTACAGCTTATGTCAGCTACGCGAGGGTATATTACCTCCTTACGCCCTCGACCCTTACGATCGATC
>Ga0307507_10010155_pt1 | contig 12276 bp, 13 predicted proteins | sample 7_EM_MG_FD_207223 | JGI IMG/M metagenome (GOLD analysis project Ga0307507, IMG submission 207223) | Populus trichocarpa ectomycorrhiza microbial communities from riparian zone in the Pacific Northwest, United States - 7_EM | ecosystem: Host-associated > Plants > Roots > Unclassified | place... | reverse complement strand
GGCTACCCGGGCTTGCCACTTGGGCGGCCCGACCCGGCCCAAACCCCTTGACACCCGGGCCGGCCCAACCCGACCCGATCTCAGCCCGGGCCGGCCCAATCAGCCCGAGCCCGATTGCGAGGCTTGATTGTGTGGCCCAAGCCTGAAAAACAAACAGATATTTGCAGGCATCTTCAGGTATCTGCGAGCATCTTCAGATATCTGTACTCGAGTCGATGTGAGCCACCCCTTAACAAAGTAATGACCTGTCATAAGGAATATACCGAAAGCTTGCCGGCGCCGCCAGGCCTCATAAAGCCTGGCCTGGAAAGCCCAGGTCAGTCTTACTTTGGCCTGGCCTGGCCGGACTGAAAGCCTGCCGGCTATCTGCAGGCCGACCTGGCCGCTTGCGAACGCTGAGTACATCCACAAGATAATACGGTATCATAGGGACGATGTAGCCAATAGTATCCCTTCGTTTGATTTCGCGACTCACCCTAGAAGTGTGGCAACGTCACTTAAGTGGGCGCGATGCTACATCGAGTATCGTTAGCTATGCAATTGAATTTTCTCCACTAAACTTCTGGCACCCTCTCTAGTTTAAAATGGAGGGCACTAGCCCATTCGAGTGATCATGAGTAAATATACACAGAGCATGTTGGTTTCCTCATGGCCGTGCTGAGTGCTACTGATTTTGCTCTATTCTTCCCACTACACCACTTCACAAGCAGGGCGTTTTCCACATCACGATTACAGAAACAGGTTAAGTGTTGAACACCACGAATCGGTCTAAACATCATGGCGGTTTACAGGCATACTTTGCCTATTACCACCTGGCCATTGCTGATCGCAACTGTAGCGCGACGCTAAAAAGTTGTGAAATTCGGAATCAAACGAAGGGATAAGGTGTCCAACAGCCCCCAGCCCAATCCTCCAGCCACTCCAATTTGCCAACCGCGAAGCAGCCGCGAGCGCGGCAGATTGATATATTAGTCACGTGCCTGATATGGGCAATTTGCAACGAGAAGGCTCACTAAACCTTTCTTATCAGACCCACGTGACTAATAAATCTATTGGCCGCTCTCATATCCCGCTTCTGCCATCAACTTATGTAATACATAATAACCAGGCCCCAGCCTCAGTAAACCCCCAAGCCTAACTGCCCCCGACTCCTCTTGTTGGATCGGTTGCCTTAGTTTTACTGTAATTCTCTTTAGCGCAATTCTGAATTTCATAAGATGCTACGGCAGAGTGGGAAAGCCGTGTACTTGAATATCTTATTGAAGCCCTCACTATCATGCGGTGATGTTCATGGCTTCCACCAAGGATTGTTTTTTCCGCAGCGCCAGCCATGTAGGCTGCGACCAGTAATGTATGGATATAATTGGGCTGGTTCTGCCACCTGCGCTTGGGGGGTTTTTGTGAGTGGCAGTTTCTAGGGCATGACACCCTCTCCTGGATTCTATGAAGTGGTATGATATGTGCAATGCTGCCTTAGGGCCAGAAGACCCCCGCTTTTCCCCAATTCGCGAGAATATCATCCACCGACCATACTCAACAACTCCTCTAGAATAATTCAAGTAGCAAAAAGCGAAAGATGTCTCAATATACCATCGATAATACCACTTTCTCCAATAATACGAACTCTTTTAATAAATATGTTGTTGCCGATGATAGTTCACAACTCCTGGCCTAGTTATCACCCCTCGAGCCTAGGCTACGCCATCGGGACATCCAAGAGCGCCGCGTCGATAATGTGGGGGAATGGCTTTTGCAGACTGAGGAATTCAGAAGGTGGCATGACGGGAGTGGTGAAAGTGAAGGTGATAAGGCAGTCTTGTTTTGTTATGGGGGTCCGGGGGTCGGGAAGACATTTATCAGGTAACGAGAATTATTCTCTGGGGAAAGGAGGAGAGTCGGTGTTAACATGCTGCGGTGTTAGTTCGCTGGTGGTGGACTGGTTGTGCGATCAGGCCGGAGGACAAATAACAGCCGTTGCATGCTTTTACTTTGACTTCGCAGCCCGGAAAGAGCAGTCTGGGGCCAATATGCTGGGTTCCTTGCTGAAACAGGTCGTTGGCGGGATGGAGGAGATTCCAGATGAAATATCACAGGCCTTTCAAGAACAGAAAAAGGTCATTGGTGGGCGAGGTCCGCGACTCCCGGATATCGTGAAGATGCTACAGACCATCACGTCTTCGCTACGCACATTTGTATGCATAGACGCTTTGGACGAATGTGCGACGGCGCATCGAATCAAGCTCCTTAATTCGCTGCAACAAATCCTCGAAAAGTCCCCCGGCACACGAATATTCATGATTGGAAGACCTCATGTACGGGCCGAGATCGAAAAGCGCCTCACTGGACGAGTCACAAGTATGTCGGTAGGCCCAGCAGAGATGATATCATGGAATACCTTCGCCTTAGACTTGACGAGGACGAAACGCCAGACGCCATGGATGAGAGTCTAGAGGCAGAGATTCTGGAGAAGATTCCTGAAACCATGTCGGAAATGTACGTAGGGGCAATGATATCAGGAATCCCGCCACCCGAAATCCGCTAATAGATATTTATCTAGGTTTCTACTAGTTTCCTTAAACATCGACGCAATATTACACGAATCAACAATCTCCCGAAGACGAGAAAAGTTAAGTAGAATGAGGGGTGGATTGGAATTGGAAGATGCTTACGGTTCGACGATCGAACGGATAAAGGCGCAAGATGGGGACAAATCGAGACTCGGGATGGGAGCGCTGATGTGGATCAGCTATGCCAAACAGCCGTTACGAGCGGATGAGCTCTGCCACGCCCTAGTAGTTCAGCTAGGTTCCAAGGATTTTGATGTTGGCAACATCCCTTCGATGTCGACATTGGTGAACTGCTGTCAAGGGCTTATCACTGTGGATAAGGATGCATCAACTGTGCGATTGATCCACTTTACTCTCCAGGAGTACCTCTCCAGGAGTACCTCTCCAGGAGTACCTCTCCACTCGCCCGGATATATTCAGTAAGCCTCACTCGGCAATAGCCGAGATCTGCTTGACTTATCTAGGTTTCCAATCAGTCAAAGCCCTTTCAACCCCGATGGTACCCAGGTATAGATATATTGGAGTAGACTATGAAGTCCCTGAAACTCTGAAAGCATCCTTTCTAGAATATTGTTCAGTATACTGGGGAGTGCACGCGAAAAGGGAGCTCTCGGACTGCGGGAGATTACTTGCGCTAGAGGTATTGAAAGAGAATTATGGCGAGGTATCAACAAGATTACTTTTAGCGCGAGTAAGGAATTTCTATGTTCAGCATTATAACACTGTCTCTCCGTTCAGTGGACTACACTGTGCATCGTTCTTCGGAATTATTGAGGCTGTAGCTGGTCTAATAGAGATGGAATGTTATGATATCAATGAAGGAGATTTTGCGGGGTGTGCACCCCTTGTGTGGGCTGCTTGGAATGGACATAAGAGAGTGGTGGAAATCCTGCTCGGGCGGAAAGAGATCAACCCCGACAAGCCAGATAATGACGGCCGACACCGCTCTCACGTGCCGCTGAGTATGGACATGAGGGAATACTGGGAATGCTACTCAGACGGGAAGAGGTCGACCCCGACAAGCCGGATAGGTGGGACAGAACTCCGCTCCTTTTTGCTACTTCGAATGGACATGAGGCAGTGGTGAATATACTACTCGGACGGGAAGAGGTCAACCCCGACAGGCCACACAATGACGGCCGAACACCGCTCTCGTTTGCCGCTCAGAATGGGCATGAGGGAGTGGTGAAAATACTACTGGGGCGGGGAGAGGTCAATCCTGACAAGCCAAATAGACTCGGCATGGCGCCGCTCACGTGGGCTGCTTTGAATGGACATGAGGGAGTGGTAAAACTACTACTCGGGCGGGAAGAGGTCAACCCTGACAGGTCAGATAATCGGGGCCAAACACCGCTCTCGGATGCTGCTCGGAATGGACATGAGGGAGTGGTGAAAATACTACTCGGGCGGGAAGAGGTCAGCCCCGACAGGCCAGATATTTTCGACCAAACACCTCTCTTTCTTGCCGCTTATTTTGGACGCGAGGGAGTGGTGAAAATACTACTCGGGCAGGAAGAGGTCAACCCCGACAAACCAGATATGCTCGGCCGAACACCGCTAGATCGTGCGGCTGCGAATGGGCATGAGAGGGTGGTAGCGCTGCTACGGTCTCGCAAAGCCATTTCCCCCCGTTTGGTTTAAGCCCTAAGAAGCACCTTCTCGTGGAAATAGCTCCCTCCTCTTCCCTTTCCGAGCACGCTCCCTGCTGTGATGCACTCAAACATCTCTGTCCGTCGACGGGAGGAACCCCATGAGATCGGAATGCAGGTAGACGTCATATTCCCCTGCGCCCTTTTGGTTATCTTCTTGGGTGGCTAGGCCAGATTTATTAGTTTCTATTTAAAAAGTTACCTACAGTTTGGTTGGTGGAGGGGTGAAATTTCCATTGTTGTAGCGAGGTCGAGTTTATAGATTACAGATTTCACTCTATCACATTTAATTGTTCTCTCTGTAAATTCTTACATGTGCTTTTTTTCCTTTTTTGTGTATAGTTTTTTTCCTTCATTTTCTTCCCCGTCCCCCCCCCCGAACAATAGATAAACTACATATTGTGTTTTTTAATATAGAGAAATGCAGTCTGCGATAGAGTCAGAATTCTTAAGGCGATTGTCAAAAACTAGATAAATCCCGTATAATACAAGACTCAATGCCATGAATGAAAGAGTGTAATGAATAGTTCGAGGACGTATTTAGCTAATGCATACTGGCCACCCGCACTACCGGCGTAGGCATTAGTATTGAGGGTGGCAGAGCCTGGAACGGAGGCTTTTCATATTACTCATTATTCTCGGTCACCTCGCAATTAATTTCATAGCATGAAATATAGTAGCGGAGAAACTACGAAGAAAATGGGCTGTGCGGGTATTCAGAAACCACAAGACCCCCGGACAGAGGCTGCGGCAGCGCCGGCGAATGGCCAACACTCTAACAGCATGTCCTACGAGATAGGTGGGGAAAACCTCTGGAGGGTGTGCCTAAAGCCTACTCAGAAATAATAGAGCTCTTTCATAATCGCTATGAGAATGTATCGAGGAAAGGCCGAAGGGAGTCTTTCAACTCTCATACTGGGGATACCCTAATATAGGTTGGGGAGGTGGAAGAACCGTGGGTCCATCTGCGCTGCGCTGTTATATCTACTAGTGAATTGGAGGAGTGAAGAAGCGTCGGATTCTTTCCTTTGTTTTGTGCTTTTGGTATGGTGTTGCATGAATTAGGTTTGAGATCGGGGGGGTGCTATAGAATGCTAGACTACCATGTGAGTTAAATTGTAGGCTCGGTTAGCGTATGTGTGGCTGTTGAAAATATTCAATGTGGAGGTAATGATTAACAGAGAGGGTTTTACGCAGTGGAGTGAACGGCTTAAGCGGAGACACAAAGTTTGTATTAAGCGAAGCTGAAGATCATGAGTGATGGTGATAATTCAGTGGAAAGGAAGGACTTGAGGAAAATTGTGTACCGGAAGAGAAAGAGTGAAGAGAGAAAAGGCAGGAAGCAAAGGAACCCGGGGATGTGAAAACCTTTATAACTTGCGTGTTACTTCGTGGATGTATACGCGTACCATTGCGGTCTTGGAGTGCGGACATCTCCTACTCGAAGTGCCTCTATTAAACTACTATTTCCAGCAGTATCTAAGGCACTTGTATTTGTTAGGGTTAGGTTTAGCACCTAAGTTAGTATTCAAGTTATGCTCTTAAGCTTATTCTCACTGAATGATATTTTATGAAAGTAATTGCTAGCGATGCTAGCTCCTGAATCTTATCAGCGATCCCTTGCAACTAGTAACTGTGGGGGGTAGCTACCCGCAGGAGGATTAGCTTTAGCGCACCTATCTAGGTGAGCCTGGTGGCGTTGGGTGTTGCGTGGATCACTACTGATGCTTCCTGCCTGCCTATGAACCCCGTGTTCAAGGTTGTTACTGTGGAAGTGGTGGTGTTAGCTGCAGTGACGCTGCTGGGTGGGATGGTTTCGCAGAAGGTTGCTTCGCCAGTTCCCCTGCCTCGCTAACCTCATGTTGCTGGTTACCACAACAACCACAGCACCAAACCCTATTGATTTTTTTTTCTTTTTCTACAGTTCTTTTGCGCAGAGGTTTATCTTGTGGAATCAATGTTTTATTATCTTTCCGCTAATTTTCACTTGGTAATGATTGATGATAAATGATTGTTGACGAGGGGGAGCCGCTGTCGTCTTGAGCATCTCGAGTATGGTGCACCATACAGGCTTTTAATTTGCGCCTGCATACATCCCTCCAATCCTCACCGTATTATCATGGCATACGGTATCCAACAGGCCCCAGCCCTATCCCAGCCCTATCCCGCAGCCGATAAATATATTAGTCACGTGCCTGGTATCGTATGCGAAGGTACAGGGCATAAGTTTTGTAGGTTCTGCAGGAGGCGAGGGCAGCAAACCTCGCTTGTGGAACCTACAAACCTTATGCCCTGTACAGTACCTTCGTAGACACTTTGCCACGAAAAGGCTCACCAAATCCTTTTTATCAGACCCACATGGCTAATAAATCTAATGGCCGCGCTCGTATTGCGCCTCTGCTATTAACTTCTTATATAATACCTACTGAACTAACTAGGCCCTAATCTTAGTAAAGTCCTAAGCCTACTGTAACTGTTCCCGACTCCTTGTTGTCTCGGTTGCCTTTCACTTTAATTCTCGAGCGCAATTCAGAATTTCATCAGATGCTACGGTAGAGTGGGAAAGCCTTGTACTTGTATATCTTATTGAAGCCCCCACCATTATGCGATCATGTTCATGGCTTCCACTAAGGATTGTTTTTTTTTGCAGCGCCAGCCAAGTAGGATGCGACCGTGTGTGTATGGATCTAATCGGGCTGATTAGGCCACCTGCGCCTGGTTTTTTTTTTGTGAATGGCTGTTTCTCGGGCACCACACCTTCCTGTATTCTGTGGGGTGGTGTGTGCAACACCCCGCGTTTCCCAAGCAAGGCTCGGCTTTTCTCCAGCTCTCGAGACCACCCCCAACTAACCACACCCAATAACTCCTCCTCTACAACAGTGCAAGCAGCAAAGAGCCGAAGGTATCTCAATATACTATCCATGATAGCAACAACTACTTCAATAATACGAACTCTAATAATAAGGTGTGGAATTACTATACCGTCGACGATGATCGGTCTCGACTCCTGACCTGGCTATCACCCCTCGATCCTAGGCTACGGTACCGGGGCATCCGAGAGCGTCGCGTCGGGGGTGTAGGGGAATGGCTCATGCAAACTGAGGAATTTAGAAGGTGGCATGGCTGGAATGGTGGAAGTGAAGATGACAACCCAGTCCTATTTTACTACGGAGGTCCGGGGGTCGGCAAAACATTTATCAGGTAACGAGAATAATTCTCAATTCTCTGGGGAAAGGAGGAGAGTCGGTGCTAACAGGCTACGGTGTCAGTTCGCTGGTGGTGGACAGGTTGTGTGATCAAGCCAAAGGACAAAGCACAGCCGTTGCATGCATTTACTTTGACTTTGCAGCCCGAAAGGAGCAGTCTGCGACCTGTATACTGAGTTCCTTGCTGAGACAGGTCGTTGCCGGGATGGAGCAGATTCCTAAGGAAATATCAGAGGCCTTTCAAGAACAGAAAAAGGTCATTGGTGGGCGAAAGCCGCAACTTCTAGATATCGTGAAGATGCTATAGACTATCACGTCCTCACTACGCACATTTATATGCATAGACGCTTTGGACGAATGTGTAGTGGCGCATCGAGTCAAGATCCTTAATTCACTACAACAAATCCTGGAAAAGTCACCGCGCACACGAATATTCATGATTGGAAGACCTCATGTCCGGGCCGAGATTGAAAAGCGTCTTGCTGGACGAGTCGTAAGCGTGCCGGTAGGGCCTAGCAAGGATGATATCTTGGAATACCTTCGTCTTAGACTGGACGAGGACGAAATGCCAGACGCCATGGATGAGAGCCTAGAGGCAGACATCCTGGAGAAGATTCCTGAAACCATGTCGGAAACGTACGTAGGGGGAATGATACCGGGAATCCCGCCGTGCACAATTCGCTAACAGATATGCGTCTAGGTTTCTACTCGTTTCCTTAAACATCGATGAAATCCTAAACGAATCAACAATCTCCCGAAGGCGAGAAAAGCTAAGCAAAATGACGAATGGATTAGAATTGGGAGATGTTTACGGTTCGAGGATCGGGCGGATAAAGGCCCAAGATGCGGACAAATCGAGACTCGGGATGGCAGCGCTGATGTGGATCAGCCACGCCGAACGGCCGCCGCGAGCGGATGAACTCTGCCACACCCTAGCAGTTCGGCTGGGTTCCACGGATTTGGATGTTGGCAACATCCCTTCGATGTCGACATTGGTGAACAGCTGTCATGGGCTTATTACTGTGGATAAGGAGGCATCAACTGTGCGATTGATCCACTTTACTCTCCAGGAGTACCTTTCCTCTCGTCCCGATATGTTCGGTAAACCCCACTCGGCAATGGGCGAAATCTGCTTGACCTATCTAAGTTCCCAATCGGTCAAAGCCCTTTAGACTGAATCTTCTCCTGATACCCGGAATGCGTCCTTTCTAGAATATTGTTCAGTATACTGGGGAGTGCATGCGAAAAGGGAGCTATCGGACCACGGGTGATCACTTGCGCTGGAGTTATTGAAAGAGAATTATGGTGAGATATCAACAAGATTACTTTTGGCGCAAGCAAAGAATTTCTGGGTTTGTCATTATGATACTGTCTCTCCGTTCAGTGGACTACACTGTGCATCGTTCTTCGGAATTGATGAGGTTGTAGCTGGTTTAATCGAGATGGAATGCTGTAATATTAATGAAGGAGGCTTTTCGGGGTGTTGGCCGCTTGCATAGGCTGCTCGGAATGGACATGAGGGAGTGGTGAAAATACTGCTCAAGCGGGGAGAGATCGACCCTGACAAACCAGCTAATGACGGTCGAACACCGCTCTCGCATGCCGCTCGGAATGGACGTGAAGGAGTGGTGAGAATACTACTCGAATGGGAAGAGATCAATCCCGACAGGCTAGATACATTCGGTCGAACACCGCTCTAGGATGCCATTGAGAAAGGACATGAGAAGGTGGTAACACTGCTAGAGTCTCGCAAAGCGGTTTCCCCTCGTAAGGTTTTACCAATAAGGAGCACCGCACCTAGAAATAACCCCCGTCTCTTCTCTTTCCGGGCACCTTACCCACCATGATACACCCGGACCCCTCCCTCTATTTACGGAAGGGAATCCCATGAGATAAGAATGAATATATACGTCATACACTCCTGCGCCTTTTTAGCTATTTTCTCCGGCGATCGGGTGAGGATTTATGAGTTTCTCTCTGCAAAGTTCCGCAGAGTTTGGTTCGTTAGGGGGGGAGGGAGCGAAATTTCTATTATTGTGGGAAGCTCGAACTTATAGATTTCACCCTGGATATTCAATTCTTCTCTCTGTAAATTCTCACATGGCTTTTCTTCTTTCTTGTATGGTTTTTCTTCTTTTTCTTTTCCTCCCCCCCGAACGATAAACTGCATATAATGTTTTTTTTTTTAAAAAAAATGGAGAAATGTGGTGTATGATAGTGTAAGGATTCTTGAGGCGATTGTCAAAGACTAGATAAAGACCGTGACCTACCTACAATCCAAGACTAGTAACTATATGTTATAATTATTATAGCGTCGTGAATAGTACGAGAAGGTATTTAGCGGATACATTCCGGCCACCCGCACTATATGCATTAGTCCGGAAGATGGGGAAGCCTGGCACGGTGGCTTTTCATGTCACTCATTAGTTTCACTCGCCCCGCGATCAATTTCATAGCATGAAATATACTTGCAGAGAAGCCACCAAGAAAATAACTTAGGCTACGGTGGATATTTATAGACTACAAGACTCCCGAGCAGAGGTTGTAGCAGCGTCGGCGAATGGCAAACACCCTAGCAGCATGCCGTGCGAGATCAGCGGAAAACACTTCCGGAGGGTGTGTCTAAAGCCTGGGCAGGAATAATAGAGCTCTTTCCTAATCGCTATGAAAACGTATTAAGGAAATTCCCAACGGAGTCTTTCGACTATCATACTGGGGATGTCTTAATATAACTTGAGGGGGGATCGGAGGGCCCACTGCGCCGCATTGTTCCATCTACTAGTGAATTGGAGGGTTGAGGAAGAGTCAGATTCTCTCCTTTCGGTTTTCTTCTTGGTATTCGGCGTCGTATGAATTAGGTTTGGGATCGGTACGGCGTTATGGCACTCGAGTATGCTACTATAGACTGCTATGCGAGTTACATTAGAAGCCTGGTTAACCCAGGTGTGGTTAAGGTGCTCTTATTTGTCTGGGCTGGGTTTGGCACCTGATATTGAAGCTCTCGGTTAAAAATAATCCATGAGGAGGTAATGATCGGCGATGAAGGTATTACGCAGCGGAGTGAAACGGCTCATATAAGTCGAGACACAGAGTTTGTATTGGCCTGAGGTGAAGATCATAATTGATTGGGATAAATTGATGCAAGGAGAGTCTTTAGAACAGTTGTGAATCCGAAGGAAGGGGTGAACTGAGAGAAGACGAGTGGGAAAGAAAAACAGAGGTGCCAAGGGTTTTCATTGCTTGCGTGTTACTTCACCGGTGCATACGCGCACTGCTGCGGCCTCAGAACGCGGACATCTCCCGCACCAAGTGCGGCCATTAAATCGCTATTCTCATCACTCTTATGCTATTCTCACTGAGTGATACACTCGCTAGACATGCATCGTGACGAAAGCTTAGTCAGCACAGACCGAGAGTAGTACGGTACAACACCCCCCCCTCTACATAAGAAAATCACATATGATACAGAATACTGCCGGAGGTTGCATACGACAGACGGTAGTGTGCTCAGCTATTCGTCTGCTTGCGTAGTTGTTTCCTCGGCTGTAGAGGCGAAGTTTGTTTCTAGATTTATTCGATAAAAGGGGGCGCAGGAGGGATTGAGCAAGGGAGAGGACGAAGACTTGAATTTCCGGAGAAGCGGACATCACTCGAGACTTCTTTCTTTCGTTTTCTATTAAACTTGTGGGCTATTGTGACTGAATAAACTATCGTGCTGAATCCCACAAAGGAACGCCCATCCGGAGGACATCCGACTGTATTACATATTCTATTGTCTCCCCATCACTAATATATTTCACGTTTAATTCTTCTCTTTTTCTACCTGTAACGTTACGATACTATTATCTACCTTTTGCTAAATACCCGTTGGATGTAGAGACATGTCTTGATATACCGCAATCACGAAGGCTTATGTCTAGTGACTGTACCGGTGCTTGGGGGTGGAAGTTAGTCCCAGGATGGACAGGGGTTTGGGGTCCCGTGCTCATGGCCGTCGGAGGGAAAAAATATTTAATTTGGTATCATAGGTATAATGCTGAGAAGGGAAAAAAAGGGTTAACACCGCTCGCCCCTGTCCCATCACTAACCTTCGTATCCGAGTACTTTATGAACAAGATCGCTAGCGCCGCTAGCCTTTGAATCTCTCCATGTGGGAAGCCCGTCGCGATCCCTTGCCAGTTACCGTGGGGGACATCTACTATACCATAAGAAGAGTACGAGGTTGATGACAAAATTTGTGCCCCCCCCCATTTTACACCAAAAATGGGTATTTTCATCTGAAATCACAGCCTGATTGCTTTGCGAAAAAATGTTAAAATTCTTCAGAGTCTTTAACGACATCTAGATATTATCATTTATATGTGACAAGCTCAGCGCCATTCCGACCCCCATAAGATTCTATGGTAGACTGAGAAAGCATTGTACTAGTACCGTACCGGTATCTTATGTTGAAACCCTCGCTATCACCACTTGCAATGATGGTGATGGCCCCCACCAAGGATTTTTTTTCACAGCCCTGGCCACTTAGGCTGCCACAGTTTATGCATGGATACTGTACTCATCGACCATCATTCCTCAAGGTTCCCATAAACTTTTAAAGAGATATATTAGGGCAAAAAAACTTGATAGCCCTGATGGCAAAAAGGTGGTTCGCCAGGGCTTACTTTACCTTATTTATTAAAGGCCTGCTTGCTACATCCACCCCGGCCGGGAGTCGAACTCCCGACCTTCCCTGTAAGGGCTAGTAGTGACCGGTCTCTTTACCATTAAGCTATGAGAACCGGTCGATAGTGCTCCTTTATTTGGAAATTTAACCTAAGGACGGATTCACATTCTCCTTTCTATTTTTATTTC
>Ga0307507_10010154_pt1 | contig 12276 bp, 6 predicted proteins | sample 7_EM_MG_FD_207223 | JGI IMG/M metagenome (GOLD analysis project Ga0307507, IMG submission 207223) | Populus trichocarpa ectomycorrhiza microbial communities from riparian zone in the Pacific Northwest, United States - 7_EM | ecosystem: Host-associated > Plants > Roots > Unclassified | place... | reverse complement strand
AGCACATTGCAACCAAGACAAATCACCCCAGAGCATGGGAGAGGAAGAGGCGCGAAGATCAGTTCTGCAGGTCCACAGTATACGATTTCAGTTTGGTTTTGCGTTTTAAATTTTTTTTAAAAAATACTTGATTTTTTTTAAAAATTAATATTTTTTTTAATATTTTTATTTTAATAAATTGATATAAAAATAATTTTTAAAAAATAAATAATTTTATTTTAATATATTTTTAAACAAAAAATATAAAAAACAATCATTATTATATTCCTAAACACCATAACAGTCTTGATTTAAGTGATTTATTACTAGGTTTAGAGTTTTTTTAATTTAATTTTAATTTTAATATGTATTATACATTGACCTTGCTAATAAAATTAAAAATTTATTCAGAGAAATAAAATTATTAAATACAACTGAATATATGATATGTGTTGTAATGTTAGATATATTAATTTATTTTTATCTCTTAATTTTTTCAGCATAGTTTTTATATATCATCAACAATTTTTTTATATTTTTTGGTCCAATCAGTTCTCGAAATATTCTAATAGAAGTATATATAAGATTGAAAATTTTTTATGACAAAAAAACACATAGTAAAAGTATGCATGTATTTTTTTCATGGAAAATTAAACTATTTGACCCATAATAAAAAATCAATTAAATAGCTAACATATACTAAAAGATCTTGGATTTTTTTTCAAATCTAATTAAATAAAACTAGATTTGAAATTATAAAAAATACCAAATTATAATATAAATGATTGAAAATTTTTCAAGCTCATATATTTATTTTTAGTCATTTTGAACATGAAAAGGCAAATAATTAAAACTTTCTCGTGAAATAAAAACCATGGATACAAATATTAATTATTGACAATAATGATTTTCTTTTAATGATTTTTATTTTTATTTTTAATGGAGGTTGAAAAAACAAGAAAAATAAAATTTTGAACTAAAATTAATATTTTTTTAATCTAAAAAATTAAAAGGACTTATTATTTATAGTTCAAAAAGTATGAAGACTACAGTAAATAGTTTTCTAAGAGTTTGAAAACCACAATTTTTATTATTTTTTTTTTCACTTAGGACCCTTTTTTTTATTTTTTCTAATAAATTAATTGTTTTAAATTTGATCTTACAAGGGGAAAATGTTTTTAAAAATAATTGCGCTATGGAAGTCCACTATTAATCGAGTCTCGATTTATTACAGTGGTGCGGAGACCGTACTTTTAGTGTTTTATCAATAATAATATGTACTGAGCTAACAAGGAAACAATTCAATTTGTTAATATGAATAAACTAAAAAAATTAAAATTTATTATGGAACTTATTATCTACCACCGACCACCCAACCCACTCTTTTAATCTCCAATAAATCAAATAATTAAAATTTATCTTACGATGTCTTTCTTTTCTATCTAAGAAACTAGAACAACACAGCTCTCATCCACTGAACTTTATCCAAAAATGTCAACCGAGAATGAACCCCACGCGCCACTGCTCCGCCCTCGCCAAGACCCTCCGACCTCCCCAACATCCCGCCAAACCACCCTATCCGCCCTCCTAGGCCGAGCCACCGGACGACGCGGCCCCTCCATGCTGGTAAGAGAAACAGCGGCGCGTGAGCTGGATGAGAGACGCGCCGACTGGGGGTACTCGAAGCCGGTTGTGTCATTAGACATGATGTGGAACGCAGCGTTCGTGGTGGTGTCGGTAACGATGCTTCTGGTGACGGTGAAGGAGAGGCCCAACACACCGATAAGGATATGGATCTGTGGGTACGCGTTGCAGTGTCTAGTGCATGTCGTTTTGGTGTGGCTGGAGTATAGGAGAAGGAATACGCGAAGAGAGAGAGATATAGAGAACCAGCAACAGTCAATTGAGGAAGAGAATGTTCCTGAGAGTGAAGACGAGGATGACAGGGCTTCTTTCATTTCTCCTAGATCAAGGTATAAAAATATTTTTTTCCATTTTTTTTGTTGCAATTGTTGGTTTCTGTACCAATTTAATTGGGATTTTTCTTCTTTTTTTTTAAAGGATGGTTTTTGGGTAGGGTTTTTGTGTCATTTGTTTTCGGGGTCATGATGAGAGTAAAATAATAATGAAATGAAGAGGATGCTTTTCACTTCATTTGTTGTTGGTTTTAGTTTTGTTTTTTGATAAGCAGTGCTGCTTTACAGCTGGGCTTGGTTCCTAAGCTCACTTGTCCTTGAGAATTCATATTCCATCAAATTCTTTTCATTGGAAGAAGACTAACACAATATCTAAAGTGTTAAAAGTTCACCAGTGAAAGTTTCTTGTTGGTGAAAATGTTGAGGATTACAGTTTTACCGGATGATATCATCCGCGGCACACTTAACCTGCCTTTTCACATAAACTAGTTGGATTTTTTTTTAGAAACTCGAAGGAAGGAGTTGTTTTTAGGATTATAAAATCCAGTGTGGGATGATTTTGACTAGACTTAAGATGGTGGAAGGTGGTTTTGCACGAAAATGGGATGGATTTTTTTTTTTACTTATTTAATTACTTTCTCAATACAACAAGTAATGTTCACAAGTTTCTTGATTTTTAAGCATTTGTGGTTATAATGTTTGTGAAGAGCTTCATGGTTTCTCTAGCATAACAGTATGGGTATTTCATCCATGTAACTGTTGGACTCTGAATATCTATAATCTCATGCCTGTGCCCAACTCTGCTCAGCTCACAAAAGCTTTGAATTATGTGATTTCACTGTGTATGCATTTATGCACGTGGGACTGAAGTGAGCTCCAAAATGTGATATCCTGCTATTTGTTATTGAGTGACTTTCCTCCTACTTACTCTTGTATGTCTCTCCAGTGGTATCACTCATAGTATGTTGTCTTAGTAACTTTACCGAAGGTTTTATCAATTTATTGCACTTTTTCTTAATTTAATGATATCTGCTCAGCGTTACTAAAAGATGTGAATCGGTGAATACGATGGTGTCATTTCTTTGGTGGATGGTTGGCTTTTATTGGGTAGTCTCTGGTGGCGATGTCCTTTTGCAAAATGCTCCACGTTTGTACTGGTAAGCAGTTTACCAATCTAGTACTGAAATTCTGTTTCCAAGGTGGTAGGCATTACCAAATACCACAAGCTCTTTTGAAAGCTTCATGTGCCCATGTATGAGAAAATTGAACTGCCTTTTTCTTCTTCATCTTTTAAATACAACCATGCTCTATCAGTAATTTCTTGCAAGCATACCAGAACATCTTTTTCCGAAGCAACCAACAACCCCTCATGCTCTTTGCTAGATTATTTGGCACATAAACCTTACGGGTATTAGGATGGAGGGCATCTCCATACTTTTTATCTCCTGTGTGCCAGCTGCATGCGTCAATGATATATGCAAACAAAGACCACAAGAATCTCTAATTCTGAATTTCTGCAGGCTGGCTGTGGTTTTTCTCGCATTTGATGTGTTCTTTGCGATCTTTTGTGTTGTTTTGGCATGTTTGATTGGGATCGCTCTCTGTTGCTGCTTGCCATGCATTATTGCTATTCTTTATGCTGTTGCGGGGCAGGTATGAAGATCTAAGTTTACTAAATAAATAATTTGTTGACTTGTAAGCCTTATAGCTGTTGGCATTTTCACTTGCTCAAGTAGGATTTACTGCTGCTCTCATTGCATGAATGACTATATAGGAAGGTGCATCAGAAGCAGATCTCATTCAGCTGCCAAAATACAAATTTCAAATGATACGCAATGAGGAAAAGCCTGGCATTGAGGCAGGGAAAATGGTTCCTGTTGAAACAAGTAGCAGATTTTTGGGAACTGAGCGTATACTTTTACCCGAGGATGCAGTAAGTTTTGTTATGAGAATTTTCACAGTTTCTTAAAGCCTGTGGATCTGCACTGCTATAAACCATGTTTAGAAGGAAATGCTGTTGTTTTTATTGGAAAGCCATGGAATTTTTCAATCTGCTCTCCGTTGTTCTGTTATATATGTGCATTTATACCCCTAGTATTTGTGCAAAATTAATTGAAAGAAAAATTGAGCTATTTATTTGCTAGTGCAATGTTGGTGAGCAAGCACCATATTAGATCATACCAAGATAAGTAGTGGTGAACTCGGCTGCTGGTTAATAATTCTGTCAATGTGGAGTAATTGTTTAAATTTGGTGTCTTACCATAGATTGGAATCTCTTCTTAGCCAGTAATTACTTCTTCAAAATATCCTGATAAGAAGTGGAGAATCATGTCCCTCAAGAAGAATGAATGCATGTGTGTGAGTGGAGAGATGCTAGTATGATGTTGTGTATCAGCTCCATTGTTCTATTAAGTAGCTCAATTAATTTTTGTGAGACAAATGACTGGCTCAAGTAAGTCTACATTTTCATGCTAGGCTAGTCAGCTTCTTTGGCTATGAGTTACATCAATGTATTAGGTTTGGACTTGAAAAATATAAGATTTAAGATTATATTTTTGCTTGTTTTCTCCTCGATTAAGAGGAGAGGTTGGAGTGGTCTTAAAAAAAAATGCTTTGATGAAAAAAGTGGAAAATTGCAACGGCCAAGAAATATTTGAAAGATACATGAGTCGCAAGTTTTTCCAAGCGTAGTTCACTTCCACTATGATTTTTAAGAAATTTCACTAATGATCTGGAGTTTTGTTTCCTCATTTTCTTTCTTTGATTTTTTACCCTTTAGGAATGCTGTATATGTCTCAGCCCATATGAGGATGGAGCAGAACTCCATGCACTCCCTTGCAACCATCATTTCCATGCTACATGCATTGTGAAATGGCTTAAGATGAATGCAACATGTCCTCTCTGCAAGTTCAACATTCTCAAGGGAAATGAACAAGCATGAAGAGAATACAAGGAGACACAGTATTCAGCTGGGTTGATGCCCCCCCACACACCGTTCATCTTCATGTACAGAAGAAACCGAGGCAGAAGGAAAGAAGCTTCTTCAAATTCCTGTGAAGAATACAAGTTGTGTCATTCAGTCAATCAAGCTTCATTTAGTGTATTCATTTCGGCCTTTGGAGTTGTATTGATTCTTCTTCCTCTCCTGAGTTGTTTGAGGAGTGTGAAAAGTGGAGCAAGAGTTTTCAGGCCTTCTGTTTATGCTTAAATTATTTGTTTGTAGTTATGTAATTGCACGATTGCATCTATAGTAATACCTGTGCCATTCTGATTGTGGCTTTTAGGTATACGTGTATCAGCCTCCTTGGCATTGTATTCATTGAAGATCTGATTTTCAGGCTTCATGGCTGTGTACAATTTATCTGTAGTGTTTCTTTTCTTTGTAGTTACATGGAATGATGTTTCTCGTTGCAGAGGCTTATAACTTGTCTTGCCTCTAGTTCTGCTTCAGTTCATGTAGCAAAAATGGGTGCATGCTTAGCTTAGCTGGCACCTTTTCAGATTCTGTTACTTCCAATTTATTTATTTATCAAGATGCAAGTTTTGGAAAACCCCTTTTTTTTTTTTTTTTTTAACAAAAGGAAAGCCCATTGATACGGCTGGGGCAAAGGAATTTTATTCTCTTGTAAACTGTACTTGAGGCAACTCATTCATTTCAGATAATGATTCGTACTTTCTTCTATGGTATGTTTCTAATTAATTTTTTATCTGAGTAACACTAAGTTAAAATTAATTTAATTATGCTCTACGATAACAGAAATTGCACCAAGGTTAACTATATGAAGTGCCTGTTTAGTTCAATATTTTTGTAGATATATTTTTTAATTAAAAATATATTCAAATAATATTTTTTAATTTTAACATAAGCAAAAAAATTATTTTAAATAACGGGTTGGTTGAGACACAAAAAATTTTACTTTAAAAGTTTATTTGAAAGTAAAGGTTGCTTTTTAAAATATTTTTTGTTTGAAAATATATGAGAATAATATTTATTTTTAAATATATATTTTTATATCAAAATAAATTTAATTTGAAGTTAAAAAAAATTAAAAATACGATTATACTACAATCACAAACGAGATCTAAGTTTGGTATTATGGAGTGGTCATGTTTTTTAAAAAAAAATTAATTTTTTTTATTTTTTTTTATTTTTATGTATGTTTTAATATTTTAATATACTAATATTAAAAATTAAAAAATATTTTAATGATTACCTGTCATTACACATTACCAATCACTATTTAATAATGTTTTTACTTCCAAAACTGCACCGAGTTTTCATGTGCCTTTCTTATTTTGGCTTGTATCCCATCATGAAACATCGGAGTGCCGAATGCATGATCACAACCCTATCCAATAATGATTAATATACCACAAATCAAAGGTTGCAGGTACAAGAATTAAGATCATGTTCGTATGTATTTCAAACAGGAGTTAGGTAAAAAAAAAATATATATATATATATATATTTACATTATTTTAATATATTTTTAAACTTTCACTCGCTCCTCGGTGCGTCTTATCATTAAACTATTGGGATCGTTAAATCTACATTATATAAATATTTAACTTCTCTTGCCTAGCCAACGGCTGGAGTAGCTCAGTTGGTTAGAGCGTGTGGCTGTTAACCACAAGGTCGAAGGTTCAACCCCTTCCTCTAGCGAAGTTCATTTTAAAAAAAAAAGTGTGGTAAACTGGTAATAATGAGAAAATTGAGAATCCTACGGTCGGGAAATGGAGACGAAATCCCACTTTTCCGAGTTCAATAGGGTAGCTTCCTTGGAGCAGTTGTCGTTCTTGGCACAGGGAAAATTGGCTATGCAAAATTCGTTGCTTGTCCAACTCCAATGAGTAAGAGTGTATTTATTTTTATGGTTAAAAGTGTTTTTAATTTTAAAAAAATATTTTTCTTATTTTAAATTGATGTTTTTTATAGTTTTGATGTTTTAATATTAAAAATATTTTTTTTAAAATAAAAAAATACGTTAAAATTTAATTATAATAATTACTATAATTATAAACACTACCTGAAAGATTTAGGCAAATAAAATATAGTAGTTGATGGAAATGTACTGTCGTCCCAAAACTCAAACCAGGGGAAGAAGAATAGAATGTTTAAGAATTTGTTATTTTTTAAAGTATTTTTTATTTAAAAATATATAAAAATAATATTTTTTATTTTTAAAAATTATTTTTGATACAACACATCAAAATAATCTAAAAATACTAAAAATATATTAATTTAAAATAATAAATTCTCAATTTTATTTTTTTTTTAAAAAAACAAAAACAAACAGTCAATTCAAAGACATACTTCCGCAAATGCAAATGCCAAGTATAAAGCTAAGCGGAATCTTTTGCAAAATACACGGCCTGTGTTGCTGCATCTGAATGACAGCTTCTGTAACTAGTTTGCAAAACCTCTCTTTCTCCACGAGGCAGTACTACACTCGCTAGATTACATCATGAACTGTAACATCACTCGCAACTAGCAAGTTCTTTGTCTTTAAGCTGCATAACACCTAGCAGCAGAATCTTCATACCTGATGTCGCATCTCAATGAACGCTGCCGTAGGGACCAGAAATGTATATAGGGAAAAAAAAATTGAAATTCACCATCACCTTGTAATTAGAGAAAGTTGGGGATTTTAAAAATTAGCATTGATTTTAAATATTCAGATAGAGAATTAGATATACTTAAAAATATAATAATGTCATTCTCATAGCATTTTTTTTTTATAAAAGGTTACATACTATATGTTCTCTTTTAAAATTGTTTTTTTATTATTATTATCAATTGTCCTAATTATTTTAATTTCTTTTTTTATTTTTTTAATTTCTAGTTATTTTACGAATAGTTTGATGTCAGTCTTTAAACAAGTTAGAAAATAATATCAGTCTCTAAAAATAAAAAACTTATAAAAATATTGGTATTAAATCTTAAAAATGAATTTTTATTGAAATTGTTAAAAATTAACACAACTCGTATCTAATTGTAAGATCAAAACATTGATTATTTTAAAAGAAGACATGTCAGTTAAGTTGTTCTTTTTTTTTAGTTTAATGTGGGTGTCCGGGTCAGTTTGCTCGCACCTCGACTAAACTCACGGGCCCTGAAGTTAATGACCATGTAAGCCTCCAGTGGCCATCATATTAGCAACCACATGGCTCGAATCTGAGACCACAGAGGAAGCAAATCTCTTGGTCCAAAGCTCTTACCACTAGGCCACCACCTGAGATAGTTAAGTTGTTCTTTTTTGACCGAGCGGGTGTTAGACATGTAAAAAAAAATAGAAAATTAAGAATTTTTATCATTATTTTTATATTTTAAAAAACATGGATTTTCCTTTTATTTTTTTGATATGTAAGCTCAAAGAGCCGATTTACCCAGAAAGTCTTGATGAATTTAATAAACTTATTATTAAATCTAAATATAAATATATAATTTTTTTATTTAAAACATAACACAGTAATATTTTTATTCCAATGCTAATATCAAATAAAAACTTTTTTTTTGATTTTTTTATGGTAGGAATATTATTTTTATTGAGTACTAAAACATAACTAATGTTTGTTTTTTTTTTTTTATGATAGAATATGCAAAAGAAAAAAAAAAGGATTTTTGGAAAGACTTGGCCGTGCAAGGTTTAAAGAAGGAGGTTTTTTTTTTTTTTTTTTTTCTGACCATGGTACCACCAACATATGCAGACAGTGATCACTCAAAGTTCTCTCCTTTTTTTCTTCTTATTTATAATTAACTATATATCTTTTGCAGACATGGAAAAATTACAAGAAACTCTAGTCACAAAATAATATATTTGTTTTTGAAAATATTTTTTATATGAAAATATATTAAAATAATTTTTTTTAATTTATTTTTTGACAGTACTACATTAAAATAATATAAAAACACAAAAAAATAAACAAAAACATAAAAAATTATTCTTTTAAAAATTACTTTTTTTAAAAAAAGTGACTTCATATTCATGAAGGAAAAAAAAAACGGTAGACTAGCCTAGAGACATCATTTTCTTTCTTGCTTTTGTTTTGTTTTTTTTAAAAAAAGCGAAGGTAGATTCCATGTCTAATAATCAGAGGGAGGAAAAAAATCCGCCGAAGCATATGCTTCACAGAAAAATCAAAGCCTTACCCCACACAGACAAGTTCTTTTTTCTTTCAGGACACCCCATGTTCATGAATCACAACGCCCTGCAGTTTCACAAGATTCAGACACTTGAAAGGCATGGTTTTCTGTCGAAGAATTCAACTATCTACAAAGGGTCTGTCTTCTTTTCTTTTCTTTTCTTTTCTTTTACACGTGAACTTACAAAAGAAAAATCCAGTGATCTGGTTCTCAAGATTATTCAACGCACAAGAATTACATTATCCAATCATATATTCATGCCAAGAACAAACATGAGATTTTTAATTCAACAACATATCACATGAACAAGAACTGAAGCAAGTAAACGTATCATACCTGGTATTGACAGCAGACAAATGCTATAAAACCTCCCTAACAGTGGCGCCGCCGCTTCTCTTTTTTTTTAATAACGATTCACTTCAGTCTTTCCCCGTCGCTATCTATATCTCGTTATAAAAATCATAACGCTCACATCATGAAGCGCATGCCCACCATGCATCAATTAATCAAATATTTCAGCTAGAAACTTGATAAAAATCACTGTCATTGTCAGGTTACATTCGAGAGTGTATAAAATAACAAAGTTGAAAAGAATACAGTCAATGTCATTTCTCTTTTCTTACGAGCTTTCACACGATATAGCCACATATGCAGAGAACAGATAGATAACTGACATTCAAAATCAGAAGTAAAATCACATATAGCATTCATAAGGCAACAAGAATCTTTCTGGAAAATTTATGATGGATTCAGAAATGACATTGCTCCACTAGCAAGAACATTAGTCCTCTACAAGCACAGGTGCTCCCATCAATATTTACCAGCTGGAGACCACCCTAGATCAATAAACCAAGTCCCTATGCAAGCGCTACAGGAAAAGGAAACATCAAAAGCATGTTTTTTATGGCAAAAGATGAAAGTCTACCCCTTGAACACAATTGAGCATGAACTTGTTTTTCAGTCAATATACAGTATATGCATAGCAAGACACAACACAACCGACATGACAAGGGTCAGATAGGCTCATGATTTTTTATGATGGCAAAGTTATACCCCACTAAAGTACATGAAATAAATCGACCCAATAGAGGTGGGGATGAAGTACAATTTCCCTCCATAAATAAATGGTGATGGGAGCTGTGTACCTGTCTTCCGCTGATAGAAAACCAGGATCCGATTATATATAACGTGATTTGTTTTTATATACTGTTTTGTTATTTAAGCTTGAACGTAAAATAAAAAATAAATTTTAAATAAATAAATAAATAAATATATTATTTTAAAACATTTCAAAATAAAAAACACTTTGAAAAATAACTTTTATTACGATATTAAACACCACCTTAGTCTATACTAGTTGTAGATCAACGCTGCATCTCGAGGCTGAAATATTTTTTTATGTAAAAAATAATGACTCGGGTTAAATAAAATAATTTTATTTTAATTAAATGATAAAAAATAACACGACTATAGATAGACCATTTTAAAAAAAATCTCATGATAATCTGAAAAAATATATATATTTTTTAAATGGAACAGACAATGTGGCTCATAAATACGAAATGACATAATTTAGGTAAAAAAAAACCAAAAAAACCAGCTTGGGTTAACTCAGGTTCGCATAACAAATCTATAACCAGGATAACAAGGGCTAAGCCAACCCGAGTTATCCCAATAAACTCGCGGCTCAAAGTCATAAGACTATAATAATTTGATGAAAAATAAAATAAAGAGAATTACAAAGCCTGTCTTTTTTTAAAAAAAAAACTATCAAATGATAAAAACTGAAGATAAAATAAGTAAAAAGATAGTTTCAACCTTCATTAACTTTTTAAACTCGTGATACGGGTCATTAGACCGAAAAAATTTTATTTAGAAAAACTACAAAACCCAATTATCAATTAGTCAAATGTTGAATGATAAAATTAAAAAAATAATTTAACTATATAAAAGGATCCAAAACAAAAAATAATAATTAAAAAATAAGAATCAAAATTAAAATAAAAGATAAATTTTATTGTTGATTGAAAAGCAAAACTGAAAAGAAAAATTAATTTAACATAATGATAAGAAAAAAAAATTTGAAACGAACAAGGATCAAATTTGAAAAAAAAATTAATTTAAAGGCGAGATTAAAAGGAAAAAAATTAATAAAAAACAAAAAAAATTAAAAAAACGAGTAACAATATTTTTTTTTTTAAATTTATATATCATAAATTAGGATTAAAAAATAAAAATAAAAACAAATTCAATTTTTATGAAAAAGTCAATAACACGAATTATAAATTAGAATAAAAAAGTATCAAAGTTGACTTCTCAACAAATAAGAAGCAGCCCTTGAATTTTGATTGGCTATCATGATTTTCAATGGAAGAGAGAAAAAAAAAAGTCATCACATTGCATCGTCACTCCACCACCATTACATGGTGTTCTGGAAGAAAGATCTCAACATGGTGTTTCCATCATCATTATGAAAGTTATTTTTTAAATTTTACGAGGCGTCGAACGCACCCTCTAAATAGCACAAGCATCTCCCACATGACGCGCACACGCTAATTTTTTTTGTTTTTTAATTATATTTTATATTTATTAAAATATTAAATTACCGTTTAGTCAACTTAATAATAATAAAAAGCAATATAAAAATATAAATAAGCTCTCAGACATCAATTTGTTTTTTTTTAACTTTTAAAGATATTTTAATCATTTCAATATATTTTTAAAATGTAAAAATTATATTTATCTCTTATCAATTTAATAATAAATAATATTTCATAGACAATACTTTACCGTCCTCAATGATCACTTTAGTGATTTTTTTACGGGAATAACAAAGCCATCGTCACATTGCTCCAACAAACAATACATCCAAGTCTAGCTGAACAATGTTAATCCAAGGCTATTAAATTTTGCTAATTTCCCAGATAATTATTATTTAAAGTAAACATGTTTTTTTTAATAAGGTGAAACAATTATTATGTCCTTTTAAAAAACACAATTAACTAATTACAAGCAATGATCCACCTGTCATTATTATACTAGTAGGGAACAAATCAGTCTTTTAATAGTTATAAAGCTCAATAAAATAACCAGTTCATCCTCAAAATAATTAGTTTTTTTATATTTTTGTATTTTACTTTTTAAAAATACAATCAAATAGCTAGATTATTCTTAATTTTTTATTTTAATTCGTGCTCGTCATCTTTTTATTTCAACATTAAATTATTTGGGAAGTGA
>Ga0307507_10010153_pt1 | contig 12276 bp, 7 predicted proteins | sample 7_EM_MG_FD_207223 | JGI IMG/M metagenome (GOLD analysis project Ga0307507, IMG submission 207223) | Populus trichocarpa ectomycorrhiza microbial communities from riparian zone in the Pacific Northwest, United States - 7_EM | ecosystem: Host-associated > Plants > Roots > Unclassified | place... | reverse complement strand
GAGATGATAGTAATAATTATGATAATAATAATAATAATTGGGATAATAATAATTTATTAAGATAGTAATAGTGACGATGATAGTAATAATTGTGATAATAATAATAATAATAATAATAATAATAATGGTGGTGGTGGTGGTAGTGATGGTTTATTATGATGATTGTAGTGATTATGATATAAATAATTATGGTGATAATAGTAATATTTGTGATAATAATATTAATAATTATTATAATTATAATAATAATGATATTAGTGGTAAATGTAATAATAATAATAATAATAATAATAATAATAATAATAATAATAATAATATATTTTAATAATATTGTTATTATTATTTTTATTATTATTAAAATATAAAAAATTGATTTGAAGGATAAAATTAAAAACAATAAAAAATTTGATAAAAGGGCAAGGAAAAAAAATGAGGATGAAATCACAAGAAATAAATAAAATCTATAAGCCATCTAAAAAAAATCAAAAGAATGAGAACCAAATTGGAGAGATGAAAAACTCAATGACGTTAAAATTGAAAAAAAAAATTAAATTAACATGATTTTTCCAAATAAAACAATTAAAACATGGACTGAATCTAAAAAAAAAAGAAGTTCAAGGGCTAGTGTGTTTTTTTTCATGGGCAACGCAAAAACCAAGGCATGTAAGAGAGAAATGAAGGGGGGGAAATTCGAATTGACACCAAACCAGACATCATCATCATACATGTGTTGCTTGAGAAGGAAGAGAACGCTGAAACACATCTGATGACATGAAGAAATATTTTTTTAACCACCACATTCAGCAACACGCACCGTTTAAAGGTGACGGAGTAGCTGACGCATTGATGCGTGTTATGCATGCATCAATAACTTTTCATTTTTTGTGTTAAAAGACAACATCACCCCTAGGACCAAACAAATATTGCTAAAAAACCACCATGAAATGAAAAACTCGCTCCTGTAAGATGCCTTGAAAACTTTCCTTTCAAGGGTGATAAAGTCATTACACAGTTTTAAAAATAAAAATAAAAAACCAACAAAGCCCCCAGCCATATTTAAGTTAAAAATTGCTTTTAAGGGTACTAAAATAAATTCATTGTACAAAAACTTTATGAAAGGATAAAGATGCCCCTCAATAATTGAAGAATGATGACAAAAACCCTATGAAAATATCAATCTACTCTTATACGCTAGTTAGAATGGTTTTTGTCTTAGGGGCAAGAACATAATTAAACTATTATAATCCGTAGTAAATCACACCTAATGTACAGTAATTCTCCTATGCAGTTTAGCTTTTCTTTTAATTATTCACAAAATCACCATTTTTTCCCTTTCTTTCCTCTCTTTTTTGGTTGAAAAATGACAAGAAGCCTTTATCACAAAACTCAATCATAGCCAAAATCATTCATTGCTTCTTTCTTTGCTAAAATGGACAAAGAAATACAGAGTTCTCCATTAGTTTTTACCTTATTTCTATCCCCAAAAAAAAGGCAATTAAACATAGAACTAGAATTTTCTTTTAATAAAATAAAATCCATTGCAACGAACAACAATATATACTATAATATTTCCTTTTTTTACTAAAACATATTGGAATTTGAGTTTTAATATTAACACATTTTATTGAAGAGATAAGTGGACAATAGGGTGTTTGTTTACATTGAGTTCTTATCCATCTTCATCCAAGAAAACTAATTGCTAGTCTCTAGCTTGCTAACTAAGATTCTCTTATCGCTTATTAGGATTTTTTTGGATAATTTAATTAAGAGATTAATTATACCAAATTAAAAATCCTATAAATTTAAAGAATTTAAAATTCTTTAGTGTGTTGAAATGATTTTGATTGAAAAGAGAGGAAAAATCAGTGTTTATAAAAGATATGCTAAAATATAAGGGGGTGTTGAACAGTGTTAAACATTGTTCACACACTCATAATGTACTATTGACTAGAGCAGTGTGTTTTTTTATTTTTTTTAAATTTCAGTCTCTTAACTTTTGTTTTTATTAATTGAGTCTTTTAATTGCAAAGTTAATAGCCAACTACTTTGTATTTGTTGGCTAGGAATAAAATTGAAAGAAGAAGGACCAACATAGAAAAGTCATCGAAAATAGGTGGTGTGTTTAAAGTTGGCATGAAAAGTACAACTTAGTCATTCAATTTTAAAAATTTGAATTGTTTGGTCCCTTATGTTTTTCTAAACTCAATTTTGGTATAAGACTTTATTTTTATTATTTTCAAGTCTCTGGTTTATGAAGGAGAGAGAATGTTTCTTCGATTTCGCGTATTTTGACTATCAAATTGGTTTATCTTAGTGCCCACGAGTTCCGTTTGAAAAGAGTAACTCAATGATGATTGTTTAATATCTCAATATTACCTAAAAACTTAGATCGAAGTCTAGAAAGAAAATTTTAACCCATTTTGATTTGTATTTTATGATTTTTTTGGGGTTTCTTTGGTTGATAAATTGGTTTATAGGTGTTTTGAGGGTGTTTGTGAGATTTTTTTTTTGTTAAAATAGGTTATAAAATGGGTTTTTAGAGAGAAAATAGATCTGCCCTAATTTTCCATCCACCATTATGGTGGTCAAAATATGGATAGATAGACGGCACGTTGATTGCTTCAGTAGACTACATGTCATCTAACTTTTTTTATAAAAAAAAAGGTGCACAACAAGTCGTCCACCTTTTAAAAAGAAAAATAAATATAAAGTCCAAGTGCTCAGGCCTAGACCACCAGGCCCACGTGACTAGGTTCTTTTTTAGGGATTTTTTTTTTTTTGCAATTCTTGGCATGGATCAAAGTTTTGACGGGTGAAGACAACATTCAAGGCCTTTTCTTTATTGTTTTTAATTCATTTTCCCCTAATTGTTTTATGCAATTTAACCCTTTGTTGTCATTAATTTTTTTATTTAACTTAAAATTAAAAAAAATGCAATTTCATCTGTTTTTTTATCATTTATCTTAAAAAAAAAAAATTATGCCTAATTAAGATCATGTCCATGACTCGGGTTGTAAATTTTATCCGTTAAATTAAGTTGATTGGAGTCGATACAATATGATATATTTTTTAAATTTCATCTTCAAGTCTTTTATAACTCTTCAATTTACTTCCAGATTTAATCTAATATGTTATCAATTAAGACTCAATCAAGGCTTAGTCAGAAAGAGAATAAGGAAAAGGAAAAAAAGAGACATGTTATACAATCGGGTCAACTCATTATAATCATGTCTATTTCCTATATTATAAATTTCATATGTTAACCCGGGTTAAGATATGTTAAGATGACAACTATGTGAATTTTTTTTATAAACCATGTTGCTATTTAAATAGGTCAACTAATTCAATCTTAGGCCATTAGGTTGAATAAGTCATACCGATTTATTTATTTTTTTATCAACACTTATGGTGGTTGATTATTTTTTTATATACTAGGCCAATTTTTAACCCTCATTTCAATTATTTTATTGCATACATACAAAAATAATAATGTTCATATTTTTTTTTATGAAATTATTAACATGGAGTTAGCGACACTAACAAATCCTTTAGCTTTACTTATATCAATAGCATATTTTTATGCAGGGCTTAGCAAAAAGAGATTAGGTTATTTTGATAAATATATACAATCAACTTCAATCCTTTTACCCGTTAATATTTTAGAAGCGCGAGCTCAAATGCTAATAATTTATATAAACATGTGTGAACATTTTTTTAGTCTTATTTTAAACTATAAAGTATACTTTATATATATATATATATATATATAAAATTTGATATATAAGGTATTCCATATTAAAAAGAATGATGTTTTTAGTAAATTTTATAAAAGGAGCCTAAAGCACAATCATAACTGAAAAACCTAAAATATCCTGCACCGTCAATGATGTGTTTAGAAACGCGATGCAAACCACATTCTTTTAAATTTTAAAATTTTTTTTTTTTGCTTAAAATAAATTTTTTTTATGTTTTCAGATCGCTTTAATATACTGATGTCAAAAATAATTTTTAAAAAATAAAAAAAACTTTATTTTGATGCATTTCTAAATAAAAAAGTACTTTGAACCGTCATCACTACTACAACCACAAACACACCTCAAGTCTCTAATAAACAGCTCCTTAAAAAAAAAAAAAACTTTTCTTCTCTTACAATTTTTTCTCTTGATACAGAGTATCTCATGTCTTTAGGTCACCCAAAGGCCTAATTAAACTATGAAGTATAATTTATATATATAGGTATTCCATATAAAAAAGATAAGGTTTTTAGTAAATTTTACTGGAGGTGTTTGTTTGCCCGGAAAATGGTTTTCTAGAAACCACTTTTTCGTTTTTTTACCATTAGAAAAGTTGGTTAACAAAAAACACTTTTCACTCAAAGAAAAATTTGGCTTGATTTTCAAGAAAGTGTTTTCCTTTTATTTTGGACGGAAAACACTTTCCAGAAATTGTGAAAATTTAGGAATATCATTTTATTTGCTGATTATATCAAATTTGGTCCTCAAACTTTTGATTGATATATATTTTGTTTGAATTTTTTTTTTATTTCACCCCTTAAAATTTGATTTAATTTGATTTTTATATTAACTTTGGTCCTCATTTTCATGATTGTTATTTGCTTTTCTCTTATTATTTTTTTAATTGAAATTTTTTATCTATCAAATTTGGTCCTCATTCTTTTGATTGTTACTTATTTTATTTAAAAAAATTTATGAAATTGTAATTATTATTATTTTAATTTCATCTTCTTTCAATTTTTTTATTTGTTAGATTTGATTTCTATTATTTTGATTATTATTTATTTTATTTGAGATAATTTATGAAATTATATATTTTTCATTCTCATTCAACTTTTTAATTTGTAAAGTTTGTTCCTCATTATTTTAATAAACTTGAAAAAAAAACATTAATAAGTTATTTTCTAGTTCATTTTCTATAACATAATCAAACACTGGAAAATATTTTCTAACTTATTTTTCATGACACTACCAAACATCAAAAAATAATTTACTTTTCAGGAATTCAAAAAATTATTTTTTAAAAAAATTACCTTTCAGCAAATAAACAGAATTAATCTTTAAATTAACTTTTTATTCAATGAAAATTTTTTATTATTATTATAAAAAGGCCTAAGGCCCAAACATAACTACAAAACCTAAAATGTCCTACACTGTCATGTTTCTAATAAGCAGCTCCAAAAAAAAAAAAACAAAACAAAACAAAAAATCTGTTAAAAATTGATGATGGCGGATCACATTTGAGTGAATCTTGCTCTAGATATACCTAGGCAAACGTAAATATAATTTTTTGTCCAAACCGGTCATATTTGGTTGTGATTGAAACAAAAATGGAGAAAAAATATGACAATTTTTTTCAGCATTAATTAAATACCTTTGCAAAATAGCAAAGGCACCGTATTGATCTGGAGAGTTTTCCTGGGATCATATTCAACACTGCCCACATTAGAGGTAAAAGAGAGAGAGAGGACTGAAATTTTCTGAATAATTGACTCTTGCTTTACCTTCTCATTCTCCCCTTATAGTACAAAGGGCTATCTGTCTAACTCAGGACACATTATCTGAACATTAAAAGTGAGAGAAGAAATCTTAATTTATAGTATAATTTAATTAGAGGTTAGAATATACCTACCCTTTACCACGTATTTTGACGACTTTTTTTTTTAAGAAAAAAAAAAAGCATTGCTCTGCCATACCCTAAATAGCAAATTAAGCAGTGCATGAAACTCGGTTTAGATCCAAATTTCTTGCTGTGAAATGTGAGGAAGGGAGTGATGCAAGGCGCCAGAGAGGAAATTTGCGGGAGTCTAGTGGTTGATTTTTGTGCATGCATGGTATAAAAGACGAGGGTAGGGGCAGCATTCAAGATGTAGAAGAAGGTAAATCTGTCTTCTTCCATTGATAGGGACAGAAGAAACTGAGATTTAATTAGTTGTGTGAAAGGGAGAAAGAGGAAAAGGGTTGATATTAATTTATATATATAACCCGATCGAAAGGCACACAAAAATATCAGAGAGATGGCTGGGGTGATGTTTTTGGTTTTGCTCTGCATCTCTGCAGGAACAATGTTGGGAGTCCGGGGTGAAGACCCTTACTTGTTCTTCACATGGAACGTCACCTACGGCACCCTCTCTCCCTTGGGGGTTCCCCAGCAGGTGATTCTCATCAATAATCAATTCCCCGGACCCAATATCAACTCCACCAGTAATAACAACATTGTCATTAATGTCTTCAATAACCTCGACGAGCCCTTCCTTTTGACATGGAGCGGCATCCAGCAGAGGAAGAATTCATGGCAAGATGGAGTGCTTGGTACCAACTGCCCCATCCTTCCTGGAACCAATTACACCTACCACTTCCAGGTTAAGGACCAGATTGGTAGCTACATCTACTACCCAACCACAGGCATGCACCGTGCAACTGGTGGTTTTGGTGGCCTCCGCATCAATAGTCGTCTACTCATCCCTGTCCCTTATGCTGATCCCGAGGATGATTACACTGTCATTCTCAATGACTGGTACTCTAAGAGCCACACTGCTCTCCAGAAGCTCTTGGATAGCGGTCGCACTCTTGCAAGGCCTGATGGTGTCCTCGTCAATGGCAAGAACGCCAAGGGAGATGGCAAGGATGAGCCTCTCTTCACAATGAAGCCCGGAAAGACATACAAGTACAGAATCTGCAATGCTGGGCTCAAGAATACTCTCAATTTCAGGATCCAAGGCCATACAATGAAGCTTGTGGAAATGGAGGGATCCCATGTGGTGCAAAACGTGTACGAGTCACTCGATGTCCATGTTGGACAATGCTTCAGTGTCCTCGTGACAGCCAACCAAGATCCCAAAGACTACTACATGGTGGCTTCCACCCGATTCAATAAGCAGGTTCTTACTGGCAAGGGCATCATCCGTTATACCAATGGCAAGGGTCCAGCATCACCTGAGCTCCCTGAGGCACCAGTTGGATGGGCTTGGTCTCTCAATCAATTCCGTTCCTTCCGCTGGAACCTTACAGCCAGTGCTGCTAGGCCTAACCCTCAAGGCTCCTACCATTATGGTTCCATCAACATTACCCGCACCATTAAGCTCATAAATTCGGCTAGCCAAGAAGGTGGCAAGCTTCGCTATGCCCTCAATGGAGTATCTCACGTTAATCCAGAAACACCACTCAAACTTGCTGAGTACTATGGGGTCGCAGACAAGGTGTTCAAGTATGACACCATCCTAGACAGTCCACAGGCCAACGTTGCTAATGCTAAGATTGTCACACAGCCCAATGTCCTTAACCTCACCTTCCGTAACTTCGTTGAGATCATCTTTGAGAACCACGAGAAGAGCATGCAATCATATCACTTAGATGGTTATTCTTTCTTTGCAGTCGCGTAAGTAATTCATTATTCGATAATTGGATGGATTAATTAAACATGCAGTATATATTTAATTATTTTATTGTGATATCTAACTAACTAACTGGTCAATATATATATATATATAACAGCGTGGAGCCAGGCACTTGGACCCCTGAGAAGAGAAAGCACTACAATCTCCTTGACGCAGTGAGTAGGACAACCGTTCAGGTCTACCCCAAATCCTGGGCTGCCATCCTTTTGACATTCGACAATGCTGGATTGTGGAACATCAGGTCAGAGATGTGGGAAAGAGCTTATCTAGGACAACAGCTGTATGCCAGTGTTCTTTCCCCTGCACGCTCCCTCAGGGACGAGTACAATCTTCCCGATAATTCTTTACTATGTGGCATCGTCAAGGACATGCCAAAACCCGCACCTTACAGCATCTAAGATATAGAGTGGCTCATCCTCCATGTGTTAAACCTTTTCAATTTATTCAAGTTACCTTTTTCCAAATTACTATCTTCTTCTTTCTTTCTTTCTTTTGTATTCATCAAATAAATGTTATGTTCTTTCTCCCTTTCATACAATCAGAATAACATTGAATCTATATATTTATATGTGGCTGCATATATATGTTTTCACAGCTCTTCCTATTTCAATTGAAGTGGAGCTGTGCTGTGTCATATTTTATACATGAATCGATGGATGAGGAATAAGTTCTATTAGATATATTAGAATATAGTCGATGCGGAGTGATAGAGAGAGTTGGATCCAGGCACAAGAGAGCACAGCATCAGAGCACCAGAAAACAGACTCAGAGCCAAAGTTGACTGAAGGATTTAAGAAATCTTAATACTTCAGCAAGGTGGCAGGATTATTTATATGGCTACCTTAAGGCCTTACAGTTACATTCCTTCAAACTACAACCTATTAAATTGTTTTTTTTAATTTATTTATTGCTGGTAATAATTTTACTAATCACTCAATCAAGGCACTATATAGTAAACTTTTATCTTATTATAAAATTTGAAGGCACTATAATACCTTCAAGCAACCCATTAGCGCCAAGCGCGAGGAAACGCTACATGTTTGGTAATATTTCCTACGACCAGGATAAAAAATCTTATTGAAGCGGCTACTATTTGTACATCTAGAAACGAAGTGAAGAGAAAAAAGAAAAGAATTTCGCTAACAGGAAACCGGTAGTGATATATAATGCACACCCAGAAAATGGTGGTAATAGTTGAACTGATCATCGAAGCTTAACAATTCTGCAATCACTTTGCAGGCCATCTTTACAACCTCTGAGACATTAAATTGAAACTGGACAATAACATCTGCAATGAGCCTTATTGAAAAATGTAACAACCGTGCCACACTATCAAACTAAACACTAACAATTACAATTATCTGACTCGTTTCTTCTGTTATTCCCTACATAGAATGCACTGTAAAGCATCTCCGAAACTTTTCTGTTCATCATACAGATAAATCGGATTATTTTGAGACTTAAATGAGAAAAGGAAGGGAAGAAGAAACTAACAGAAAAACAGACCGACCATAGTCACACCCTAACCAAACACCTGCTTGCTGCAGCAAAGTAACCCCTTGACAGAATAAACAGTGAAATGGTTCTTCACCGACCCACAATAGTCTTCACCATTCGTTTTTTTCCCCTCTTCAAACCTTCAAATAATGAACATTCATCTTTGAGGAGGGTCTACAGTCCGAACATTTGCTCCTGTCATTCCTTCAATTCGATCTTTGGTTATCTCCACAAAATGACCCACAATCTCATGAAACTGCTTCAGCCCAGAAAGTGGGAGAATTATTGAGGACCTATCATTACCTGCAACCTGCAATTTCGACAACATTCCATCACAACTTCAAATGGACACCATAAGCCTTCACTTCAGAACACAGAATCATGGATACGTAGCTTTCCTGGCTCTGTAAGGGGTGATTTCATCGATACCCCCCCAAAGTAAAAAAAAAAAAAGGAAGAAAGACTTATTGGACTATAATTGAAACTTCTCTTGAAATCTCACCTCTGAAATCCTCAGAAAATGACCTCTGTTGTTGCTACCAAGATCGAAGAAGAATCTTTTCTGATCAACTCTGATTACCTTTGACACCGCCATGTTACCAATTTCATCCTGTGGGGGCAGTTCAACTGACCTGTCAACATTCAGTTCAGAAGTCGTCACAGATTGGCTACTGTGCCCAGATATGAAGCCAGCCCCTACATCATCAGAAAGTCCAACGAGGCGCTCAGAAGTTTCAGAACTTTGCTGTTGTGGCAGGCATAAAAACATGGATGAAATAATCATAAGTGAGACCCCCTCTAATAAATTAGAAAGTTACTTTTTTTTGGCGGAACACATGTAAAACTGCATCACCTGATTGGGCAGCATAAAAAGTCTTGATGCTTCATTGATCTCAGCCAAAATATTTCTAAACGCTGCCCACCCTTCATCCCGTGAACTTCCAGCAGGAACAATAATAGTACTTCGGTTTCTACTGACAGAAGCTTCAGACACCTGCAAGATATATCTATTAGAGAAGTGAACGCATTGTAGCAAGTTGAATAGGGCCCTGAAGATGGGAAAACAAATTACACGAAGAACATAGATTTCCTTTCGTTTTCTCTCAAAGCAACAGCATGCATAATGCCTGAAAGTTGTAAGATTACATCTGCTGCTCTGTCACCCTTGCATATGTTCAATCATTCTTTTGCATGCAAATTACATCTGCTAAAAGGTAATTTAAAACCTAAGCATATTATTTATTACTTCCCCGTAAATTTTGCAAGAATAAGTAGATGTTAGTGAAGATCAGAAAATATTTCAAGATGTTATTACATTTTTTTTCTTAACACTTTGTCTTCTCCTATTTCATTGAAGCATACATATGGCTTTATCTCTTCTTCCATTTTCTTTATTATGCTCCATTACTTCCCATGAAGTTTTCTCAGTACGCAAAACTACATTGAACAAGTTAGGAGGTTTATATAAACCAGACCTGAACCATATTTTGACTTCATAGCATCAACAAAGTCTCCAGGAAATAAGGGGCATATAAAATAAATTACAGAATGACAGAAAGAAAGGTTTTGAAGCTGAATGTGTGAGTACATTGGTAAAATATGCAACTTCTTAAAAGCGACTTTCCATAAGAGTGGATTTTCAGGACAAGCAAAGGAGTCCCTCAGGTAAAATTCTGACCGTCCCATGGGATAGGGATTTTGATGCAGTAGTCACGAATTGCCTAAAAGGGTCTTATAAGTTGCAAGTTCAAACTAGATTCTAGAGCCATTGTAGACAGGAAAGACAACTCAGACAGCTCTCTTTCATTAATTGACTTTGGAAAGTATGTGCACATCAAGCACTGCACAAAAGAATGTGGGTTTCTTAAAAAGAGTTGGCTGCTTGCAAACTATAGTCATTGTATAGTTAATAGAGTAATGCTCAGAGAACTCAAATAAAGGCAATTGCAGCTAAAAACTCTCTTCCTGATAGTGCGTCCAGGTGCAGCATGGAATGGTCACAACTGAGGGGAGTTCAGGAGAACTGTAAGAATCTTCTGATTTAGGATGACCAATGTTTGGACATATATAGATGTGACTTTTGTTGATACATCCAAAACTGGGACATGAACAAAGCAGGTATTTTGCTAAAAATTCTTAATAAGATCATACTGCAATCTGGAAAACTTAAGATCCCATCAGTAGCCAAAGCCTTTCATACAAAACCTGTCACTACTTGATGCCTGGTAGTATGAAATCCTATACTGTGCGAGGATTGCTAATATCCTGCCAAATTGCCCTTATTGTTTTAGTGGGCCTAAGAGATTGGAGGCTGGGCATTTAGCTTCAAGTGCAAAGATACAATAATCCCCATGTATTACCAGTTCCTCTGCTTTCTATTGATTCCGCTATACATGTTCTTAACAGTTTCTCAAAGACAGCACCTAGTTTAGCGTTAGTTTCAAGGACAACATCCTCAAAATTGCTCTTATTCCTGTTTGATCTAGCTAAGATAAACAAAATGCTTTGGGGAATTACTAGCCATCAGTTCTACCCTTCTTTTACATGCATTTAAATTCTATTGCGACTAGCAAGGTGGAGGTGGTGAGTGAATGCCCTTAAGTTGCATCATCAAGCCTTAATCATTGGTCAGTTACCTCACTGTTCAGTAGGAAAACAATGGAGATCATGAAGGGATAAAGAAGATGATCTAGAAAATTGACTCTTCAAAAGCATTGATTACCGATCCACAGGACAATAACAAGTAAAGACTGACTCTGTTTCGTACTAGTATTAACCTATAGCATGTCATTTACATTATTTTATTAACAACTGCATTTCCAAATAAAATCTGTAACCTGACTTAGAGGGTACCAACAACTAACCAGAAGAAAACAAATAAAGAACAATAACCCAGAATGATAAGTAAGAAGATTTAAAAGAGATATTGAAAAACAAACTCTTTTGAGGTCTGCTCTCTTCTGTCTAATCTCAGACTGTCTAATCTCAGAATAGAACTTAAAGAGTTGAACAACATGAAAGTAATAAAAGAAAATTTCACTCTTGTATAGGACTCGTTATTTGATGGAAAAAAAGCGAAATTTTTATTGGAAAATGGGGAATATACAAAATTAATTTGAGGATGAGTTTTCCTCCAAATTAACAAGCTAGAGGCAGCCCAAAGAAGGGAAATAAAAGCATCCTCCGGAATTTAGGAACATTGGTTAAGGAAGTGCCTTTAAATACTCTTGCTGGATTGTGGCGTGGTGAAGGAAGAAATGCTTAACCTATTACTATCCTAGGTATGTAGATTTCTGCAAGAAGACAAGAGTAAAAAGAGTATTAGGCTCAGCAACTGCTAAGAAGAAGAGCCCACTGAGTGCAAGAGT
>Ga0307507_10010151_pt1 | contig 12276 bp, 7 predicted proteins | sample 7_EM_MG_FD_207223 | JGI IMG/M metagenome (GOLD analysis project Ga0307507, IMG submission 207223) | Populus trichocarpa ectomycorrhiza microbial communities from riparian zone in the Pacific Northwest, United States - 7_EM | ecosystem: Host-associated > Plants > Roots > Unclassified | place... | reverse complement strand
TGTGGCTGCACGCAAGCCTCTTGAAGCGTAATAAAGCGAGGTGAGGCTTGCGTGCAGCCACACCCCCCCTGCCCACGCTAGTAATGTCTCAGCGGACGAAGGGATAATAAGCCTATCTTACGTCGAGCTTCTTGTGGTAACAAAACGACGATCGTGACGTCATGAGGAAAATGAGGGCAGTAAGGAGTTACTAAGACGTCAAGTCTCCACAACTACATTATGGCTCGATCGCGACGATCACTAAGTACTTTACCTAATATAGGTGTGTAAGCGAGGTAGCGCCTTATTTTACGAAGTATTTTAAGCCTTTATACATGTGTAGGGGTCCCCTGTAGAGAGGCTTTCTATGACCGATTTTATGCGGATCTACAAGCCAGGGTGGTGTATGCGACGGCGTTAAGCCACTTGGTGTTGATCAAGGCTCAATCGACGGCTTCAACTTCTAGATTGAGCGACTTTACGAAGTTTCAAGGATTGCGAAATCCATGTACCAACGCCAGAGCTACCGAAACAGGAGACCAATGCCAATACAACAGCATCGTCTGTTAGTAAATCGGGCAAGAGTGATGTTGTGTAACGGATTTGGCAATTCGGCTGTTTCAAAACATTTGGCGCCTACAAGATCCCTGTAGTTGATCACTGATTGGACGAGAAGTGAAGAAACGGCCAGAAATAGGCCACCCTCTCAACGCAATGTGCGGTGGAAGTCGAATTGTGAATGCCTTAAATACTATGCTACGCCGCTATAGCCACGAGAGTCATCTCTAGTGCTTAAAGGTAAAGGGACGAGCAGGCCTCTCAACCTCCTTATCTCAATCTCTTTCTACTCCATTCACTCATTTGAACGCTAGTTATTCCCATCATCGTTGATCGACTTTTGATCTACCGCATAGAAAAATATCCGACGGTCTTCCATTTCTTCATTTTCTTTTACCAAACACCCTTCTCTCGGCTGGCCCAGATTAAGCACCGTCCCAAGGCTTCGTTGAGAAGACTTCACTTGATCGTAATCTTTCGTTGCACACAGATATCTTTAAGACATACAGCCGTTCCTTCGTCAAATATTCCACTCACTTATTCGAGGCTCTATTGTACAAAGACAGCGCTTTCTATTCTCAAACGTCGGGGATACTTCACCCATTCCTCGTCTTACTACTGGGAGCTCTTCTACTCCCTTCCTGAACCCTACATTCTCACCAGATACACACCATGATTCTTTCCCTGCTCTTGTTTACAGCTACTGCAGTGCGGGCTCACATGCACCTCAACTACCCGCCTACCTTTAATGCATCGAATAATCCGCACACCACTGGTACCGGAGATCCATACCTTGATTTCCCATACGGATGCTGTGGTCGCACCACTCCGATGCCTTGTCGTGGGTATCTAGACCTCTTGGAACTCCCGGAAGGTGCTCCAGTTGCGACCTGGGCCGCCGGCAGCGTGCAGAATTTCAACCTGACTGGCATCGGCAACCACTACGGCGGAAGCTGTCAGGTGGGCTTCAGCGTTGACAAGGGGGCCACGTTTCAAGTGGCCACGAGCTACGAAGGCAACTGTCCACACCGAAATAATGGAGACGGCCCGAACGGCCAAAATTTCAACTTTACCGTCCCGACAGACATTCCCACCGGTAACGTCGTCTTCGCTTGGACGTGGATCAACCGTGAGCAGGAGTTCAACATGAACTGCGCAGCCGTTACTATCACGCAGGGCGACGCTCCAGAACAGCAGCCAGCTGCGTCCGCCATCGCCGCAAACTCCACCGTAGCTGCGGCATATTCCACAGCATCAGCGGCCCAACCCACTTCGTCCTCGACGTACACGCTGCATGACTGTTCTTGCACTTGCACTGCTGACAACTGCACCTGCAAGTGCCCAGGGCCCAACGCCGCCCGCAGTCTTGTCCAGCGTAAGGCTCATCTGCAGCACCTTCAGTATCTTAAGCGGATCGACAACGACTCGGTCAGCGCATCGCAGCTCAAGCGGGCAGCGGCGTCGGTGGCCTACGCGTCCCGCCCCCAGATGCTCTTTGCAGATATCGACAACGGCTGCGAGTCTGTAAAGACGACGGCCGAGGTTAAATATCCGAATCCAGGTCCGGACGTCGTGCAAGGCGATGGGGTATATCCTCTTGCACTTCCTACCCCGGCTAATAAATGCGGTTATTAGGGCGGAGGCTCCTACTGGTGTGCATGAAAGAGGTTTCTTTACGCTCTTTTCTTATCGTACCCTAGCTTTAAGAAAGTCATGTTGACTGTTCTCCCTTCCTTTCTTTCTTTCTTTCTTTCTCTTGGTGTCCATGAATTCTTCCATCTTTCGCATATGCATGGTTTGGACACTGCGTCGAGACAACGGCGTTAAATTGTTTGAGATCAGTAACACGACCCTGCTTTCTTGTTCCTCCATTGCAAAAATGAGGAATGTAGAAGTTTAGAAGTAGTGTGGTATTAAAGATTTATCATGCCACATGTCAAAGTATTAAAGTATTAAAGTATATATTAAAAAACGAATACTGCCAATTTTTCTGCTTAAAAAATAGCCGGAGTGGGTAGATTAAGACACGGGTTACGTATATGCAGAAATAGAATATTTTACTACCATCAAATCAACAATTCACGCAATCTCTGGCTTAACTTTAGTGTGGTTTCCTATGTAGGCTTAGCTATGTGCGGAGTTCTTATAGAGCTAGGTGTAGAGCCGCATGTTTAAGTAGTGACGTCTTCGATATCGTAGCAATGATGCTTTCCACGCGAGAATAGACATGAAGATCGAATCGAGATGAACTAGGCCTCAAAGGATTCCTATCGATTGATATGCATCATCTTGCTAATACCTAAGGGCGCCGTTACGTCATGCGGGTTATTACCACAGGACGCGCTCTCTTCAGGGGTCAAGATCCGGCTTTGTGAGGGTGGCGGCCATAGGGCTGAAATGACGCAAGCGGGGAAATCGCTTCCAACCAGTGAGAAACATCGAAGGATGGACGCTGCTGATTCTAACAACTAGCTTGACAACTTGAAATCACATTTGAAATTAGTTGTTGATGAAGTCTCCAGGACATTTTATTCAGGATGAGAAGGCTTACGAAGCCTTATTTGGTCCTTGATATCATTAGACGTATCTCTACATCTATCCAGAAGGGCCGCCTAAAAGTCTAGGGTCTAGATAGAAGATCTAAGATCTTCTCAAAAACCCTACTCCCCTACTCCTTGTAGATATTCGAGTCAAATTTAGTGGGAAACCTATCTCTACCTTCCGCATCTTTGTTGACCCAAATGCTCACGCTGATACCAGGGCACGGGAACAGGCCATATCCTTCATCATCAATTGTGACCTCGGCCTTTTCCCACGATAATAGATCTGTCCAGACTTCGCCCTTGTGCATATCTCCAACTGCCATCCGTATTTCTCCAGGGCCAGCGTTGCTCATCACGCAGGCCAGGCCGTTCGGCTTATCCCAGGCTCCACGACGGACCCAACCAATGCAATTGGGATCGTCCCAGTAGTCTTCTTGGCTGCCATATGCATAAAGCTTCCTTGCCAGGATCATATCGGCGAGCTTATTGTCACAGGAAGGAGGCTCTGGATGCTTACCCTTCATCCCATAGAGGTCTCCGTAGAAGGGACAGGGGTACCCATCTTGACGCAGGAGAGTGAGACAGTATGCTAGAGGCTTGAAGAAGCCCTCGACTGGAGTCGCGACAGTTTGGCCAGGTCTAAGAAATAGTTAGTACGAGTTCATGGAACTTACAGGCAGGGAGCATACTGCGTATCGTGGTTCATAACGACGGTCTGAATGATTACTCGTTAGCTGCGAAATCCATGTGTAGATTCCTTACTTACCACCGAGTTCACAGGATTTTCCTGAACGAGGGAATTGTCGAAAACTTTCCTCAGGTCTGCCTTCTCGGAAGTCGAAATGCTCGAGAAATTGTATAGCAATGGCGTATCGTATAACGAGAACTTGCGGTCCATCTTCGAGAGCCATTCTGCCATCACCTTGGTATCGCCAACCCAAAACTCACCTACGATGAAGATATCTTGTCCACATTGCTCTCGGAGGTTCTCAATCCACTCGTTCGTGAACCTTTCCGAGAAGTGTTGCACAGCGTCCAATCTAAAGCCTTTCAAACCAAGCTCCTTGGTGATCCATACTCCCCAATTCTTGACATCCTCCTGGACTTCCGGGTGTGAATAATCCAGATCAGCAAACATCATATAGTCTGCATTTCCTTGCTCACTATCCACAGAGCTGGACCAGTCTTTGTTGTCTCCAAGAATTTTATAGATAGCCTGCTTGTTGTTCTCGGCATTGAAGTCGGTGCTGCAAATCGAATGGGTTAGAATAATATGAGTTTTGCTGTAAACGATAGGACTAACCCGCTGAAGTGGTACCAGTGGTATTTCTGAGAGCTGTATTTATCGTCTCGTCCTGGGAAATCGAAGCCGAGCCATCCCTCGATCTCGTACGGCTCAGAAGTCTCTTTGGTGCGGTCTAAAATATTCTAGGTCAGTTTGTAGATCCTTATTAAAAACCACCCATAAAGGCGACGTGGAGTGAACATCTACTAGCGTACCATTTGGGTCAACCTCGACAACTTTGCACTTCTCCGTATTATCGGCAGCGGCTTTATGGTTGAGCACGGCATCCCAGTATAATCCTACGCCCGATTCTCTCGCCAACTTGGCCAGTTCCATCAATTCCTCTTTTGTGCCCCACTTTGTTGCCCTAGTGCCTTTCTGATTAAACTCTCCAAGGTCGTAGAGGTCGTAGATATCGTAGCCATTGCCATTGGAGCTACTAGCTTTGCAGCTAGGGGGAAGCCAGATGTTGTCAATGCCAATGGCCTTGAGCTTCGGGAGAGCCTCGAGTAGACGCTTCCAATGCTTCCCGTCGGCAGGCACATTCCATTCAAACCCTTGGAAGAGAGTCGTATTCTCTCCAGTAGGCTTGCGGCCTTCTCCATATTAGCATCCCGCTCGCCACAACATGACCATATGGACATTCTTACCTTGGTCTTCCATCTTGGAGATATTTGTGTTATATTAGGCAATGATAGGCCAGCGAAAAGGATTGAGTAAGTAAAAAGTAGAAGAGAAGATTGCGATGAAGAAATAAAATTGGGGACGTTAGGGAAGTCATATTATGTAGCTTGTGAATTCCTGTTCAAATGCTTCGTCATTGAGACCTCACTAGCCTGGCCCTGATAATGCCCCTTGTCTCCTCTAGGATTGTGTGCCATATCTATGACCCCTGGAAGACGGTAGAGAACGGTAGGGTGGAAAACGATAGGCCGCATATGAGCCAAGTGCGCCGCTGACGTCTTCGTGCTTTGCAGGGCAAGTAGAAGCAAGAACATGTTTCCAAGTTTTGCAGAAACTCTCCTCAATCCTAAACACCCCTTGAGGTCATACAAAAATACGGTCCTAGGTTAGGCTTCCTTGCAATGGCGATCCATGCGTGGCAGTTTTCAGCCACATTATTTGCAGAAGCGAACGAACAATCGAGCTCTGTGATGTGGCGTGTAAAGTTCTCGCTAAGATTTATTGCATTATCATAGATATAGATCTAGAGGTCTTGTTAATATTCATAAGTAGAGACAGCTCTGCTATGCCTCCTTCAGCTCCATAATACACCAGACACATGTATGACGATTATAATAGACCGCAACTAGTGTGGGATTAAACAGCAGAATATGTGCCTCGAAATGGGTCGTACGGTTATCGATAAGGGCTAACCAATCAAGTCAGCAGAATCAAGACCCGTGCTCAGAAATATAAAGCTGATGATATTACTTAATTGTTATACAAAAGTAATATATAACCTATTCTTCAGAGTTAGATCGCTTAATATATAGAATAGTATTTAGCACACACCGCAGCCAGATAGAGATTCTATGGGATTGGAGTCGATAAATACATACGGGCTTCGGCTTATAGCCTATAGATAATAGCTTTCACTCAGCTCTTCTGATCTTTATAGATGCTCCAAGCATTGGCATGTTATTATTGTGGTTAGCCCTTATTCAATAGCGCAGATTAATAGGTAACGAATACCTGCATGCGGCTAATTTGGGATTGATTCTCACGTCTTTCGGGGAGGGTAAAATTATGCACTTTTATCCAGGTAGACCTGCTGCCTAGAATAGTCCCACGGGGCCATATTAAAATGCTGTGAAAGGTATATGAAAGAACATATTTCTCTATCGCCTATTTTCTTACACACCCCACCAAAACGGGAGCCTCTCGCTGATTTTAGCTGCTTGTCGTTAACCACACAATGTGTCACTACTTTGACCAATCGTTTTACCACAGTAAATATTTGTAATTGTTAAGTTTTATAGCTTAAACATTTAATAGTCTTTATTATAAAGATGCGCTGCGAAGAAGCCAAGTTTTAGTATGAAATCGCTTTCGACCGGAGACTTATAACCACTAACTGTATATACTATAGCCCTTAGACATTAGTATATTTAGGCCTCTAGCTAGCGCTTATAAAAAGCGACTCTATAATACAGCATTATATAGAGCCTTGGTTATTATAAAGCAAGAGTTCTTAGAGATCTACTAAGCTACGCGTAGTAAGGCTATATTATCAACTAATACAGCAAGTATATGGCGGGCAACAGGCCTTATTGTTGATCTGAAAATGCAGGTAAAGAAAACTCGTATAAAGATTGATTTATAAAAGAAGAGAAACTATATATATATAAGGTAGTATCCCTTATAGGGGTTTCCTAGAAAGTAGTGAAACTAAGCTAAAACTAGGACAAAACCAACGTCTAACAGGTCGACACTTATTCCTTACAATCCTTCTACATTTCAACTAGAGTCTTCTCTATTTACAAGTCCCACAAATAAGAACGGTATTTAAATTAATATTCCTATGTCGCCTTCCATTAGAGAAAATATTAATAAAGTCATTAATTTAGTTATATAAGGTACTACACCTATACATTCTAAAGTGTTTGTATTAATTTAATGATACAAGTGAGTCATATCCAGGGGCACGAAATACGTATAGTATTGTATGCTTGTTTGGATGGTGGTAACTGTCGATTCTATTAAGGTAGACTACGTGGTCTATATACTGACGCGCCTCCCCCCTAATTAGTCAGCATACAAGTGGTTGGTGCACCAAACGCGTAAATACGCGTTCGTACACCAGGTGCTGTAATTATACACTGGCGGCACTTAAAAATAGGCCCACTTATATATAGCCCCCATAATTGCTTTAATAGAACCGTAGAACACAAAAGAAATATATAGGAAATCCCTCCCAAGGTGCCTTCTGGGCTGCCTTCCAAACGGTGCTCCAAACTGGCCATAAGTCCTACTTACGGTCCGTAAAGTAAACTGTACAGCCTTCCAACGGGCCGTAAACAAACCGTAAGTGCTCCATTAGTCACGTTCTACCCATTCTATAACCTTTAGATTAAGCTTATTTATGTTAATTAGGGTTTTTAGAGCTTAACACGGCTTTGCCTTAGTTATAGCGTCCGCTGGGTTGTCTCCACTGCTAATCCATTTAACCTCCGTAATCTTATATTGTTTATAGGCCTAATGCAAGCACATTAGGTTAACCATAAGCCTCTTTTCTTATATCATACCTAGTTTAACTATGCAGTCGTAGAGGGACTTTAAATCGGTGCATCGTATCAGGGGTAATTGCTCCAATTATAGGATCTTCTAGATTATTAACTTAATTGCGGCTCCTATATCAAAGCTATAAGCTAGTGCGTATAGCTCAGAAGCTAGTATGCTGCGGGTTACTTATTTGCACTTAATTAAAGACCAGTAGATTATATTTGCATTCTAATTATAGTCCATAAGTACAATTACAAAGCCGATTTATGATAATAGGTCCCTATTATTAGCGAAGGAGGCGTCCGTAAATACTAGTACACTAAGGGAATTCAGGTCTAGTGGTATAAAAGTAAGTCCTCTTATTACATTATTAATTTGCCACTAAATATGCTTATTAAGCTGCTTAATATTTTCCTCTTATAGATCTGTTACCTGGGCCGCAAAGGATAAGTTATAGGCAGATTTAGGTTAACAAACTGTGGCAATATAGGCGCCTCTTACACACTATGCAACATATTAGTCCTTTATATTTACGGTCTTACAGGTCTCTCTACAGGAACTAGTAAGGTCCGTAGGCTTTATTATAATAAGCCTTAGGTTTTAAGCTTAGCATTCCTAAGTTAACTAGATTAGGTTGCCCTTTTATATAATTAAACCTCTGTTAAACTTAATTGGGGTCTGCTTAGTTAACTACTCTTACGGCTTTGCTAAGAACTTAGCTTTTTATAGTTTAGTCTCTTTAGTATCCATAAAAGTCTAGTCCGCTAAGAAGAGGGTATTATCTATTTAGAGTCTAATAATGCCAAGGCTGTTTAATAGGGTGTATAGGAGGCAGGGGTTATAGGTTAACTATTCTATTTTAAGTTTACTAATATAATGCTAGTAATACATTTTAAACTAGTGGTTTCTAGCTTCTGGCACTCTGTAAAGGGGTTTTACAACCTATAAAATTATTCCTAGTTGTAAATTAAGCTTAAGGGGTGGTTATATAAAGATGTCTCTACTTAGATAGGTATTAGACTGCATATAGGCTTGCGAGATGTCCCATAAGTAGAGGGCTATGGGTTCAGTTTGCTGTAGTCTAGGTATAAGTGCAAGTATAATCCGTTAACTAACCTATTAAATTATAGGCAATTATATAAGGACTAAGTCCTTTCCCTAGTTATTATAAGCTTATATAATAAGCCTTAATTTTTTAAAGGCTTTATTAGTACTAGGGTGCTTAATTTTGTTAATAAAGCGTAAGTTAAATATACGGACGCCTTACAGAACGTCTCTCTTTATTACAGCCATAAAAACACCCTTTTTAAGTAGTCCATTAATCTCCTTACGTTGTAAGTCTATAAAAAGTGTTTCCTATACTAGAACTAATATATCCGTAGGTAGAAGTTGCCTTATAGATATACCTACGGAGGTTAGGTAATTCTCCATTATATAGTTCTTAGTTATAAGGTGCTTTTAGGGGCATTCTTAACCGCGCTTTATAGTAGGTTTAATAGGTTTCTAGGGGACTTCTAAAGTAGGTAGGGGTGCTTCTAGTTTATCTAGTTTAACGGCATAAGTATTTTTAGACCAAAAATAGGGTTTTACGGACGTGCTTTTAAAGTTAATTAGTCCACTAGGAAGTTATATACAGCACATTTCGTCTTCTACAGCCAGTAGATAATAAGGTCCAGTCTAGTTACCGCTTTTACACTATATAAGGACTTTAGAATTAAGCGGGAGGTTATAAACTAAGGTTATATTAGGTCCGTTACGGTAATATAGGGCGCTATTAACAGCTTGTTTAGCCCATAATTTGACTATTTTGGCTATTGCCTTCTGTATTACAGCTGCTTATTCCATAATAGATGGGGTAGGAGGGCCTAGGTTGCTTATCCTTAGGTAGGCTCCATAAACTAAGAGGGTAGGTACTAGTCCATTAGGGCCAGCGGTGTTGTTAATGGCTTTTTACAGCCATCTATAAAGCTAGTTCCTTTTGGATGTCCTTATACTTATCCATAATAATCTAATAAGCTCTCTATAAAGCTAGGTAAGCTCGCTTAATAAGTCTAATAGACTAGTACGCCTTAACTAGAACGGCTTTTGTTAAAATAGCTATAGCCGTAGCGTACTATTGGAATTTCTTACTAATAAAGTTCCTACTGGCGTTATGGGTGATATACTTAGGTAGTCCCACGTATGTGTTAATCTAGTAGGTCCATAAAATATCCCAAGTGTGTTTTATAGATATATTTTACAACTAATAGGCGGCTTAATAATGGGTTGCCTTATTAATTATATATAATACTAGGCTGCCGTTAATATACATAATGTCTATATACACTAAGTGGTTAAAATTAAGATCCTTATAAAGGGTAAACTTAAATTAGCCTAGGGAACGTCCGTATTTCTAGCAGAAGGAGCAGTATTTAGTTAGGTGGTTAATTGCCTTCCTATTAACATTATTATGTCCAGAGCGTTTAAGGACTCTATATAGCTTTTCAGCTAACGGGTGGCTGAAACGGCGGTATAGGCGGTGGATTTCCGTACTAGTGAGGTAGCATGGGTTATAGTTGAAAGATTCCTAAATATAGGTCCGTAAAGTCTCTCCCCATATAAGGAACGGGTGTCCGAATTGTCGTGTAATTGGTAGGGTGACATGCTTACTTCCTAGGGCAGTTGCAGGGCCAATTAAGGTGTCCGTAATATTATTATAGTAGACCTATAGCCTATCTATGTCCGCAAGGCAGAGTAGGAAAGGGGTATCCGCTTTTACTATGTGGAAGTTAACTAGGCTAATTAGGGTCTTAACTGCAACTAATCCAATTAATGTAGTTAAGCTAATGCCGACTTGGACGTTTACAGCCCCAGTTTGCATAGTATTAATGTCCGTATTGTTATTTACGGTGGTCTTATATATAAGGTATTGTCCGTAACCTATAGTAGACTTTTTAGAGGCACCTATATTAATTATAATAATATAGAATTCTTTAGGGGTATAGCGTTCTATAGTAATATATGCAAATAGGTCCTGTTTACGGTCTGTAATATCCATAACGGGTCTAGTAGGTGTGCTTATAGGTTGGTTTTTGGGTGAAATTAAGTATATAAAGGAGCGGTCGGCTAATACGGTTGTAATATTAAAGGCTTAGCCGTCTGTAAAAGGTCTAAAAGTAGTTAGAAACGTCTCTAAGGTCTCCTATTCCTAAGTATCTAAGTTAAAGTTAATTATAAGGGCTTCCATTAACTCGTTAAGAGACTCCTCTGCTTCCTCTCCTTTGTAGTCTAGGATAAATTAGTTGATCTAACTATCAAATCTCTTCTTGGACTTGTTATATTCTTCCTAGGTATACTTTATAGACCAACATCCTTTCTTACCGCATACAAAGCACTTCTGGCTGGTTTATCTATAGGGGTATACTTTTGTACGGGAGTTGCTGCGGGGGTTACAGGTGGGGCTTAGTTAGTATAGGTACTGCTGGCGGTAGCGGCGGTCCGTAAAGTAGGCATCTGAGTTAGTTTGCGGGTTTTGTAGGTCTGTAATAAAGGCTTAAGTACTACCTAGCGGGTTTAAAACTTCGTATATTATAATAGAGGACCGTAAATTGTTAATAAGGCTAGTTAAGGTATCTGTAGGCTTATAATAGGTATATTTGCAGGGCTCCACTTCCTAGCAAGCCGTAATAAGTTTATTATACAGGAAGTTATCTGTTTAAAGCTTAACATTAAGGCCATACTATAGGTGCCGAAGGTCTTTAATAAGAATTTGCAGGCACTCTATAGTTAATTTTTTAGTATTCTTGTTAATTACTATCCGTAACTTAATTGCATTCCATTAGGTAAGGATATTACGCTTATATTCTGGTCCTTTAAAGTAGTTGCGTGTAGCCTTATATAGCTTATTAAAGGGAACACCAAGGGGGTTGCTCTTAAGGTTAGTGTAGTAGTGGTTAAGGGCTAGGCCGTACAGTATGGTAGAGTAGGCTTGGCTGAACTCCTGTTTAGGAATATCAGCCTTCTAATAGAGGTCCGTAAAGATGGTTAGTTTAAAGTTAAAGTTATCATTTTCACTGCTATACTTAGATTTGTCGGTATAGAGCTTAGCCAGGTTAGCTAGCTCCTTACCATAGGTCTTTACTTGGGTGGTTTGCGGATCTATAACCAGTGCTGCCAACAATCAAATATCCTATTTGATTGGCGGGATATTTGATTGAACTTCCAATCAATTATTTGGCCAGGAGGTTGTCCTAGCAACATGCCGCAATACAGTGGCAGAAAGAACATAAAGTAAGATATTGAGCTTATTAATTGCAGGAATTTGCAGGAATTCGCAGGAATTTGCTTTAATCTACAAGATCTGCTTTTAGCCAGTGCCTCTGAATAAAGTTATTATATAAGATAATGGTGGGTAATTTACCTCAGTAAGCTTAGACGTGATTCTATTGGTGTAGATTTTTAATTGGTCCGCAAGCTGTCTGCGTACGAAGGCTCTGCATGAAGCTCTGAACGAAAATCTACGTACGGAGGCTCTGCACGAAACTCTGCACGAAGCTCTGCGTACGGAGGCTCTGCACGAAGCTCTGCACGAAGCTCTGCACGAAGCTCTGCGTACGGAGGCTCTGCGCGAAGCTTTACACGAAGCTCTGCACAAAGATTTTATATAGAGCCTCCGTAGTAGAGCCGTCGTACGCAGAGCTGTCTTGC
>Ga0307507_10010150_pt1 | contig 12277 bp, 8 predicted proteins | sample 7_EM_MG_FD_207223 | JGI IMG/M metagenome (GOLD analysis project Ga0307507, IMG submission 207223) | Populus trichocarpa ectomycorrhiza microbial communities from riparian zone in the Pacific Northwest, United States - 7_EM | ecosystem: Host-associated > Plants > Roots > Unclassified | place... | reverse complement strand
AGAGAGAGAGAGAGAAAGAGAGGGGGGAGGGAGTGAAAGAGGGGGTTTTATGATGAGTGGTAAATTCCTAGAGGAATTTGACCACAAAGTGTTGCAGGATTTTAGGGAGCAATTATTAGGTGTGCTTGGATAAGATGTGATTTTGAGAGAGACAACTTTGTTAGTTAACACTCTGAGAGTTCATGGTTGGGTCTAGGAGAGGTAAATATGGATAAAAGTAGAGGGATTGGATTGTTTTTTGTGTTCAGTTTCTTGATTTGAAGGGAGGGGAGATTTTTGTGTCAGCATCTCGAGGTGAAGAGGTTTCAAGTTGCTGTGCTTGAGATCTGTAAACTGATTGGTGGATGTTTGTGTTTGTAGATTTGGAGATTGATTGATTTCTGCAAGAGAATATACTGGGTTAAAGAGTGACCTTTATTTTAGTGGATACTGCTTTTACTTGGTTTAGTTAAAGTCTATCTGGTGCTTTGTTCGAATTCTCTGAGCTTGAGATTCAGTGCATTTGTAGGCATCAAGAGGAACTATTTTGCAATATTGGGGAAGAAGCAGATCGGATATTGTTCTCGTAAAGGGAATAAAGATTGGCTTTCCTATTTACATAAACATAGATGGCTAGCTCTTAGATACATCAAGATTTAAAGGTCAGCTGTGTTCTTCACCTTTTCGGGGTCATGTGCTTTTTATATTATCAATTTTTGCAGAACCTCTTTCCAATTCTGTTCTATATTAGTATCCTTTGAGTTTTGCATGTTTAAATTTGCATTTTGATTCTTTATTTTCCTTAAGTTATAGAAACGTTGATATCATGATGATTGCAGGATCTGGTTTCTAATCGCTTGTGGATTACATGAAGAAGTACTCTTTGTGAAGTGATTCTATGAGTTCTGTCTCACTGATGGAGTGGAATGGCAAACCCCACTTGCAGTGGGACTGGGAAAACCTGATAATGTTCAATGCAATAACAAATGAAAATTCAAAGCAGTTAAGCCTAACAGATTTGGAAACTGATGGAGAAAAAGGAAATGATTCTGGGTTTTTCTATTCATCTGGGAGTGTAAGCAGAAGCCGTGGATCTATCTCTGACTTAGAACTTGCTTCTTTCTCAAAGAGCTCGAAGTCAGCTTCCACCAATTCTTCATCAGCTGGGGAAGTTAAAACATCCAAATTCACTTTGGGGGCCTCTAAAACAAATCCATCAGATTACAATAAGGAAGAACTTGTGAAGGCTAAGGCAACTGATACTTCTCCCACGCTTGAAGCTTCAGTTGGTTCAGGTGACCAGCTGCTTGGTTTGAAGCTTGGTAAAAGAACTTACTTTGAAGATGCTTGTGCTGGGAGCAATGCTCAGTCTTCATCAATATCTACGATTCCTGTGCCTTCTTTTACTCCAGCAAAGAAATTGAAGTCCAGTAATCATAGTCAGCGTGCTCCACGCTGTCAAGTAGAAGGCTGTAACCTTGACCTCTCATCAGCTAAAGATTACCATCGCAAACATAGAGTTTGTGAAAGCCATTCAAAGTGCCCAAAGGTCATTGTAGCTGGTTTGGAACGCAGGTTTTGCCAGCAGTGTAGCAGGTAAAGCTTCTAATGAAATGAATGGTTGTTTTTTGTAAGATGATAGTGCATGAGAATGGGTCATCTTCTACTCGTTTTGGTGCCAATTGTTGTTATCTAGGGTGATATATTGATGATGCCTATTTTCCTCAATTAGTAATTATAGTAATGATAATTCCCAGCTCATATAATTGGTGTGACAATGTCTGCATTTTGAATGTCAAAGGTTCCATGGTCTGTCAGAGTTTGATGAAAAGAAGAAAAGCTGCCGCAGGCGACTTTCTGATCACAATGCAAGACGCCGCAAACAGCCAGGATCTGTCCATTTGAATCCTTCAAGACTTTCTTCATCATTATATGGTATTGGTATTGAACTGAGTCTTTGATTATTCTCTTGAAGCTGATTTGTAGAATATGCTATTGTCATTCATCTTTGTTTTGGTTGTTTCTCAATCTTCCCATGTACTCTGAAATGAAGCTATATAGATTATGCTATAAATTTCCCTTTGCCTTAATGAGGCTAAACCAAATGGAGGAAAGAGACCCCTTTGGTGAGTTCTGTATGAACTTCACGTCTCAAATTAATTTAACGATCTTTTCCAAATAGAAATTTCCTCTAATCGAGCATTCAAAAGGAAAAGAAGAAGAAGATTTCTTTCTGATTGTAACCTGACACTAGCAAGTTAATGTCCTAATTTATTTGGTTTTGAAATCACTAACAAATAAGCATAGTGTGGTATTATAGTTTCAAAGATTTCTCCCAGCATGTCTAACCTGCTTTTATCATTGGAACCTTCAGTGTGAGTTATGGAGATTTCTATATCTTGTGACCCTGTGATATGCTGTATGTGACAGAATCCATTGTGTCCATTGATTGTTTAATTTTTCTTCATCAATCCCCCAAAAGGCTTTCCCTTAATGAATTCTTGGTTAGCTTTATTTAACAAAATAAACCTGTGGTAGCCCTACATCTCATATGTCCCCTTTACATGTGGGACTAAATATTGTTTAAACTCGTGATACTTAAGTTCATGCAAGTAAATTGGTATTGCATGGTAACCATTCATGCAACTTAACATGATCTTTGTTACCTATGCAGATGAGAGGCAACAGATGAGTCATGTTTGGGACAAGGCGCCACTTGTTCATTCCAGGCCCAATGCAAATTTGACATGGGAAAGCACATCCACCTCCAAGTTCACAATAACAAAAGAGTATATAGCAAAGCCTGCAGAAATAGGTGGTAGTGATAGGAGGCTCCACTTGCCTGGCATTGATCTGACAAATAGCATTGCTATTCAGCACCATCATAAGTCTAATGGCTTCTTACCATCCAAGGCCAAGGGCACTGCAGGTGAGGTTCTCAACCAAGGTTTGTTTTGTCTTCATTTTGAGAAACAAGCCTCACAATTATTGCATTGAGTTTCTAAATGTTGATGATTTGTTTAGTGCCATATAAAATTTTTACTTGGATTTCTTAGCAAGGTTTCCTTGATATGTCTAACAAGTAACTATGTGCTCCAGTAGCCAATAATAAAACAAAAAATAATGTAACATTTAACCAAAGATCGAACAAGAGCTTGTTTCATATGAAAAAGACATGAAGAGGAATAAACATCACAGCATGTCTTTGTGGGATTCACCAGGAGAGTCCATTTATAGTGTTGTAAATGGTGGATAATTTGGAAACTTACTGTTTTCTTCATGAAATTCACAACATCCAGTTTCACCTGTCTGTAACCCTAAATCATCGCCTTAAAAATTTCTTAATTTTTCAATTTATTCAGTGAGAGTTCAATGTCATCAATACATCTTTGGCATTTGTCATGGACTTGGAATGTGCTCTTAACCAATGCGATAAGCCATAAGTTGTTGGCTTGTGACTGCCGATTAGAACTAAAAGTAAGGTTGCTAATGCTTCAATCATTGGATATGAAACAAAAATGTGTCCCTCTATGAAATTTCTTCTGAATCAAGTGTCAACCTATCAACATCAGCATTTAAAAAGTGATGGAAAATTCGTAGTAAAATTATGAAAATTTTGCTTGAAGGACTTCGGAATATATTAATCGATTCACTTTTGCTTCTTTATTTTTTGACACACATGTGCAAGTAAGATATTTAACTGATGGATTCTAGGCACGATGGGCCTTAATTGTAACTGCTGTAAAATAAATAAGTGAATATTAACCCTGCATAACAAAATTAACATGTAATAAACTTGATTAAACGTTGTACAACATATTCTGTTATTCAGGTTGCACTATGCTATTTGATTTGAAATGAATATGATTTTTTGATTATATTAATTGATACAATTTGTTACTTTTAACCTCAATGCTGCTAAATTGTATATAATAATAGCTTTCCCAACACTTGGTGTCTCTGATTCACTGAAGTTTAGGATTTGTCCACTGTCTGTGTCCACTTGGTCATGAGGCTCATTTGCTCTTTGTTTTCCTGCTATATTTCTTGTGTAATAGTACTTTTACATTACATAGATCCAAAGCTACATACATCCATGTACATGCAACAAGGATGTACAGGATTGCAGCATAAGCAAAGACTATTGGTTGCTCTGGTGGCTTAAAATAATCCTAATGTGACACATGTGTGGTTGGAGCCTCATTCAAGAGTCAAAGTACAGTGATATTTCTGAAAATATCAGAAAGTTTTGAAGATAATGGATGATAGTTAGATACACATGATATATATAATTCAGCAGTGCAATCCATGGGGTGCCAAATCTGATATTTGACAGATATACCACTGATTTTGGCTATTATGAATGCAAGTAAATGTGACAAAGCCTGTGGGGTCTTGTAAAAAGGAAGAATTAAATTTTCCTGATGGTTTACAAAATTGCAAGTTTATTTGAGCATGCCTCTGCTTAATTTTGGAAATTAGAGATGTACAATGCGGTGGTTGAGTGCAAAGTGAACATTTTTCTGTGTTTTTTGCTGATTGGTGCAAGTCAGAGGATCTTAATGACTATAGAAGAATCTTAAGAATATGTAGATGGTTAACTATGACTGTTTCTAAAGTCATATGGATGAAATATGATTTTGGAAACGTTGCACTTTATGAAGACAGTTAATAGTGCAAATCTTCATGGATAGAGAGATAAGAACTATTATGCTAGGCCTTTCTTTTTTGTCTGGAGTGATTCTCTTCTTAAAATCGATGCTTAAATTTAATAGGAATGTGAACTTTACAGGTTTGGACTACTCTCTCGTTCCTTCCAAAGTGGAAGCAACACCAGAATTTCATCGTGCTCTCTCTCTTCTGTCAACCGATTCATGGGGTTCATGTGAGCCACAATCTATTTCATTTGAACAGCCCATGCATGCAAATCACACCAGCATGCCTCAGTCGGTGCTACACACGGTACCCCAAAGCTCACCACTTGCTTCATCAGAGTACTGGAGGACTGAGCAACAGCCAAATGACCCTCAAGTGCATACCTTGAGTTCACGCACTGATGGTAGCAATTACCTTCAAGAGTTTCAGCTGTTAAGAACGTCAAACGGGAATGACTTCTATTCCAGTCACATGAACTGACTGCTGAAGTGATTTATCATTTTCATCTTAACAAATTAAGTGAAGGTCAGTATCTGGTTTGACATTTTGCGTAGGTAAATAATGCTTTCATGTGCTCAATTGTAAAACTTTACAGTAATTATGTGGTAGCCAGTCTTCCTTAAAACCCTTAGCACTTGTGGATATGGAAGTTATATTATAGTATCCTGCATTGGTGGAAATTATTTGAAATCATTCAATGTGGTAGTAAAGTCCAGGTGATGTCCTGCATGTTGCAAGCACAGGCTGTAATTACGGGAGAGCTCACGCTCTCTCAAATGAGAGAGTGCCCAAGTACTTGAAATTTGTCTGCCCTTAAAACTATTAGTGGATTCTGATCGTGGAGGACCGGAGGTCATATGACTCATAGTTATGGTGAAGCTTTCATATCGCAGCAAAAATTCTTCAGTGCCTGTAGTAATCTGACTAGTGTTTTCCATTTTCTTCAGGAACTTGACCATCCTGGCTCATGCTGTAAGGATTCAGATCATGGTGGTTGCGAAGTTCTACGACATTTCTCCTGAAGTAAACATTTGGAGTGGTTAAGGATAGAACACTGATTTGAAGATCATCGTGATCCGAGTTAATAAAATTTCTGGGAACCTAAAACTTAAATTGCAACCCGCGATTGCCTTGAAGCATCGTTTAAAAATCCCTCGGGATCTAAACTACTGTTTTTTCTTCCATTAATGGACATGGCAAGGCGCCAGTGAGTTTATCTCTTGAGCTGTAAAATGCTGGAAATTGCAAGTACTGAACTGCAGGTATGAATGATCTTTCAGCCCTACATAGCTCTGATGTGAACTATGAACATGAGTGATTCGAAAATTTGTTGTCATCTCTATATCTAGTTTATTTACTTCATGCATGTGCTGGCTGCAGACAGATAATTTTTTGGGGGCTCGTGGTAACCTGTCATGGCATTTGACCTTTGGGTTATTCTACCTTTTTGTTCGCATGAAACCTAGGGTGAGCATTCTCGGTTAATTGTTTTTTGAAGAAAAAAAAAAGCAATTTTGAATCAAGGTTTAGTTTGGTTTGGTTTAATCAATTTTAGAAGTTTTAAATCAATACCGAACTAGACTGAATTTTTTTGGTCTTCTAATCAGTGTTTTTTTACCCTAATTAAACTTTACTTTCTATTTGCTATTGCAAGTTGCCAACTATTATTCGGTAGATTAAAAGCAACTGGAGTCGCACGTTATTCTAAATTTTTTTTAGAAAAATAATTTTAGAATAGAAATGAAAAATGAAGAATTGTTTTTGGAAATTAATTTTGAAAATTTGTTTTTTACCCTAATGATCTTTTTCAAGATGATTTTTTAAAAAACAAATATTACCATTTGTATTTTATTGTATATTTTTCGAACAACTTAATAATTAAAAGATTGCATCAAGATATTAACTAGTTTAAAACAATTTTAAATCTCCAATTTAATCACAGAAATATAATGTATAAAATCTTAAACAAGATAACATGATTTAAAAAAAAAATACACAAAACTGATATATTTCATTATATTAATATTACAATAACAAAAGAAAAAACAAGAAATTCAACAAGCTAAATCATTAAAAAACAATAACATGAAGAGAGAGAAAAAAGGATCTTGGGCCTTTACTTGCTTGGGCTCGAGTATAGGCCCCTTTAATTCCTTCTAAGATAAAACACGACGTCATTTGCATGGATGACAATGGATGACATGTCATCCATGCATCATCTCTCCTTCGTTACCTGCTGGATTTTAGGCAATCACATCAAATTTTGACGAGCTACGAGGCAATAGAATTGAGCTTCGTCCTGTCCCCAACATCTCGCATTAACTGAGATTTCTCCTTTATTAGATTAGCTTTCTACTCTCACGCAAAATGCTTCATCAGGTGAACTCCATCGTTTTATCACCTCTTTCCATTTTATAGGATTTTACCACCTCTTTCCATTTTAATGTTAAAAGTAATGGCTACCCGTTAGTGAAAACTCAATTTGTGCAAAGCAGGCAACTGCACCACGTAGATTGGAAAGCAAAAACAGGTGGTTCTGAGCATCAACTGAGGGAGGGATAATGAAACAGTCAGGTCACTGAGTTTCGACCGATGGTGAGGGGTTTGGGAGCCAACTACCACTGGCTGGAGCGCCAATATCCCTCTCCTCAGAAGCAACGTTGAATAACCTTTCTTTTCAGGTCTGACCTCGAATTCATCATGAACAGTGGACGTGGAAGATAAAGGAACCACGGGAGCTTAGGAAACAATCCTGCAGGTGAACCACATTCCAGAATTCCAACCATTCTAAAATGAGAGTAATCCACTGAACAATAATGACACCGAAAACAGGATGGAATCATAATTCCACTAAAAGATGGAATGTGCATCCATCCACACTAAAATGAGATTTACCCACTAAATAGTAATGGCATTAAAATAAGGGAAAACAATCCCTATAAGGTGGTTCAACCCCATGCCAAATCTAAAAACAATCTGTCTCCTCGGACAGAACAAAAGGAGATAAGAATGTCACCACGCACTTCTGAACGAAGAAATTGCAGGCTAAAGGGGGGCAAACAAAGTTATGCACCTACTGCTAGTGCAAACATACCTTCCATCCACGAACCACAACCAGCTCTAAATTTTTTGCCAGTCGAACAATGGGTGTTAAATAAATAATTTTTTTAAAAAAAAACAGCTACCCAAAACCTTCCCACAGGTTCAAACATGCCAGTCCTGACAGTCCCTACTCTAATTTAACAAATCAAGAGTCCAACTCCAGACCGAATCACACACAACTAGAAGGGAAAAGAACCTAATTAAGTTGTCAACTAATTTCAATGGCACAGACACAATTTCATCAAATGAGAAAGAAATATGAAGACTGCAGTATTCTAAATTCATGGTATCATCCCACTGAAATAGATGAATGATTCCAAAAGTACAAATGCCTAACTGATAGAAACCATAACCAACCTGTAGAATATCAACCAGATTAATCTGGCAGACACATAATGCATCAAATGATCCATAAAGACCAGTAGACCACAATACCATCGCTGGTAATACAACTTGACAGACATCATGAGAAGGTATGGTTACTCGACAACCGCTGCAACATGAGGACGACAAGACTGACTTTCAGACACCCATATTGAGCAATGCCGGACGACAACTCTGGACCTTCTCAAACCCCAAACATGTCCTAGAACTCACTGGAACAGTAGACAATTGTAAATCAATGGTTGCCATGAGAGAGATAATTGACAATTAGTGAAGTGCATTTCAAGAAGATAACAGATGAGAAGGAGAGCAGGGAGAAAGAAGGGAGACGGGTCAGCCAAACATCCTTCTCACTAATAGTCATTGAATTTGTGAAGAGTACATATGTGATTAATGAAAATAACAGTTCCATACAAGAAATGGAAATACAATCAAGATGAATCACATGACAAACCTGTTCAACCTCATCTGGTTCTGGAGAAGGGGATTTCGTCGACTCAGAAGGTTTCTCAGCCCCACAATTTTGTCTATTGCACTTAGTCCGGAATGGGTAGTTTATATTGTTGCATTTTTCACACTTCCAGCTTCCCTCCGGCATTTTTTGTTCTAAAAAAGCATGAAGCTCGTCAGTATTATTTCAGAATATGAAGCTCACCATGTGCAGGATTAAAGATGACTTACTGGAATTTTTGTCAGACTTAGCAGCCTGTAATGACAAGAAAATATTGAAAATTAGACAACTTACCAGTATTAAACAAAAGTGGAAACTACAAATTAGGCAGATTACCATTACTGTAAAAAGGTACAAGCTAAACCGATATAGATTCTTGTACAAAAGATATGACTTGAACTTCCAAATAATCATCTAAGCTTATCCAAGTTCGGAGCCCCAAATGGTAAATAGATAGCTCAAAAGGGCCGATTACATGACAGAAAAATGCCAACGAAAAAAATAGAGTGGTTCTTATATCTTTAAGAAGAAAGTAGCACAAACCTGAGATCCTGGCTTTGGTGTATTGCACTTTCTCATGTTGCAAAAAGTTCTAAAAGAGAAGTTAACGTTCCCACATTTTGGGCATGCCCAGTCATTATCACGCGTCGCATCTAAAGTAGCATTATAAGAAGTAAAGATCAAGGTTAGAGGGTAAATAAGTTTCAAGCTGTTTCCCATACACATCGTATTGATAACAAACCTGAACCCTTCTGAGATTTATCGTCTGGGAAAAAACCTGGCCTTGGCCCCTGGAAGAAATAGAATACATTTATGAAATCAATTTCATATCCACAAGGGAATATTTCTAGAATCTAAAAACATAATGAAACATGTATTTAAATGCGTATTTATTTCCTTTACTAAAAACAGATAGCTCCATGCATAAACACAAAATGCTCACCGATTGGCAGATAAATAAAGTGACGGTTGTATACTTAAACATGAACTATCAAGTTATATAAAAACACAAAAGCAAACTACGAGAAGCCCTTAAAAATACAAAGAAGAGCACATATACAGGAGCACTTTTCGCACTTATGCAAACAGATAGGAACATGAAGCAAGGACCAATTAAGCATAACGTGGAAGTCACTATTTTAAAGCCCTGGACCTGTCTCATAAATTCCACAACCTATCGGACTAACAGTGAGAATAATTACTAACATACCATAGCTGCAGGGCCAATTGGCATACCCAATCCATACCGGTCCATTAGGGGGGGCATTGCGTACATCCCAGCTGCAGAAAATTTAAAGAAAAAAGGTCATTACCTCATAAATGCAACCTTAATCATCCAAAGGACAGACATACATACATAACCTACAATAGAGAGCATGTGGAGAGACCGTTGGTAATAAAGAAACAATAATTAGAAATAGAAGACACCACAAGTTCAATATATCAAATATAACAACAGAAGACAATACAGTAGAATACATTAAAAACCAGGAAGAAAAGCAAGGGAACATGATCGAAAAGTTGGTAACAAATGGTAAAAACAAAAAAATACTAGTATTAAATAGGGAAAGCAGAAGAAACAAAAATACAATCCTAGAACATGATGAGGATTTTTAAGGAAAAAAATAAGAGAAAAGACACGAGCATACCATTTCCCATCATAGATCCACCAGAGTATGGAGGTGGTCCTGACATATGCAACGGTCTATATGGACTGCCACCAGAAAGGCGGCTGCCATAGTTGTAATGATAAGCTGAGCCCCCAGTGAACGGAACGTCATATGGAGGAATAGAGGATCCATTGAAGAGGGAGGGCCCATATGGTGGCATACCCATATACATTGAAGAAGGTGCACCAGAACCTAAATATGGAGCTGATGAGTAACCCTGTGGTGCTTGCAGGGGCTTGGCAGCAGATTTCTGGTGTCCGGGGGGAGCAAATATATTGATTAGAATCCAAAACAAACAGCAGGAAAAGTCAAATACCATAACAAAATGAGAGTATAAAGAGGAAAAGTGAATAACGTAGTCCTAAATCAACCCACTTTCAACTATGTGACTAATGGTCTTGACACTAGCTGCTAGATGCAGACAATCTTCTCTCAGTTTATAAGGTTTGGTTCTTGGAATTACAAGATCCACTTAAATCCAATATCAGAAGAACTGAACATACATTAAACACACCAACATCATTTTATAACAAGGAAAGCAGGTCAGTGTAGTTACAACTAACCGAATTATGATCAGCTGGCCTGGGTTGGGTACAATTGCGCATATTACAAGTTGTCCTGAATGAAAAGTTGACATTGCCGCAGCTTGGACAAGTCCAGTCATCCTCCCTGCGACTACCTACAAGAGAACGCACACAACTTATTTCCAACTTCATGACCAAAAGCAGAACCTATTGAAAATGCATGCAGTATGGCCAATTTAGTATGTATAAGTTCTCAAATCTTTAAAAGACAAACGCTTATTAGAAAAATAAAGATATAAAAAGAATTGCATACCGTCAGTTCTTGCACGCTTCGCTGCTGATGAATTTCTGCTATCCACCTGAAGAATAAATAAACCGATAATAACAGTAAGAAATCCACTTACAATCTCAAATTAAAAAAATTCAATTCAGCAATTCGTAATATGAACGAAACCCAACTCTTAGCATCCAAAAACTGTTAATTCAATTTCGCAATAATAACAAAAAAACCCGATCCGTTAGGGTTCAGTCCAGAAAGAAAAAATAGAAAAAAAGAGAGAGAGGGCAAGGTTTACAGTTAATGCGTAAATAATTAAAAGAATGAAAAGAAGAGGAACCTGAGACATGGCGTGGTTGTCGGGTCTTTAGGTTTTTTTCGGATTGGGGAGGTTAAGAGAGACTGCTTTATTTTGCCCAACTATAGAAAGCAGTGGTTTGGGAATTCATCTTTTTGTATTTTATATTATAATGAACACTTTGGTGCCTCTACTTGCGCAAATCTTAAGTCTGGTTCCACTCCTTTGATTTTTTCTATTTAAGTGCCTGTTTAGGTGTGTTTTATTTTTCCTACCTTTTCAATTAAGTGTGTTTACTTTTCTTTCTATTTAAATGCATATAACTAAATTCGATCGAGTCCATAAACATTGAAGTTATTAGAACTAATTGCATACAAGCTAAATAATGAAGCTTCTTCTCGATGGAGAAAGGTTTGAGATGTTACATGTTGTTTGCTAGTTCCACGGTAGATAATTATAAGAGATATATTTATTTATTTATTTTTATTAATATAAATGTTTAGGTCAGCTTGCGTGTACCTCGATTAATCTCATGGACTTTGAAATTAATAAGTATGTAAGCCTCTAGTGATCTTGAGATTTGTGAGACTCGAACTGGTGATCTTTAGAGAACAAATCTAGAGCTTGATCAGTTAAACTATACCCCTGCTTAATATAGACGAGGATTCTTATCAAATTGACAAAATAGAAGTCACGTGATCTTGCTAAAGCTGAGAAGAATATTAAAAAAAAAAAAAACTTTAGATAATTCACTTGTAAATCAAGAAATCAAGAAGAAAGTACTCTCGAATTTTATTGTTAATATCTTTGAATTTTTAAATGTCAATAAGGGGGATGTTTTTCTGGAAAGCAAGGATTTTGAAAGAATTGACATGGATTACCTACCAAATTTAACGGTACAAATAAACTTGATGAAACAAGCTATCTTGTGTTTGC
>Ga0307507_10010148_pt1 | contig 12278 bp, 1 predicted proteins | sample 7_EM_MG_FD_207223 | JGI IMG/M metagenome (GOLD analysis project Ga0307507, IMG submission 207223) | Populus trichocarpa ectomycorrhiza microbial communities from riparian zone in the Pacific Northwest, United States - 7_EM | ecosystem: Host-associated > Plants > Roots > Unclassified | place... | reverse complement strand
CGAATGAACAACAAATTCTCTATCAAATAAGCCTTATTTCAAAGCGAAAAGCCGAAAGGCTGATTGTGATAGATATTGATGTTGCTGTTCGGAGGAGGCGTGGCTTCGCTTTGAATAGACATCTTTATTTATATATACCTATTTCTATCTGTTTCTACTAACGTAGCAAGAAGAGACTAATTGTAAGATAATAATCTAATGGTAATTTACTGGCAATCTACGGCAATCTAATAGCAATCTGCCGCATTCTTCTATATTCTGCTAAGTCTACTAAATCCTACCAAGTTCTGCCAGGACCACTACTTAAATCCTATTCTACTCCGTGTATATATTAACTAAGCAACTAAACTAATAATATATACCCTTTCTTCCTATTTCCTTACCTTCTCTCCTTACATAACATCTTAACCTTATTACACAGTTTATATACATAGCTTAATAATATCTACTTCGCTATATATTATCACCACTTATACTTACTCCGTGACACGTACTATGTATATTATGTTAGCGACTCAGTCAATCGAGGCACGAGCATAGCAAGAAGGACGCATGCAAGCCTGTACGATTGGATTGTCTATAAACGAGGATCCAAAGCTAGAGAAAGGAAGGAGAAGAATAGCAGCGCCGCTCGACATTTTATGCGGTCCTTGAGTCACGTGACTCGCGTCTACCATAATCCACGTCTGCCAAGATCCACCGTTTTCCACCAGCGCCGTAACATTACCTCCCCCCTCCGAAAAAGCCTGCCCTTAGGCTTTGTATGTCCGTGGGGTATTCTTATCTTTATGCTTAATAGGCAGCCTATCGTCTTCGCTATGCTAGCACTCCATTTACTCGTTGAGGTACTTTAGGGGTCCGGGTTCGTTAGGGTATTGATTATAGAATTCTTTAAGCCTCTAGGGGCAGCCTATAAAGTTCTAGGCGGGGTACTAGGTTAGGTCTAGATTATAGCCTTTCCATTAGACACGGTATTGTAGCGTTCCTTATACTAGTTTACAGGCTAGTATTTTGTTAACTTCCTATTTATTATCGCTATTAACTTAAATTGGTAGGGGAGGCTTATTCTTTTATCCAGGTAGTAGGTTATTTGCAGCCTTCTATAGCTTATCAGCGAAAAGATAGGGTAGACTTTAATTAAGTCTGGGAGCTTAACCTTATATAAGTTGCCTTCTTTATTAAGGATCTTATACGGTCCTACCATCTTATAGTCTAGCTTATGGCTAGGCCGTTCTGTCTTCTAGTTCTTTGTTATAACCTAGACCCTATTATCTATGGTAAAGTCAGGCTTGCGCCTATACTTATTTGCCTACTGTTCTATTAATCTCTAGGCCTTTTCTAGATTCGTATGGGCTACCGTCTAGGCTTCTTCTAAGCGTTTAGCGTATTACTAGGCTTCCTTATGAGATAGTTTTTCGTATATAGTCTGTGGCCCCTCTAGTCTTTCCCAGTTAAAGCTTATATGGGGTAAGTATCCCATTTCTAGCTAAATAGGTGCAAATCCTATAGAGTTATGGGGTAGGGTTGCCTGGGCGTAGTCTATTAGGGGTAGCAGTTTGCCCTAGTTATTCTAGAAGTAGTTAATAAAGGGCCGGAGCCTCTGGTCTAAGTATTAATTTATAATCTCCGTCTAACCGTCTGTCTGGGGGTAGTATACTATAGAAAGCTTTAGCTTAATGCTAAGGATCTAAGTAAACTTATTCCAGAAGGCTAATATAAACTACGGCCTGTAATTAGATACAATAGTATCTGGTAGTCTATAGATTTGGTAAATATAATAGATGTATAGTTGGGCTACCTCCTTAGCATTAATATCCTTATAATAGGGGATTAAGAACAGGCGCTTGCTAAAACGGTTAACTAGGATTATTACTATATTATATCCGTTACGGTCTATGGGCAGCTTATAAAAGTCTATAGAGATATACTGCTAGGGGCGTTCTAGTATCAGAAGTTGCTTTAATAGTCCTAGGGTCTTATCTCGTAGAATTATAGGCCTACAGCAGTTATTATAGTTCCATATATAGCGGTTAATATCCATAACTATTCTGGGCTAGTAGTATTAGTTACCAATAATTTTACAGGTCTTATTCTTTTTAGGATAGGCTGTAGAGACCTAGGCATGAGCTTTAGTAATAAGCCGGGTCTATAAGTTCTGTTCCTTAGCTACTACTAGCTGTTCCTAGTGCTTAAGTAGTCCGTTTTTAAGGGACTATAGGCTGGTAATGTTCTTTGCCTTTTTACGGTACTCCTATAGAGAGGGGGCTGTACAGTTTGCCTGCAGCAGTTTATTAATAAGGTTAAGTTCCATAGAGTTAATGGGATATATCTTAGCGTCTAAAGGGTCCATATTTTATTCTGCCTATATCTAGGGGTTAAGGTGCTCTAGTCGTAGTAATATCTAGGTCTGTAATAAGATCTTTATAGCTGCCTGGTTACCTAGGTCCTATTTACGCCTTATAAGAGCATCCGCACGGTTTGTAGTGCCTAGTCTATATATAATTAAGAAGTTAAACTAAGATAGGATATCCGCCTAACGTGCCTGCTAGGCCATAAGGGCCTTAGTTGTTATAAAGTATTCTAGGGCCTTATAATCTAAAACTACCTTAATAGGCTTAGGGGTCCCCTCTAGCTGTGCACGCCAGTGCTAAAAGCTAGAGATAATAGCCAGCATTTCTTTGTTATAGATGTGGTAGTTTAGCTCGGCATCTATTATAGTCTTTAAATAGTATGTAATAGGGTGCTATTCTCCATCTGGTTGCTTCTGGGAGAAAATACTGGCTATTGCGCCGTTTAAGGCATTAGTTTCTAGCATTAAGGGCCGTTCTGGGTTAAAGTGGGCAAGTAGGGGAGCCAATACCAGCCGTTTTTTAAGCTTATTAAAGGCCTATATATATATAGCGTTAAAGTGGAATAGCTGGTCCTTTCTAGTAAGGTAGTTAAGAGGCCAGGTAATCCTACTATAGTTCTTAATAAAGTATTAGTAAAAGTTACAGAAACCTAAAAATAATCACACCCCCTTTATAGTCCGTAGGGGTGTCTACTAGTTAATTACAGCCATTTTCTCTAGGTTGGCCTTAATTCCATTTATACTAATAATAAAACCTAGGTACTTTATACGCTTAACACTAAATTCTAATTTCCTAATATTGGCCTAGAGACCGGCCTTGCGGAGCCATTATAGGACTTTATAGACATGCTCCTCATATTCTAACTTATTCTTAGAGTAGATTATAATGTTATCTAGGTAGGCTATATAGAAGTTATTAAGGTAGTTAAAGAGTATATTATTTATATATTGCTGGTACGTAGCTGGTCCGTTAGTTAGTCCAAAAGGAAGTACTTTGCATTTATATGTTCCGTAACGGGTCTAAAATATAGTAAAATCTTCTAATCTAGGGTCTATCCTAATCCGGTAAAAGGCCTAATAGATATTAAGCTTAGTAAAGATCTTAGCTCTACTTATTTGGGTTAAAGTCTTATTAAGTAGGGGTAGTGGGTAGCGGTCCTTGCGGGTTATGTTATTTAGTTTATGGTAGTTAATGTAGAAACAAAGTCCTCTATTTAGCTTTTTGGTAAAGAGAATAGGCAAGTTAAAAGGGGCTTAACTAGGTTTAATAAAGCCCTTATTTAGGTTATTAATAAGGTACTACTTTATAGCCTATAATTCGGCAGTAGACTGCTGACGAAGGGGGCTATAGCTAGGTATGTCTTCCTTATCTGGCTCAATCTTAATCTTATAGTCGTACGGTCAGTAAGGCGGGAGTATATTGGATACTACCTTAGAGAATACGTCCTTAAATTTCTAGTGTTAATAGTGTGGGAGGGTACGACCACTCTCAGATAGGAGAGCCACTGTGCTGTCGGTCTGTCGGTCGGTTGGTCGGTCGGTCGTAATCAGTCAGAAGTAATCAGTAAAGCAGTCAGTAAGAAGAGAAAGAAAGAATGTATTCTGGTAGGTCGTAATGATAAGAAGAAGGGAAGCCGAAGGCTCGATATATATACAGGAAAATGCCAAGACACTAAGCATGGGACATTTTACCCCACCATAATAGGGTAGTTTCTGTTCTACTAGCTCCTTGTCTATAAGCTCACCTTCCTGTTTATTAAGCTTATTTTCCTTTTCCTTAATTATTTAATTAATTTTATATAAGCTGGTGGTAAAGGTAATAGTATTAGGTTAGACTAAGTTCTGGTAGAATCCTACGGCGCCAATATAGCAGATATCAACTAGTGGGAGGTCCGTAGGTTTCTTTACGGACTGTTATTGGATCGTATTTTATGGTTTAGGGTTTGTAATCTTTCTTAGCTCCTGTTCCATCTTCCGCAAGTTATCCCTCTAGTCTATATATTTGGTATAGCGTCTAATGCTCCTTGCTATTCTTTGTGGCTATATAGGGCCTAAGTTCCCTATAGGGAGCTCTACTAGCTTTATACTAACTTTTTTAATCTCTAATGTGGGTAGCATAATATAGGTAGTCTGGGGGCGGCGTAGTATATAGATCCGTTGCGGGTTAAGCTGTACGTCCTTTTTAAAAGCCTGGTCCCTACGTATAGCATTGGCCTAGTAAATGGTGTTTATTTATGGCCGTATAAGGTTCTCTATTGTAATACTAATCTCTTTTATAAAGGAAGGGGTTAAGGGTAAGGTTTTAGGCCAGATAAGCTGTCTGTTCTGTACGTTAAGCTATAAGCCTAAATAGGCTAGCTATTTTCTTCCTAAAATTATATCGTGGCTTCCTAGGTCTGTAATAAGCAAGGGGATATTAAACTGCCTTTATCTATTAACACGGAGGTGAATCCATAAGATAGTTATAATAGGTGGTCCTATCCGTCCGTTATACCCGTGAATAGGAATTAGTTTAGGCAGTTCTTTAATAGATGCATTTAAAAAGTTAGCTAGCTTTATAGTATATAGGGTGTCTATTAAGGCAAAGGCATTTACTCTAAAGTTAGCTAAAGCAGAGGTTAAAACTTAATATTTATTGCGGAATAAAGTATAAGGGATAGTGCAGCTTTTTTTACTAACTAGCCAACCCAAATTAATATGTAACATATTAATTCCTTTTAACCCTAGAAAGGAGTCTTTCTCTAGGGTTCCTCTTTTTCTAACTTTATGCTATCCTCTTAGATTAACAAAACCTTACCCACTTTTACATTTGTTAGGTAATCCTTTATAATATAGCCCTTCTAGCCGTAAGAGAAGTAAGCTCCCTAATTACTAAGGGCCTGTGTATAGGGGTTGCTGTATATAGGCCGAGCATTTACTGGACCTATGGCAGGGCTGGCTGTATAGCTAGCTGCTAAATTAGCGGCGGGCTGTATAGCCGGTGCTATAGGGGTTGTAGATCTTACTGGGACGCTATAGCCCGTTCTTATAGTATTTATATTCTGGTTGGTAGAGCTTCTAGTCTTATACCACTTGGCACGTGCCTTAATTTAACAAAGGCCCTAGTTAATAGCTAGGCATTGGTCTATAAGTTCCTTTAGCGTCTATACGGTAGTATAAACTAGCAGTATAGCGCGCTGTAGGTCTAGGGTAAGCTTGTCAAAGAGGTTTAGCATTAGATCTTCCTAGGGGATTTAAGCCTGTCCGGCTAGGTATAGAAAGTGGGTCTGAAAGGCCGAGAAGGTCTCTATTGTTTTTATATTTAGGCTTTTATAATTAAGCTGGGCGTTCTATACTTTAAAGGGGTCCTTATAAATAGAAGATAGGTAGTTAATTATCTCTTCTTTAGAGAGGAAGGGGTTTGCTAAGTCCTAGGCGTATTGCGGACGTAGGTATATTTATACGTTACCGCTAGTGCGGCTAAAGACGTATACCATTTTAGCTTAGGTATTAGGAAAGTGGTCCGCATTAACTTTAAGCTTGTCCTATAATTAAAGCTTCTAGTTATTAAATATAGGGTCGGTTCCATTAGTAAGCAATAGGGGGTCTACAACCTTCGCGGACTGTGACGATACTAATACTATATGTTAGGCTAGGGCCTTAAGGACCGTAGCAAGTCTCTAGGTGTCCAATAACCTATTACTAGGCGTAGGGGTATCTCTAGTTTTAAGCAGCTCTCAGAGCCGTTTGATTTTGGCATTAGCTGCTATAAGCTCTTCCTAGGGGGTTAAGACGGCGACTATTTCACTATTAGAGGTATTTGCGGGTCCTGCAGCGGCTTTGCCAGCTACTATGTTTCTTAGCATAGTAGTAGGGGTATTAGGTAATTTCTGGTTGTTTATTTATTTTTTAGGGGTTCTAGTCTATGCGTGTCCTATTCTTAAGTTTTGCGTTCTATTTATATTCTTGGGGCTCTTAGGGTTCTATTCTGTCCTTATAGTCCTAGTAATGTTCTTAGGGTTCTATTCTTTATTCTTATAAATATATTTAAGTTCCTTTTTAGGAAGAAAGAGTAATAACGAGCTTTGGATAATGTTAGCAACTTAGTTAATTGAGGCACGAGTACAGCAAGAAGGACGCATGCAAGCCTATACAATTGGATTGTCTATAAACGAGGATCCAAAGCTAGAGAAAGGAAGGAGAAGAATAGCAGTGCCGCTCGACATTTTATGCGGTCCTCAAGTCACGTAACTCGCGTCTACCATAATCCACGTCTGCCAAGATCCACCGTTTTCCACCAGCGCCGTAATATATTACCCCCTAGAGCCTCCTTTCCTCTTCTTCTTTTCCTTAGCTTAGTATTCTTATATAGTAGCAATCTATAAGCTTTGGTTCAGAAGTATTTGTATAAGCCCATTACATAACTAAGGCAATAATTCTATTGTTACCTCTATATCCTCCCCCTCCTAATAGCGCCTACGCTAAATCTTATTACTAGTAAATAATTCTTTATTTAAAAACAACTCCAAAGGTAATAAAGGCCTATATTAATTTATTAATAAAGTACTTATAATCTCTAGAGGATAATCTTAAGCTACTATAGATAGAAAATAAGGAGCTGTAATAGTATACTAATAAAAAGCGGGCAAGGAAGAAGTGGAAGCAAATAGTACTCTTTAAGGAGTTAGTTTTTATACTAGCGGCAGCTTAGGAACTTACTATAATAATACTAAAGCGCGTTACCTACTACTTTACCATTTTTATAGCAATTTGCCGTTTTCTAAGCAATCTGCTAAATTCTGCTATATTCTGCTAGCACTTATAACGGGACTAGCCCAGTTACAGTAGGAATGTCTTGGTAAAACACTCGACAGATAAATTCCAACGCTTTAATTAAATTCTGCCAAATTCTGCCAAGTCGATCAAATTCTGCCAAACCCTACCAACTTGATCAAATTCCACCAAATTTCACTAATATAATGGAATTTGGTCGAAACCTATTAAAATCCGCGTAGGCTTGTGCCTACACGTCTGCTGCTAAGACCTCGAATATTTAGTTACAAGTTTCCTATATTCCTTTCTCTTCTTTACGCAACTTCTTATACTCTACAAGAGCTATATACCCTTAGATTTAGATAGAATTTATATTATTTCTTTAAATCTTCCCCAAAGCCTCTTTGCGCCCTTATACTACGTTGCGTTAAAATAATTACTATTAAAATGGTAAATAAACCCAAATCTCTTTTAATAACCATGAGTATTATAACTCTAGTTAGGGAACAGTTAACTATAATATAACAGTCCTTTACGGACGCCTTAGCTTAGCAGCGGGCTGTACTAGAAGCCTAGCACTAGCAATTAATAGAAGCACTCCGTAAAGAACTCTACAACGTTAAGGCATTTATATTATAAACCCTAATAGCAACACCTATAAACAAGATTAAAATAACGGTACCTAAACCTAACCTATTAAATGCGAACACTAAACTAATAATGGTAGCTTAACCTACACCTATAACAAACCTAGTACCTACTATAAAATCTAAAAAGCTCCCTAATCCTCTAATATTTAATAAAAACTAAAATAACTTACATCCCTTTATAACTAAGCTCCGTCTTAAACTCTTAACAAATTATAATTAATACCCTACTAAGGCTAGTAAGGTTAGCTATAGAATGTCTTATTTAAATAAGGACGCTGTATAAACTATAGATCCATTCTTCCGTAATAGTACTTTTATTAATTTTAAAACCTTTGTCTCTCTACTAGAATAAATATATAATAATGCCAGCCGCGAATATATAGCTATTACTAAACTTAAAAACCTATAATAACGGAACCGAGACTTTACCAACTTCTTTTTAGAATTTTTAGGCCTTATTGGCAAGCTAAATTAGAATAAAGCCGCTAGAGTTGCTGCCCTTTAATAAGCTATTTTAGATAAGATTAGAGCCCAGTTAATAAGTAGAGAACTACTAAAAAACCTATCAGAATGTGCTATAATATATTAATAAATTAATAAAGACCTTTGATATAATAAACAGACTTATTCTCTAAAGTCAACCATACTTTGCGTTTAAAACCCCACAAAACTGGTATATGCTTTAAGGCGCGATCCTTCTCTAAGACCCAAAAGCCCTATATATAACCCTATGGACCTTAATGCCACCTAATCCTATGCACCCTTAGGAACCAATAAATAAAGAACTTAAGCCACAAATAGAGAATGTTTTAGATGAGGTAAAAAAGGATATATTTAAAAGTATTGCCAAACTCACCCCTTTAAAAAGGTCCGCCGTAGTTCCTCCCGTTCTTTAAATTATACTTATTCCTTAAGTTATACTCGTTCCTTAAATTATACCCGCTCTATAAATTGTACTTGGACGCTATAAAGCGTCTTGCCTTTAGTTAATTTAGAAAACGAATCATCCTAGGGCCAAGTCGCGCCTTAGAATAAAAAGTGGAAGAGTATAAGTGTCTAGGCTCTTCTAGCGCTAATACACAACACAACTCCCTTAATATACTTAAAAAATGGAAGGAAGTATAAATCCTTATAGACAGCGGAGCCACTAGTATAGGCTTTATTAATACAAACTACGCGAAAACTTAACGCCTAAATTTAAAGAAACTTAATAAGCCCTAAGGCCTATAAGGCTTTAACGGCAAACCCTTAATATATAGTAAACTGACGCACTACACTCTTATAAAATTACGGATAGGTAAACACCTTAAATACGTTTCCCTGTTTATATTACCCTTAAAGTACTATAAGATAATACTTAGATACAGATGGCTAAAATAACACAACCCTTTAATTAGCTGGGTTAAAGAAATACTAAAGTTCCATACAACCTACTACTAAAGTCATTACTTAAAAAACCACTTAACCTATAAATATGTACACAACTATTTGAATTTAATACAATATAAATTACCCTTGCTATGAACTTTAAGCCAATACAACAAATCTACAACTGCTAATTATAGTAAAGAATGTAAAGATATTACGTCAAAACCTCTTAAAATTTATATAATATAGGCCGCGCCTTTTATCTTATTAGCAAAAAGACGGGATTATAAAATCTTTGCTATAACTATAGAAGATATTAAGAAAGTACTAGAACCGAAACAATATCCTAATTCTTAACCTTTTGTGCCTAAAGAGTACCATAACCTAATTAACGAGTTTAAAAAACATTTTGTAGACTAACTAGCCCCATACTAAAAGAAATATAATTTTAAGATAAAACTTAAACCTGGTATAATACCAAAGTTCAGTCCGCTATACGGTATATTATAAGAAGAACTGCTTATAATGCAATAATACCTTAACAAGTATCTAAAAAAAAGGATTTATTTGCCCTAGTTAATCTCTATTCGCCTTACCCATACTATTTATTAAAAAGCCAGGAGGAGGCTTAAGATTCTATATTAATTATTAAGCTCTAAACGCAATTATGATTTAAAACCAATATCTAATTTCTTTAATTTAAAAGACGCTTAACTGTTTAGTAAAGGCACAGTACTTTACAAAGCTTAATATAGTTACCGCCTTTAATAAAATCCGTATATATAAAGGAGATAAGAAGTATATAGCTTTTTATACACAATAGGGACTCTTTAAATACCTAGTAATACTATTTAGCGTAAAGAACGGTCCTAGTATGTTTTAGTAATATATTAATAATACGCTTTATAAATTCCTTAATATATTTATTACCGCGTATATTAATAATATCTTAATTTACTTATTCTTGCTTTCTAAACATTGGAAATATATTAGAATAGTCCTTAAACACTTATAAGACGCGGGCTTATAATACAATGTTAAGAAATACAAGTTCCACGCGTCTAAGGTTATATACTTAGGCTTAATTATATCCTATAACGGAATTAAAATAGACCCTAAGAAAGTCGCTGCAATTATAAACTAGGAAAGCCCTAGCAACGTATAAGATATTTAAGGATTTTTAGGATTTGCAAATTTCTATTACTAATTTATTAACTACTTCTTGGAAATTACCTAGCTATTAGTAAACCTAATAAGGAAAAATTTAAAATTTAAATAGACTGCTAGATGCAAATAAGCATTTAATAATTTAAAATATCGCTTTATAACTGCTCTAATTCTTACTTACTTTAACCCTAACCTTAAATATACTGTTAAAACTAACTTATCTAATTACGCGCTAGGGGGAGTGTTATCGCAATATAATAAGAATGGCAAACTACGTCTAGTAGCCTTTCTCTCCTAAAAACTTGCCCCTGCCAAATTAAACTATAAGATATATAATAAGGAACTACTTATAATTATTAAATACTTTAAATAATGGCGTCCTAAGCTAAAAGGATTATTATTTCTAATATGCGTATTAACGGACTACAAGAACCTACAATACTTTATAACTATAAAACAATTAACGCAGCGCCAAATTCGTTAGGCCGAATACCTCTTATAATTTAACTTTAAGATTATATATTAACTAGGCAAACTTAATTAAAAGCCTAACGCATTAATATAATAATTATAGGACTTACCTATAAACGCTTTAGATAAACGGATTATAAATTAATTATAGATCTTACTGCCCTCTAAACATTTTAAAAAACTACATCCTATATTTCTAAATACGGAACTCAATAAAAATAAATTGGAAGTTAATAAATGGGAAATAGAAATTAATAAACTAATGGAATATAAATATAAAAATAATATATGGATAGTAGATATAATAAAGGCAATCTAAACTAGAAAACAATAGTATAAAGATATTATACTCGCTAAATACAAAATTCAAAACAATTAATTATACTATTAATAGAAAATAGTAGTTCTGAATTCCGAACCCTTATAATTTAAGATACTTAAATTTATATACAACTCCCCTATAGCAGGACATCCTGGCCATACAAAAACTTATAAAATCGTTTAACAAGCATATTACTGGCCTATAATGCACGACTATATATAAAAATATGTTCGAGTATATAGGATATACATGCGTGGAAAGACCTCTTATGTAAAGAAGCAAGGAGTACTTCAACCGCTACTAATTCCGATATAAAGATAGCGCGATATCTTAATTAACTTTATAGTTGACTTGCCTAATAGTAATAGATTTATAAATATTATAGTAGTTATTAACCGCCTTATAAAAATGCGACACATAATTCCTATAGACTCAATTAATGTAATATTAGTAGCTGTCGGAATGTTAGTCATGTGACGTGGTCACGAGACCACGAAGCGAGGCTAGCTAACCTGACCTTAGAGCAACCCCTTACTTCTAGACAACAATCAACTACCAACTTCAACACCACATACGTACCACTATAAGTGATATTCGTGCACGTTGATAAAGCGAGTATACCGACACTAATCAGTAGACGTATAGATCAGGAAATACGCAATAAGCTAGAGCTTGAGAACCGTACTGGAAATAGTATACGGATCGCCTGGCCTTGTCTATTCCAGTTAAAGGAGAAAGCTATATTACCCTCAAAGATCAAGACTACGTATCAGCTTAACTGCTAACGCGTCAGATTTCCTAGAGAATTATATCTTTACTTAGAGAAGATTGCGACCTCCCTTAAGCTTAAGAGAATTTGTACTAGCCTTACAGCCAATACAACAGATCGCTAAGAGAATAGTAATCTTGCTAAGAACTTTACAGGCCTGACGGCTGTAAAGGACATATATACCCAAAACACCCTTACCTTAACACCCTTACCTTAACGACCTTAACCTTAACCTTAACCTTAACCTTAAACTAAATATACACAAGGACTAGTACACTGCTTTGCATAATAAGATGGATCCTAAATAGAAGGAGAGAATTGCTAGACATGGTTATGGGATTAATATAGCAACTGCCTTAGAGGAAGACCTGGAAGAATATATGGAAACGAAAATCTATAAGTATATATATAAGAACTTTACGGATTATA
>Ga0307507_10010147_pt1 | contig 12280 bp, 7 predicted proteins | sample 7_EM_MG_FD_207223 | JGI IMG/M metagenome (GOLD analysis project Ga0307507, IMG submission 207223) | Populus trichocarpa ectomycorrhiza microbial communities from riparian zone in the Pacific Northwest, United States - 7_EM | ecosystem: Host-associated > Plants > Roots > Unclassified | place... | reverse complement strand
CACGTCTACCAGTTCTACAACCCAAACGAGGACAACAACTACTTCGAGCCTAACACCCTCCCCATCTCGTAATCCCAGCCAAGGACTCACCGGCTATGGGGCCGTTTCGAACGCCGGTGTCGCTGACGCAGGAAGCGGCTCTTCTGGCTCTGACAGCGGAGGTTTATCGTCCGATTTTACTTTGGGAACCGTTACTTCGACACCCGATTCGAGCCCTCCTACTCCTGTTGCTACTACTGGTAACCTGAGCGGCGTGAAAAGCAGCCCTTCGGGAGGTCCTATCGCCGCTGCAGTTATCGTCTCTCTCTTGTTCGTGATCGCCATCGTTGTATTTATCCTCCGCAGACGCTCAAAAGCCCGTCGTGACGAGCAAGCCATCAAATGGGGGTTCACTCAGAACCGCACTTCCGAATCGTATGGTGACGACGAACACTTTAGCTTTCGAAATTCAAATCGTAGCAGCTTCGCCACAACCTTTGACCATTCCAGCACGGCCGTCATTCCTCCTCCACCCATGGCAGAAGTTGGTCGACCCAACGGTACAGCTCCTGCCCTAATTATGGACACCAATGCGGACCAAAACCGTTTCTCCATTGGAAGCGCGCACTCGGACAATTCTCAGTTCCTCGTTGTTCATCATCGTAAAAGTGTCCAACCCGAAAATTGGGCTTCTGTTGCCGAGTACACGGAATCCTTCACCTTCCCTAAACCCCCTCTGGCCGACTGTTCTTCATTGCATTCCAAAACTTCTGAATGCTCTCGTACTGCATTCCCAAGGAGGGAAGAACCCGAAGTTCTCTATGTCGCTTCTCCCCCTGGTGTCCAGTCAACAACTCCCTTCTTGCGAATCACGCAACCAGCTCAGCCAAGCCCGCTTCTCACCAATCCATTCGCCGATAAAAACCCTTTCGATGACCCGGCAACCTTATCTGTCCCACTCACCGAAACCTCTTTGCAAGTCCAAACCGTTCGTCGCCCCTTCTTCCCTCAACTGCAGGACGAAATGCAAGTCATCATTGGCGACTCAGTTCGCATCGTTCAAATATTCGACGACGGATGGGCTTTGGTCGAAAAGGTGTCTCCCACTCCGCAATGCGACCTGGGCTTGATACCCCTCGAGTGTTTGCGTGACCCCGTTGGGCCTAACTTGTTGATGGGAGGGAAACGTACGAGCAGCCAAAGTGTGAAAAAGGCCTGAGGCCTCAAATGTATGTCCCCACTCAATTACTGAGTCTAGCTTTCGTGTGAATTCCTTGTTTTTTCTTTGGTAGTTCGCCCTTTTAAACCGATACCCAATTCTTTAAAAATCTGTTTCTCCCGTTTCCCTGTTATTTCTAGCAACTGGCGTTTTTACATATATCTGAGATATTACTTTCTAGCCACTGTCCCTTGCAGTGCCAGAGGATTTTGGTCTGTAATTTTGTATTAAAAAAGGGTATTGCTCCTCTTTTGTAAACGAATTCTATTCTGTTGTTCATTGTGAGGGTCTGGTTCCGGTCGTTGACGATTGATCCAATGACCAGATGACTTCCTGACATAGAAAATTCCGACCTGGTAAAGCCCTGCGATTTGAGGAGTTTTTTTTTTGTAAAACAGGAATAGAGAAGCGTGTCGCATTAAATGGTGTAGAGTCGAATCCCAGTACTACCAAACACCCTCATCCTTAAAGTACTTTCGGTTTCAATTCAAGTCCCAGAGAAGCACAGACGCGGCGTATTGCTGCATTACTACGCTGAATCAGGACAATGATTTAAGGAACTAGAAACGGATACAATCAGGAAAGCAATTTGGAGAGCATCCTCCTAAAGCCCTGTCGCCTTCTCAAGATCCCCATTCTATACACCATCCAGTGGCAGTTAACATTTGGAAGTCATTCAAGTTTATCTTCCCCGCCATATTTAATGATCGGGGTCGATACAACATTTTTCAGATGGGTAATATTGAGAAGGAAGGAACACATTATCCAATTCTAAACGCTTCTTCTCCAATCGAGAAAGTAGAGTTAAGTTATCGGAAGATTAAGGTGCGACTAAAAAAACTGAGTCTCGCCAATATCGCAAGTACTGAAAGCTTCTTCGTCAATATTCGACTTTTGACACTCTTCTGCCAGACGCTTTGGTGGATCAACGACATCCTCAGCTGTAAGCACCCATGTCCTATGACGGAAGGTAAAATTTTAACAAATTGAAAATTTTGGATCATTGACTCACCCCCAGTGCATTCCAAGAGCTTTTTTCGCCCTGATATCCTGGAATAATCTGACGCTGTCCTGAGGTGCGCAGTGGATTCTTGACATGAACGCTCGAGGAAGATAAGCCCTAAGAGAATAATCTCAGATTCTGCTAATGCCAACAATACCCCAGACGACATACCCAATAGGAATCATAGCAAAGTCAAACCCTCCAAAGGTCTCCCCTATTTCCTCAAAAGCAGGACAGTAAGGTACTTCCTCCTCATCTTCACCATCAAAAACGGTACGATATGCCGTGTCGCCTGCAAAGTAGACCTTCACAGGTGGGCGAGCAGATTCCCCAAGGTCATTGGTGATGACCTCCTCAACGACCCAGCTGGCCCAAAGTGACTTGTACGAGTCCCAAGGAGTGCGACCTGTAAAGTGTTGGCAAGGAGTGCATGTGATGTCTACGATGCGTTTGGTATTGACAGGCTTATTGGACACGTGAGAAGTGAAAGAGACTTCCAGTCGCTTGGAATCTCGCCAATCCATCGTGTGAGTGTTAGAGGCCGGCACGCCTAAGCTCTGAAAGTACGCCTCGTTTCCCAATGGTGCGAAGAAATGTGGAATACGTTCTGATCGTTGCAGTAATGTTTGGATAGTGTGTGTATCGAGACTGTAATGGCAGAGCTCGTTCAGAAAAACAAAAGATTTTGAGATGAAAGAGTGCTTACTGATCGTAGTGATTGTGCTTGATGTCGAGAGTGATATGATGAGAGGTAAGTATTTGAAATCGATCAGATTATACTCACCGATATCACCACCGCGTCGATTTCCGGAATATCTTCAATGCTACAAGGGGGTTCTACAAAGTTCACAATTTGAATTTCGTAAGTATAAAGGGAGTGCATAGATGGAAGGAATACTGACGTGTGAACCTCTTTGGACCAAGGAATTTACTAGGACTGCAGCGATTGCTGAAGACTGGGTCGAATAGAATACGGATTCCTCGTTCATGGTCCTGACAAGAGTTGATAACCTCCAATCGTTGTGTTCGTGATGGAAATTCGACGAGGAAGCATGCGTGTCCCAACCAAGTCGCCTTGATCTTGTCACCTGCGGATTCTGAACTGGATGGATCTGCTCCCCAATTAGGTTTCCGTATACTGAGTTTCTGGACGATCTGCTTTGTGTCTTTCATGAAGAGAGATGGGAATATCTTGAGGACCTATTGGTCAAGGTAAAAAACCCATAGAATAAAAAAGTTTGCATTGGAAACTTACTGCGAACCCATGCCACAGGGTGTGAGGCCGAAAACTCTCCCAAGGATTCTGGAAACTGCTTCCAGCGTCGTCGACCCAATGAGCAGGCTTCTCGCCTGTTGTGTTAGGGTTGTATCGCGAGGTCGCTTTGGAAACGAATATGAGATTTCGCGAGACCATGGAAATGATGGGGAAGATGATCGGCATGGGAATTTATATTGCTGCTGTCGGCAGGGCCACGCCAGCCCTCCGCCGATGGTGGAGTCGTGCCATGCCGAGTGCCCACGAATCACCCCGAATACTTAATCTTAAGTACAGTCCTCAATGAGTCACTGCTTGCCACTCCGGAATCCCGGAACGTCTTCTGCAGTCACACGCCTTTACGTGACTGTCACGGCACTTCTTCATGGATGGCGAGCTCAGCAACCTGAGCTCCAGATTCAACGTTCAAGTCCGCGAAGAAGCTGCCTATCTGCTCTGGTACATCTGGCGCAAGACAAGGCCTAGTTACTCCCATTTGGAAGCCTGCATCAAAGCACTCGAGGATGAAAAGTTGTATGTCGCGTTGAAAGAGGCGAGTACAAGGGAAGACTATGATGCGATACGATGTTGGCGGGGTATGTGCGCGTCACGGTCCCCGTAACCGTTCCGCGACCTGAATTACGCGTAGTTCCTAGTTGTTGACTTCCAATCATTCAGAAACGTCTCCAGCATATCTGTCAGAAAGCGAACATGCCATCTTGGGAGATATCGATTCATTCCTGAACAAGCTCAGACCAACTATGAAGAAGTTGGTGGATGGGGAAATAGCTCTTCCCCTCTGGACCCCCTCGTCAGAGTCCGACCTCGACCCAGAAATCGTCGACCACCTGACTTCATTGTCGATACCGTGTTTGAAAGGGAAACCCAACCTCTTATTACACGACTTGGGCAGCTTTACACGCGATCCTATACTCGATAAGCGCCTGAAAAACATTTTCATGCCAAATAGCCATACGTGGGTCCCATGCCTATTTCCCCTTACTATATTGACAGAAAGTGCATAGATTCCTAGTCAACACCTCTGGTTCAGGTAAAACCCGACTTTTGATGGAAGGTCTCTGCGAAAACTGGGGCTTTTACTTCACGTCCATCATTGACTCCAGCCTCCTCGGGTCGAGCGACATCCAGAATAGTATTCGGACGCATGTGCCGGAGTCGAAACAGTTTCGGCATGTCCTCCCGCCGCCAGGTTCTGCAGGCTACGAGAATGGCCTTCGAGCGAATCGTGAAATTGCAGGGCGAATTTTTCGTAGGATTTTCCTTGCCCGATTGCTGATATTTCATCTCTTCGCCGAGACGATGGCTCAAGGGTGTTGCATGAAGCTTAATGCACCGACATCTCAAGATGACTACCGTATTTATAGATCCCGTTGGCTTTTCCTTCAACTTCAACCCTCTTTTGTCCACCCCCAGGTCTGGGATATATTCGATGAGCTTTCGTGCAAGTTGTCAAGTGCGTCTGATGCATTCGTCAACTCCACGACTAAAAATCTCTTGGGCAAGATCCGTACGTTGTTGTGCTCTTCCATTGCAATTCATCCAGTGGACGCGATCTCGGATCCAGAATCAGTCGCACAAGTCCAGCCGGGGACCACATCAACGTTTGTCGGTGATATTATTCCTACTACTTCGCAACAACTCCAACTACCGCTGTTCTGTGTGCTCGACGAAGCACAGCACGCCGCAACGCAACATAGCGCGTCCTTCCGCTCCGATCAGAACGGTGCTCATCGACCCATCTTGCGCGAGATTGTAAAAGCATGGGAGGAACAATCGTTCGGTCAAGGTGTCTTCATGGTCGTAGCAGGGACAGGTATATCCAAAGACGTTGTAGACCAGGCGATGGCTTCCGCCATCATGAAAGACTCGCGGTACCGGTGGTGCTCGGACACGGGCGCTTTTGATTGCAGAGACGGCCAGTTTAAGTACTTGCAGAACTATCTTCCCCAGAAGTTGTTGGCGTCTGAATCGGGACAGCGGCTTTTGGAACGTGTTTGGTATTGGTTGCACGGCAGGTTAGTCAGAACTAATTTCTCTTTCTCTGGTCTTAAATCCCATTTATTTTGGTTGCCAGGTATCGATTCACGAGTGGCTATGTGGCTGAGCTTCTACGTGATGGATTCAAGCGGCCCCATAGGTTGTTAAACGCCTATGTGGAGCATTTCTCCAGCTTCAAAGTCACGGACGCGGTCTCGTTTGTTAATACCGAAGGGCAGGGCCCCTTGCCTGTTCTCTCGCAGTATAAGCTTGACTTTCACAAATTGAAGAAAAGTAAGTTGTGGGCTGTAGTCTTAAGTCGACTCAGTTTCTTACGGCCTCGCAGACACGGACATGCTTTCCACCATCCAGCAATTAACTACGCACTACCTTATGCGTTCGGTCCTTCCTATCACACTTGGCAAAGACGAAGCTCGATACGTCGAATACGGCTTTGCCCGTTTCGTTGACTCTGAAACAAAATCTGTCGCAGTCGACGAACCGCTTGTCTTGCTCGCCGCCACTCAATGGATCAACATGCACCACCGCTCTAGCTACAAGCACTTTGCGAAGCATATCCACCTGAATGAACAGCATTCGAATGGGTTTGAGAACTATCTCGCGTTTTGTATCGACATGGCCTTTTCGCATCGCCGGAGACTGAATGAGGTATTTGCGTTTCTGGGTTCACCGCCTAGTTGGAGCGGCCAGGAGGCTGAGCTCGTTGCGCTGTACAATAATAATTCACTTGATGTTGATGTTGACATTAGCACCAATCAACATTTTCTCTTCTCGGGTCCTTCTGTAACACTGGGTACCAACGCAAAATCGCTAGACGAAACTTCTCACTGGCTGAATCACAAGAATCACAGTCCCATATGTTTTCCGCATCACGCGATGGGTCCCGACTTGATATTTATTCTGCGCCTCGCGGATGGGTCGCTGATCTGGGTCGTGCTCCAGGCCAAGTACTCAGGAGGCAAGAATGGGACACTTTCAAGGGCGTATCTGAGGCATGCAATGAGGAGTGTGACGCCTTCTCTGTTCTTCCTTGACAAGGCAAGAATAATGCTCTATGCTTCTTTCGTCTGTCAACTGATGATCACATCCACAGGACGGAGAGCCTTTCTCGCCCACAAGCCGCCCGTCTCTCATCACCGACACATCCCACTCCCTTTCCCAACTCCCCCATCGCAGAACAGACGCAGGGCGGTTCAGCCTGCTACGCGTCATTGCGTCCTTTCCTGCCGACCCGGGTATGAAGAGGTGTATACTTGAAGACCCCGATGGTGACGGCCACCCAATCGCGAGTCTGGATATGGGGCTCGTGAAGCGTGTTACGAAGAAGCTTTCCCCGGTTGATTTTTTGAAGGATTTGGAGCATCCGTTGCATTTGCAGAAACGGAAGAGGGGGAGTGGTGCGGTGGGTGAGGGCAGCAAGAGGCGGACGAAGAAGATAAAGTTGAATTGACGATCATTTGTGTTTTCTCCGATATTGTATGTATATATGAAAAAAAGGACAATACCGCGTGTTTATCTGCCAGTTTAATTAGTACCGCTATAAGCTTCACGGAAACTTCATTGTCTGATGTGAATCCAAAAGTTGTCTGACCAATAAAAATCATAATGAGCTATCTTACCCATTCATTCTGAATCATCATGATCATCGTCTGTCCCAAACAATAATACGCACTATTCTGCTTTCGTCAATGACTCATGTTTTACGTTCGTCTCCCCATCCCTCCCCACTTATCCCTCGGCACTACAAACCCTTCGACCAACCCCAATGTCGTGATTGCAATGAAACCCTCCGCAAGGCACTCATCGCGCAGTCGAGGCCAGCTAATGATCAGCGCCACTTTGCGAAGGCTGTGGTTGGAAGAACGAAAGGAGAAATAATATTTTGGGGTTGGGCCCGGCCAGCTCCGCAGAGACATCGCTTTTCTATTGAACCGTCACCTGATAGACCCTCAACTAGGAAAGTAATTATTAGGACTGTTAGGCTTTCGGCCTCGTATATCGGCACGCACCCAAAGTAGGCCTAGACTTGCCTCCACCATGATGACTGTGGTCCCAGCCTGCCATCCGACACAAGGAAACCACGTCAGGTTATGAGTTTATCCACACCAGTACCCCTACCCGCAAGCTCAATACAATTCCTTGGAGACTCTCGACCGAAACCAGGTACTTGTTCCATGCACGGTGACTTGGAAAATGATATAGGTTCCACTGTGGAGATTGGATGACATGGTCTTTTTCATTTATCCGACTGACGCATAAAAGAAAGCCGTACCGCAATGGATTTGTCGTGCCCTCTGCTCTCCTTCCCTGCAATGCTCTCCAGATTCTTTGTCCAATACTGTCTGCTTGCTGCGATGGTTTCAATCGCACATGGCATGATCATGGTCGAATCTGTCGACGGCTCTTTCGTTCCATGGCACCTTCTACCACGAGCCCCGGATGGTACTGTCCCAGTGCGCTTGACGAACAACAATGACATGGCGTATCTCGTGAGTGTGCCTCACTTCTTCCAAGATCAAAGTGACTGACCCGAGCGTAGGCTACGGTTCAGATGGGTAGGATTCAGATTGATAGTGCCATCGCACACTCCCGCTTCATAACGCATAACAGGAACACCTCCACAGCAAGTCCCAATGGCTCCTTCCCTGTCGCAAAATCTCATAGCGGTAGCATCTCCCGCCTCAGGTGTGGACAACTCTTCCTAGTTAGTTTTCTTTTCGTCCCATCGGCATGTCCTCTGATTCGTTTTTGCATATAGCTATAACCCCACGCTTTCAACAACTTACGTACAAACCAATGATATCGCAACCATCCAGACTGCTTCTGATGGGAGTTTCTCTGGTCATTTCGTAGGGGAGAAATGCGCTCTGCTGTCTGCGGGTTCGAACTTTAATTACACTGCCTCACGTACGTCACACGCACAACTTTTGACACCTTTTATCAATATCTTCGCAGTCGCCTTGACAGATAGCTCCGTGACGGATGCTCTATATCCCCCTGGTGCAAACGGAATTCTTGGTTATGGCATCACTAATCCCACGACCCTATCCAAAAATGCCTCCTTGGTCCAATCGTTCTTACCGTATGTACTTTTCAAGCATCTACGCTATTGTCGTCGTCACTGACGACGACCGTCAATCAGATCGGATTTTAAGAATGCAGTGTGTGGCATCGAGCTAAATCATATAGATGATCCCGTTTCAGGTGGTATTTTGACAATGGGTGCAGTTGATGCAAGCGCGTAAGCCAGCCATTGCCCAGTATATAAGTGACCAACCTCTTGTTTTTCAGATACACGGGAGACTTCACCGACGTGTTGGTGCCAGCGGATACCCAGGTTTCGTGGGCTGTCGCATATGACAAGCTCTCCTATAAGGCAAATGGCAGTAGCTACGATGTTCCGGGCCTCCTTGCTAGTGTCGATATCCTCCGTTCGAAAAAGTTTCCTTGCACTATGAGAGCACTCGTAGCTAATACTGCCTTTTCTAGACACAAGTATACAGGTTCCCACCCACGTGGCACAGAAAATCTACTCTTGTATTCTGGGTAGTTATCCCGTCTCAAGCACTGTTTGGTCAATTCCATGCAATTCAACCTTTCCTGTTACACTGTTTTTTGGTGGCAAACCCTTCACCATATCTGAACGCGACTCCATCAAGAAATTCTCCAATGGAACTTGTCATGGTGCCATCACTGGAGGGGCACATAAACTTGGTCAGGTTGGCGCACCCTTTTTGCGCAATTTTTACACGTACGTCGTTGCACACGAACATTTTCTTGAGATCTCATGTTTCGTCCCAATTTTTTAGAAGATTTGGTGTAAATAAGACTTCAGATGGACCTAAAGCCTTTGTTGGATTTGCAGCGAAGAAGCTGCGACAGAAGTGAAAGTACGAACATATGACAATCCCGGTCAAGTGTTTCATTGTAATTACCCACTGCTGACAGTTTTCTGATTCGATACAGTAATGACTTTCGTACCTACTGATACTCTAGGTCTTGTAACAACAATACAATATTTGTATAGATAGACAAATCGTTCAGTTACACCGAACTGAGATCGTGTTTTGTTCTTGAGGCACCTTGAAATTGTCTCTTGCCCCATCATTCATACTCGTTCTACACTGCCAGCGGTCGAATATTTTCTATAAGACTGCACTGGCAGGGGCTCGGTTGGAAACCGTGGACGAAGCTTGATACATGCCGGTTACTTTGTTGACATTTAAAGTCCAAAATTGGTTGCAGAACCAAACGAAAGTCAACGGAGATCATCTTGATATAAACCAAATTCAACGAAATGTCTATCTCTTCAAACAAAATTACTCCATGCCTTTGGTTCAACGGGCAAGCTGAGGAAGCTGCGAATCTCTACACTTCGCTTTTCAAAAACTCACGCATCACCAAAGTAACAAGGTACACGGAGGCAGGGCAAGAGATCCACGGGCAACCAGCCAACCAAGTGCTGGTGGTTGCATTTGAGCTGGGCGGGCAGCCGTTCGTCGCCCTCAACGGCGGACCCCAGTTTAAGTTCAACGAGGCCGTGTCATTTCAGATCGATTGCGCTAACCAGGACGAGGTTGACGATTTCTGGGTCAAACTCGGCGAAGGCGGCGACGAGAGCAAGCGCCAGTGCGGCTGGATCGCGGATCGCTTTGGTGTTTCATGGCAGGTCGTGCCTAATGTGCTGGCCAAGATGTTGGATGACCCGGATATCGAAAAGGTCAAGCGGGTAACAGTTGCCATGATGGCAATGAAGAAATTGGATATTGCGGATCTACAGAAAGCGTATGATGGTTAAAGATGTATTAGCCGGCAAGTCTCTTTCCTAGGACTCTATGTCTACTATATTCTTGGCTAATAACACCTTCCAGTGTCATTCCTTTATATCGTGTTCCCAAACTCCCCTTTTCTTTTACCAAAAATTCCCCATTTCCGTACAGGTTTTCGGCGAGTTTCATTTCGAAAAATCGACAAGATGCCTCCTCTTCGTCTACCCATTTTCTTGTCTACATCTCTTTGTGTATAGCGCTGAGTCCTTTGACAAAGTTTGTAATTGACGACACTGGTGTCTTGTCACTTGCCTTTAGGATTTCATGATGAACACCAGTCCCTGGACTCCAATATGCTGAACAATTTCGTCTAATCTCATGTCGGGTCAAATCGAGACGAGATTACGGCTGATCTGCTTGATAAAGCTGTCTAGGATGACACTGCCGTGTTCAAGCGTCTGTGAGTTGATCAGGTTGATAACGATTTCGCCGCGTGCGCAGCATCCTTCAAAGGCTGCGAAAAGTTATGATACAGATACTTTGGTAAGGCACGCCAGATGAGTTGGAAAAGGAGAACGAAGATAAGAAGTATTCAGAGACTGCTTGCTACTAGATATATATACATGTTAATTTCCGAATCATGGATCTCCGAGCTGGCCCAAAAATGAAATCACCAGCACCACTTTTCCAACCCGAGAAATCAAGCGGTAGGATTCGCACCCAGAAATTCTTGAATGGTGGTATTACACAAAACACCGAAAAAGGGGTCCTGGGGCGAGGGTGGATAGTCACGGGTGTTGACGGTTACAGACCAATCAAGATTGTTGGAGGTGGATACAGCAAATGTGTCGGTGCCGGGCGTGCTGCCTGAGCGAGCCCCTGGGGCCCGGGGACCGATTCCCCACACGGCTGTCCAGCATTGCTTATTAGTCACTGTGTGTAGGAAGGAATTGAAACAGATATACCGTGCGAGTGAATAAAAGCCACCAAAGTCTTCGCAGAAGCAGCCAGAGTCGCGGGCCCATAACAGTCATCCTTGTGCATACCATCCCCGCCAAAGATATCGGCAATGAGGGTCTGACTCTGCGGTGCAGCTGCATTCAAGCCCGTATATCTCGATTCCTGCGTGATGGGATCATTGACATGAGCGCTCGGACTCGTAGGCCATCTCCTGACGTCGTATTTGCCGGGCTTCAAGACGGCGGAAGAAAGGTAATCATAGTATGCCTTTCCAGTGACGTGCTCAACGACGTAGCTGAGGAGCAGATACCCGTAGTTGGAATATGCGTTCCCAGCCCCGGGCTCGTAGTCCAGTGTGTAGTGAGACATGTAGTCGACGACGTCTTTTATTGTCGCCGGGTTTGGGCCTGTATTTTGTGCAGCGGCGATTGTACGCATGCTGTACGTGGGGTCGAAGTGGGATTTGGTGACGTTGAGGCCTCCGGAGTGGGTCAGGAGGTGGTTGACAGTAATTTTTTGGAGGCGAGGGTCGGGTGTATTTGTGTAGCCGAGGAGGGGGTAGACTTTGGTGGATGAGGTGAGCTTGTTGCTATCGTACAGCGTTTGGATTGCGGCTTCTACGAAGGCTTTACTGATACTGGCAAGGAGAAATACGTCGTCGGCGGTCGTGGTATGGCGGGTGGCCTCGCTCCATGAATAGCCTTTCTGGAGAAGGAGATTTCCATTCTTGCCGATGGCAAGTTGAGCTTGTCGGACACCATTAGCCTTCATGAAAGCCTGCATCAAAGCATCGGCTTGGGATGAGGCCGCATTGTTATTCTGGAAGCCAGTGACGCTGCCCGTGACTCGCCAGGACCTAGGTGTTGGAATGTCCTGAGTAGCCCACAAAGCCGCAAAGTTGGTGTCCGATCCTGTACCGCCTCCTTGCAGGTGAATGATGTACCGGCCAAGGGCCTTCTGGGTCTCGTACTCTGACTGAAGGCTGCTTGCAGTCATTCCGTGTCTCGCTACCCACGATCCTACATCGGTATCGACAAAAGTAGATGAAATTTCGTGGTCCTCAGAAACAGAGAGGT
>Ga0307507_10010146_pt1 | contig 12281 bp, 9 predicted proteins | sample 7_EM_MG_FD_207223 | JGI IMG/M metagenome (GOLD analysis project Ga0307507, IMG submission 207223) | Populus trichocarpa ectomycorrhiza microbial communities from riparian zone in the Pacific Northwest, United States - 7_EM | ecosystem: Host-associated > Plants > Roots > Unclassified | place... | reverse complement strand
AACCGACTCGGATCCTCGTCCTCGGTGGTGGGTACGTCGGGCTCTACACGGCGTACGGCCTCCAGAAGATGCTCCGGGCCAACGAGGCCTCCGTGACCGTCGTTGACCCCCAGCCTCACATGACCTACGCGCCGTTCCTGCCCGAGGCGGCGGCCGGCGCGATCGAGCCGCGGCACGTGGTCGTGCCGCTGCGGCGCGTCCTGAAGCGCTGCCACGTGCTTACTGCGCGCGTGACCAAGATCGAGAACGACAAGAAGTCCGTCACGGTCGAGGCCGCCGACGGGCACATCGAGCAGCTGGGCTACGACGTCCTGGTCGTCGCGCTCGGCGCCGTCGCGCGGATCCTGCCGATCCCGGGCCTGGTCGAGCAGGGCATCGCCTTCAAGACCATCGGCGAGGCGATCTACCTGCGCAACCACATCATGACCAAGCTCGACGAGGCCGCCAGCACGCTCGACCCGGAGCTGCGCAAGCGCCTGCTGACCTTCACCGTCGTCGGCGGCGGGTTCGCCGGCATCGAGGCGCTGGCCGAGCTCGAGGACATGACCCGGTTCGCGGTGGAGAACTACTACCCGAACATCAAGACCTCCGACATCCGCTGGGTGCTCGTCGAGGCCGCCGGGCGGATCCTGCCCGAGGTGCGCGAGACGCTGGGTGTCTACACCGTCGAGCAGCTGGAGAAGCGCGGCATCGAGGTGTACCTCTCGACGGCGGCGAAGTCGTTCGAGAAGGGGCACGTCGTGCTCTCGGACGGCACCGAGTTCGACACCGACACGATCATCTGGACCGCGGGTGTGAAGGCCAACCCGGTGCTGGCCAACTCGGACCTGCCGCTGGACAAGCGCGGCCGCGTCGAGGCGACCGCTGCGATGCAGGTCGTCGGTCACCCGGACGTGTGGACCGCGGGCGACAACGCGGCTGTCCCGGACCTCTCGCGCACCGAAGAGGACCCGACGGCGACCTGCCCGCCGAACGCGCAGCACGCCGTCCGGCAGGCGACGTTGCTGGCCAAGAACATCATCAAGGTGCTCCGTGGCGGCAAGCCGAAGGACTACTACCACAAGAACCTCGGCGCGGTCGCCAGCCTCGGCCTGCACAAGGGCGTCGCCGACGCGCTGAACCTGAAGATCAAGGGCTTCCCGGCCTGGCTGTTCCACCGCGCCTACCACCTCAAGGCGATGCCGACCTGGAACCGCAAGATCCGCATCCTGTTCGACTGGATCCTCGGTGGCCTGTTCCGCCGCGAGGTGATCTCGCTCGGGCAGATCAACAACCCGAAGGACGAGTTCGACCGGCTCTCGAAGTCCTGACTCGCGCTGCCTGAGGCCTCCCGCCATCGAAGCGGGAGGCCTTTCGCATTTCCGCTCCCGTCAGATGAGACCTCATTGACCGCCGAGTGTGTTGACGGCTTTCATCTCGCCATGCCCGCGAAAAGAATCCGGCTCAACGCGTTCGACATGGCCGTCACCGGACATCTGGCGCCCGGGGTGTGGACACATCCCGATGACCAGGCGCATCGCTACAAGGATCTCGAATACTGGACCGAACTGGCGAAGCTGCTGGAAAAAGGTAAGTTCGACGGCCTGTTCCTCGCCGACGTCCTCGGCGTCTACGACGTCTACCAGGAATCGCGCGACCCGGCGGTGCGGACCGGGACCCAGCTCCCGGTGAACGACCCGCTGCTGTCGGTCTCGGCGATGGCGGCGGTGACGAAGCACCTCGGCTTTGGCGTGACTGTTTCCCTTACCTACGAACAACCCTATGCGCTTGCCCGGAAGTTCAGCACGCTGGACCACCTGACCAAGGGGCGCGTCGCCTGGAACATTGTGACGTCCTATTTGGACAGTGCGGCGGTGAACCTGGGCCTGGACCAGCAGATCACCCACGACAACCGCTACGACATCGGGGAAGAATTCCTCGATGTCACCTACAAGCTGTGGGAATCGTCGTGGGAGGACGACGCGGTCGTCCACGACAAGAAGACCGGGCAGTACACCGACCCGGACAAGGTGCATCCCATCGAACACAAGGGAAAGTACTATTCGGTCCCGGGAATCTTCCTGGCCGAGCCCTCACCTCAGCGCACTCCGGTGCTGTACCAGGCGGGCACGTCCACCAAGGGCCGCGCATTCGCCGCGAAACACGCCGAAGCGGTGTTCATCATGGGCCATTCCACCGACGTGGTCGGCCGCAATGTGGCCGACATCCGTCGTCAGGCGGCGGAATTCGGCCGCGATCCGGCCAGTGTGAAGGTATTCGCGCTGATCACCCCGATCGTCGCGGAAACCGACGAGGCCGCGCAGGCGAAATACGCCGACTACCTCTCCCGCGCGAGCTACGACGGCGCGCTTACGCTGTTCGGCGGCTGGACCGGAATCGACCTGTCGCCGTTCACGCCGACCGAAGTGCTGGAACACGTGCACAGCGAGGCAATCCAGTCGGTGGTGGAGAACTTCACCAAAGCCGACCCGTCCCGCACCTGGACGCCGGAGGAGATCGGCAAATTCCTGGGAATCGGCGGCCTGGGCCCGGTGGCGGTCGGCTCGCCGTCGACGGTGGCGGACGAACTGGAACGCTGGGTGACCGAAGCCGACGTCGACGGCTTCAACCTGGCGTATGCGACCACACCCGGCACGTTCTCCGACTTCATCGACCTGGTGGTCCCGGAACTGCAACGCCGCGGCTTGGTCTGGGACGACTACGAGGGCGACACGCTGCGCGAGAGCATCTACGAACCGGGCCAGGTCCGTCTCCGCGACGACCACCCGGGAGCGGCATACCGCCGGTAGATTCCCGCGCATGAAGCGCTCGCGGAAACCGATCCAGTCCGCCCCGCCGAAGCCGGGCCTCGGCCCGCTCGAACTCGCCCAGGACGTCCTGGCGCGGATCGAAATGGGCAACGAGTACGCCCGCAGCCGGAAGAACCGCTTCCGGCTGCGGGCCACCGGTATCCGCCTGCTGGCCCTGATCTTCTCGGCGACCTCGACGATCATCCTGGGCCTGCAGAACCTCGACGGCTGGACCGGCACGGCGTTCGCGCTGGTCGCCCTGGTGACCGTGGCGAGCGCGCTGGAGTCGTTCTTCGCGTGGCGCCCCTTGTGGGTGCTGATGGAGGAAGTGCAGTCCCGCTTCTACCGCCTACGCGACGAACTCGGCTACTACGTCGCCTCGACCCCGCCCGACGAACTGGATCCGGCGGTGATCCGCGAGAAATTCGACGAGTACCAGGAGATTTGGGACCTGGTCCGGCAACGCTGGCTGAAGTACCGCCGCACGGATGGGGCGGACTGAGCGGTTCAGCGCCGGTTGGCGGCTGGGTGGGCCGTAAGCTGATGCGGGGTCTGCTGATCCAGCTCGGGTGCCGAAGTCCCTGCGGTGCTGGGCGTGCTTTCCACTGTGTAGCCCACTACGCCTCCGCCGAGCACGGCACCCGCGGTGAACGCCAGTGCGACTGCTCGGGCCGCGAAGCTCGCCTTGCAGTGGATCTCCATCTGGATCACTTCCCGTCAGAGTGACGATTACTGCCGCGTTGACGGTAGTTCAGGTCACCTATTACTGTCAAGGTGACGAAAAGCCTCACGGAGTGCGGAGCATTGCGGGGTGCAGGGTGGTGGCAGGTCCACGGCGGTAGAGCGTGGCGGGTCGCCCTGGCTGGCGTGAGACCCGCTCGCCGGTGGAGATCAGAAATCCCTCTACGCCGATGATCTTGCGATGAAAGTTGCGCGCGTCCAGAGCTTCGCTCCAGACGATTTCGTACACCGTGCGCAGATCGGACATGGTGAACTCGGGCGGGCAGAAGGCCGCGGCCAGGGTGGTGTATTCGAGCTTGCTGCGGGCTCGCTCGACCGCGTCGGCGATGATCTTCTTGTGGTCGAACGCGATCTGCGCCCGGGGTCGCAGTACTTTTTCGACCGGCATCAGGACTGCTTCGCTCGCGTCGCCGCCCGCGATCGGGGCCGGTAGCCGCGGTGCGAAGGCCAGGTAGCAAACGGTGACCACGCGTTGGCGGGGGTCCCGGGCGGGCGCGCCGTAGGTGCGTAGCTGCTCGAGGTGTAACTCTTTCGCGTTCAGGCCCGTCTCTTCAGATAGTTCGCGGGCTGCGGCGGCGTCGAGATCCTCGGCGGTGGAAGCGAGAAAGCCGCCCGGGAGCGCCAGCATGCCTTCGTACGGGGGGATTCCGCGCTTGACCAGCATGATCTGCAAGGAACCGTCGTGCACGGTCAGCACTGCGAGGTCAACAGCCAGCGCGACCTCGGGAATCGTCCAGTTTCCGGCGTCAGGCATGTTCGATGTTCTCGGCGCGGGTCGCTGACGGAGTGTCCATAGTGCACAGTGTAGCTACAGCTCGAATATTCGTCTTATTGACGAGAATAGGCTACCGGGGCTACTGTGCAACCTGCACTCGGCAGCCTGCTCCCAGTCCCGAGCAGACTCCGATCCCGCCCGGTGCCCGTTCCGCAGCCCGTCAAGCGCTGTTCGCCGAGGGCGTCGCACGCCGCGATGAGAGGGAGAAATCGTTGTGATGAAACGAATCGGAGGGGTCACGTGATTGTCATCCTGACCGCGCTCGAGGTCGAGCACGCTGCCGTGCTGGCGAGGATGACCGGCGCCGAGCCGCACAGCCACCCGGCGGGTACACGGTTCGAGGTCGGCGGCCTGGCCGGCCGGCCCGATTGCCGGGCCGCGCTCACGTTGGTGGGTATGGGCAACAGTACCGCTGCCGCGCTCGCGGAGCGGGCGATCGCCGAGTTCGAGCCATCGGCGATCCTGTTCGTCGGTGTCGCGGGTGGCCTGCACGACTGGCTGCACCTGGGCGACATCGTGGTGGCGACGAAGGTTTACGCATACCACGGCGGCCGGAGCGAGGACAAAGGATTCCTGGTGCGGCCGCGTGCTTGGGAACCGTCGCACCGGGCGTTACAGGTGGCGAGGTCGCTGGGCCGCTCGGGCAGCTGGCGCGACACGCTTCGGGGCACAGATCCCAGGCCCGAGCTCCATTTCGAGCCGATCGCGGCCGGTGAGGTCGTGCTGGATTCGCGGAGCTCGGATCTCGCGCAGCGGCTGCGCGACAGCTACGGCGACGCGGTCGCCGTAGAGATGGAAGGCGCGGGTTTCGCGCAGGCCGGGCACCTCAATGAGACCATTCCGGCGCTGACCATCCGCGGGATCAGTGACCACGCCGGCGGCGAAAAGGCCGTCACGGATCGGGTGGGCTGGCAGTCGATCGCGGCGCGCAACGCGGCAGCGTTCGCGGTCGCGCTCGCCTGGGAACTCGACGTGCCTGCAGAGGCTCGCGCAGCGCGGAAACGTCCTGAGATCCCAGCCATCCACAACACGAACTTGGCGAAGGACAATGCACAGGTCGGCCAGCAGACCGGTGTCGTCATCGGCGATCCCCAGGTCGTGCTGCACCCGCGGGGAGGCGAAGAGTGAGTGTCCCGCCGCCCTATCCGAATATGCACAACCAGAATGTCGCGGGCGACAACGCGCACGTCGATCAGCAGATCGGGGCGATCTTCGGCGCCACATTCCACCGCAACCAGACGATCTACAACATCAACCAGACGGACCCGCCCGAGCGCAAGCTGGAGGTCGCGCTCAACCACCTTGGGGGCGGCACGCCCCGGATGGCCGAAAAGATCCTTGCCGAACTGGTCCAGCAAGGGCACTCGTCGACCCGGCACGCCTACTACTACGCACTGGCTGTGCTGAGCGACCGGTCCCTCAACGAGATCGACAACACCGTGTACGCCAGTTTCCGCACCGCCGACCTGACGGCCAAGCGATTCGCGGCCGACGGCTGGTGCGCCGCACTCGACGTGGTGTGGGAGCTGACTTCCTGCGTCTGGCGCCAGCAGATCGGAGAAGCGCTCGACACCGCTGTGCTCACCAAGGCTTTGGGCAACTTCAAGGACCTGCCGAAGCAGCGCCAGGACGAGATCACGCGCCACCTCGGGATGGTCCTCGGCGGTGCTGTGCAGGACAGCCTTGACGTCGTGGACGCCGACCGCGTCCGCGAGGAGCGGCTGCAGCCGGACCGGGCGGGGCGCGCCTGGAAGTTCTTCGAGCCGGACCCGGCGGCGCCGCGTTATTTCGTCATGGATCGCGTGGACATCCCCCAGGCGGACTGGACCAGGCTGCTGGCAGGCAGTTTCGGGCTGCTGCTCGGGCTGGGCACTTTCGTGACGAGCTTCGGGAACGGGAATCCGGGTGTCGGGATCTTCGCGTTGCTGATCTTCCTGGTGGGCGCGGGGCTGGCGTTTGTGTCCGGGCTGGAATGGAATCTGCAGGTGCAACGACTGGCGGCGCGCGACCGGGAACACGGGATCCCGCTGCAGTACCAGTCCGCGACGTCGCCGGGGCATTGGGTGCCGACCGATTTCGTCAAGCAGATCCACAGCTTGGTCGAATCACGGTTCTGGGACGCCCGGCCGCACATCGCGGGAAGCTGGGTGGACGACACCCGGGGCATCTGCGAATACTACAAGTGGCGTTTCGTAGCCTTGTTCGGCAATGCTCAGGTCGAGGCGACGATGGTCAACTGGCTGATACGCTGGCACGCCCGCCGGGCGGCCGCGCAGTGGCGCGACGGCACCTTGTTCTCCTACCGTGAGAAACTGAAGCCGTCGTCGATGTACCAGTGGGGGTATCGCCTCGGGTTCGGCATCGCGGCGATCGGCGTGCTGAGCATGATCGGCGGCAAGGGAGGTTTCGTCGGCGCCGCGTTCCTGCTTGGCCTCGGCGGCTTCTTCACGCTGAAAGGCGGCCTACGCGTATTCATGGCTCGGCGATTCCATGCCGAAGAAGAAATGGCGGGAAAGAAACTGCTCAAGGAGGAAGAGCAGGCGTACGCCGACTGGCTTGAAGTGCTCCGCGACCGGCCGACCGACGCCGAGATGGCCCGATGGCTCGACCTGGACAAGTCCTACCTCAAGACCGAGGCACTGCGCCGCTGCGCACTGACGAACCGCGACCTGGTCACCCATGTGGTCCTGACCGAAGGCGCCGCCAACGCCCGTCGTGCCCGCGTCATCCACGGCCCGCCGCGCTATTCGGCCTACGTGGTGCTGGTATTCCTGCTCACCAGCAGCGGGGTGCGCGAGGTCGAGGTCGACCTGGACTTCCTCAGCGGCGACGTCCACGACGAACGCCGGACGTCATTCCGCTACGACGCACTCGCCGCGGCCCGTGTAGCCGAGGTCGGCGTCCGCTACGCCGACGGCTGGCGCTACCAGATCATCAGCGGAGACAGCATGGCGCTGCTCCAGGCCCAGACGTTGCGCAAGCGGGCGTTCCGGTTGTCCCTGGTCAGTGGCGAGGAGATCTCGGTCATCGTGGAAAGCTTCGAAGGCCTGGCCGACGCCGGCCTCGAAAGTGATGCGATGCTCAATCGCATCGCCTTGGAGTCCTCCGGCATCGCCGGCGCCCTCCATGTGCTCGAAGCCGTCTCGGCCGAGGGCCGCGATTGGATCACCCGGGAACAGGAACGACGGCGACGCCGTTCCGAAGACTGGCGGCGTGAGCAGGGCCCGGGCCTCCTGGATGGCAGCCCGTTCGACATGCCCGACGGCGACTGAGACATCCGAGGCTCCTCCTACCCGGACCGGAGGAGCCTGGGCCGGCCGATCGCCTAGAGTGGGCGGTGCCCCGGTAGCCCAACTGGCAGAGGCAGTCGACTTAAAATCGACACAGTGCGGGTTCGAACCCCGTCCGGGGCACAAGCAGGACCAGGTCGGCAGGGTCCTTCCTCATCGCCAGTCACGCAGGCCCCACAAGCCTCGAAATCCGGCTCGGCCGATGCGCTGAAGGACGCCTTCAGCGCATCCAGCGCCCTGAAGGCGTCCTTAAAGGACACGCGTGGGACACGGATCGACCCCTGTCCGGTGACTTCAAGAGTCAAGTGTGGCGGTTGTCCGCACTCGCGGGACTTTCGCAAGTAGTGGCAGGACTTCGCCCGCGTACGCCTGATGACCGAACGTCCCGACCCAGGTGGCTGGATCCTCGCCCGTGGTGTCGATGGTGAGAATGTAGCGGTAGATCCCGCGACGGCTGGGGCGGTGGTTCGCGAACGTCGACAGCGGGAGAAACCGGCCGGGCGCCGCCGGGTCGAATTCCTCTCCTGGTGCGAGGCGCTGGAAATCGGTCGGCCGCAGAGGCCCGGTCAGCGGGTCCTCCGCGGGCGGCGGTTCGGCGACGACGTCCCCGGTGGGAACGAACCGGATCGACGGTAGGTAGTGCGGGTAGCGGCTGGCCGTTTCAGAGCCGTCGACGACGCCGGGGAACCAGAGCTCCCCGGCGCTCGTGTTGCGGACCCGCACTTCTATCCTGCCCAGCCGGACAGACAACGAGACAGCGATCGAGCCGTCATCGCTCATGTCGGCAGGCTACCGCGGCTCGCCCGCGGCCTCCTGCTCGATCGCCGACCGTGTTTCCTGCGCTTGTGCCTTGATGTTTTCGACGACCAGGGGGTTGAGGCCCTTGTTCTCGAACAGTTCGACCATCCCGTCCAGTACCTGGCTTGCGCGCTCCGTGTTGCCCGCTTTGGCCTCCGCCTTGGCTTGCGTACGCAACACCATGTTGAGCGTGATGTTGTCGACACCGGCGGCGTCGTCCGCCGAGGCCGTCGCAACTTCGGCCAGCAGGGCGGCGGCCGCGGCGCCGTTCGCCTCCCTGATGTGGAGTTTCTTGTCGGCGGTCAGCTGCTTGAACTGCCGCTGCTCGTTCACGCCCTCCACCATCCGGCCGTACACGGCCAGCGGATGCTCGGCGTACTCGGTGATCAGCGTGGTGATCGCGTCCCGGCCGTTCTGCAGCCGCGGCGCGTCCGATCCGAGCAGGGCCAGCAGTTTCCCCTGCTCTTCGCCCAGCAGCAGTTCACCGGCCGCCTCGTCCGCCGCCGTCGCGGGCGGCCGTACCCGGAGCCGCAGCACGGGCGACAGCACGCGCGACCCGTCGCCGGCCACGTAGGACGCGCGCAGCCGGTAGGTGCCCGGCGTGTCGAACAGGAACCCGTTCTGGCCGAACCCGATGTACGCGCTGTCGTACAGCGACGGTGTGGCGACCCCGAGTCCGATGGTCCGGTCCTCGTCCACGCAGTGGCGTAGCAAGGGCCGGAACACCTTTGTGGCGCCTGAAGGCTGCTGCACGGCGATCGAGACCAGATCGTCGTTCGGATGCAGGTAGCCGTGGGTGTCGCGAGGGTTGAGGGAGGTGCCGGACAGCTTCAGCTCCACCACGACCGGCTCCCCGTAGGCGAATCCCGGCTTGGCCGTCCGCAGATCCAGGGCGAGTCCGGAGTGATCCACCAGCGGGGTGTCGAACAGATCCGGGTCGACGTCGGCGGCGCCGGTACCGAACGAGTTCGAGCCCATGATCACGTCACGGTAGAAGCCGTGGCGCAGGTGCACCAGCTCGTTGTCGGTGAACTGGAACGGGAACCCCGACCAGTATCCGGGCTCGCCGCCCGGGCCCTGGGAGGGCTGGTACTTCCAGGCGTAGTTCATCCAGGACAGGTCACCGAGGCCATGGTTGTCCCCGAGCGGGGCCGGCGGCGTGCCCAGATCCTTCTGCCACGAATGCAGCAGGTTGAACGCGTGCCCGAGCTCGTGGACGTAGGTGCGCAGCTGCGCTCGCTGCGATGCGGTGTCCGTGCCCTTGATGGCGTCGTAGAACACGGCCGAGCCCTGGCGCTGGAACGCGTCGGCGTAGTCGAACATGATGCCGCGGTAGCCGCCCTCGTGAGAGGTGGCGACGAGCATCCAGACCTGCCAGCTGGGCGCGTTCGCGAACCTGCTGAAGTGGTTCTCCATGGAGGCGTGCAGTTCCGAGTCGCTCCACAGCGCGTTCGCACCCGCGTCCGTTCCGGGGACCACGTTGGCGCCGCCCGTGGTCAGGAGCTCGATGCCGGCCTCGGCATAGGCACCTGGCACGCTCAACGTGCGCGCGGGACTACCCGGCGGCTGCGGCAGGGAACCGGTGTCGTACGAAAGGAACGGGACGACCCCGGCGACCGAGTCCTGTTCGTAGGCCACAGTCCGGAAGAAGGTGGATTCGTAGGTGCAGAGGTAGGTCGCCCCCGCCGCGTTCGAAGTGGTCAAGAATTCAAGTGTGGCGGGCTTGGGTGGTTGGAAGACGAATGCGCGAGGGATGGTGAGCCGAATCTTCGGCGCGCCGGCGGGCCAGGTAAAGGTGCCGGTGCCCTCGACGCGTACTTGCGTCGCTGTTTTGGTGATCGACGGCGACTGCAGGACGAACGAACCGAAATAGCTCGTGGTCGCTCCGGATACCGAGAAGAAATCACCACTGATTCGATTGGTCGGTCGGCTGCCGTCGACATCCACGCGCAACGTCAGCAACCAGCTGCCGCTCGTGCTGCGGTACCGTCCCTTGACGTACCGCCTTGGCAACGGGAATGGCGGTCGCGGCGGGAAGGGCTGGGGAGGAGCGATCATCTGCTCTTCGGCGGCTTCCCCCAGATCGGCGGCCACCGGCTCCTCCGTCGTTGTCGCGGCGCCGTTGTGGCCGTTTCCTTGCGGCGACTGAAGATCCGTTGCTCGTAACGGCTCGAATCCAGCCGGCATCTCGCTCACTGTCGGGTCGGAGACGTCAATCATCATTCCACCCTCTTTCGGACGCGGAAAAATCACCGCCGAGGTGTCATGGAAATCTCACCTGGCGGGGCGCTTGTCACGCTACGTCCGATTCGGTTGCCGAGATCTGAATAATTACCCGAAGCACCCATATGGCTCAGCTATGCGGAAATAGTTGATCGCTGAAATTGACCCCTTTTTCGACGATTATTCACGAGGTCGGGGGCGTCCATGTCCGGCGGCAGTGGCGGTGATCCCGGTCGAGCCGGAAAGATCGCTGCAACGGCTGGTGCGCCAGCCGGCGTCTCTTGAGGTGTGGAGTCCCTACTGATGCGGTTCGACGAGTTCGCGCGGGAGCAGCTGCCGGGCCTGGTGCGGTTCGCCGCCGTGCTCACCGGTGACCGCGACCTGGCGCAGGACCTGGTCCAGGACGCGCTGGTGCGCGCGCACCGGCATTGGAAGCGGGTGCAGGCCGCCGACCGGCCGGATCTGTACCTGCGGCGGATGGTGGTCAACGGCCATCTGTCCTGGCTGCGGCGCTGGTACCAGCGCCGCGTCGCCACCGCTGCCGAGCTTCCCGCACCCGCGATCGAAGACCACGCCCGGGGGTTGGCCGACCGTGATCAGCTGGCACGGCTGCTGAGTGACCTGACGCGGGCGCAGCAGGCCGCGATCGTCCTGCGGTTCTACGAGGACCGGGACGACGCCGAGATCGCCGAAGCGATGGGCTGTGCGGTCGGCACCGTGCGTAGCCACGTGTCGCGCGGGCTCGCCGCGCTGCGGATCCGCCTCGCCGGAGAACTGACGGAGGTAACCGAATGACCGACCTCAAGCTGCTGCGCGCCGAGCTGCGCGAGCGCGAGACACTGGCCCCTGATCCGAACGTGGTGTTGACGCGGACCTACGCACTTCTCCGGCGCCGCCGGAAGGCGCGGCGGGCCGGGGCGCTGGTGGCCGTCGCCGTCGCGACCACCGGTGTGTTGGTCGCCGGTACGGCACTTCTGCAGGCCGGCGCGCCCTCGCCGGCAGTTCCGGCGGGACCGGGCGAGCGGACGGTGCTCGTGAGCCCGGCCGCGAGCCTGCCGTTCACGATCGGCCATCTGCCGGTCGGCTACGTCGTCGACACCTGGCGGCTCACTCCCGGGGATCTCGCCGTCGACCTGGTCGGCCCGCGGGGAACCGGCGCGATCTCGGTGCACATCCAGGACCGTGACCCCGCGGCCGGTGGCGGCGGGGAACCCCGGACGGTCAACGGTGTTCCGGCCGTGCTGCGGAGCGTCCAAAGCTCGCGAGAGCTCAGCTGGGAACTCGCCCCGGGAAAGTGGGCGATCGTCGGCGGGCACAAGGACCTTGTCGCGGTGGACGTGCTGCAGGCGATCGCCGACTCGATGACCTCGGTGCCGGCACCGGTGGGGCCGTCGTTGCGCGAGATTTCGGCGCCGCCGGGGCTCAAGGTCGTCTTCGCCTCCGGCGGGAGCCCGGAGGATCAGGCGGTGACGTTCTGTTCGGTGGCCACGATGGACCCCGACACTCCGGGCTGTGTGAACATCCAGATCCACGTCGGTGCCTTGCCGTCGTCCTTGGGGATGGCCGTCCCCGGGACGAAGACGATGCGGGACTTGCCCCTGATAGCACTCAAGGACTCCCCGCTCCGAGGCACCGCGGACGGCCGCGCGGCGGCTCGCCAGATCG
>Ga0307507_10010145_pt1 | contig 12282 bp, 4 predicted proteins | sample 7_EM_MG_FD_207223 | JGI IMG/M metagenome (GOLD analysis project Ga0307507, IMG submission 207223) | Populus trichocarpa ectomycorrhiza microbial communities from riparian zone in the Pacific Northwest, United States - 7_EM | ecosystem: Host-associated > Plants > Roots > Unclassified | place... | reverse complement strand
TTTCCTTAAAAATAATAAACCTCTCTAAGCTCCCTATCTTTTCAGGACAACCATAAAATAAATCTATCTTCTCACTCTCCTGCCAAGTACTCTCTTCTTATCTCCCTCCAGTCTTCTACGATTTAAAATCATTTTTACATTATTATTATTATTATTACCCACTTACTTTACTTTCAAATCAATTTGCGAGTCGTTTCATCACAAATTCACAACTTGGACATTAAATTTTTTTATCTTCCAAGTATATAATCAAGGAATAGTCAAAAGTTGCACTTGAGTTCGTGGCCTAGCGGGGGATGGGACTTGTTCCCTTCTTCTGTACCCGGGTTCGATTCTCTCTTTGCATGCCTGTCATCCTCGCGGTGCCTTACCTGCCCACTAGACTTGCAGGGTGTTCAGTGGGCCCGGTGATTAATCGTAATGCGTGTAAGCTGGCCAGACACCCCGGGTTATATATATATATATATATATATATATATATATATATAAAAAAAAAGAGAATAGTCGAAAGTTTTAGCCCTTACTCCTAATAATTAACCTCAACTACATATCTCATTCTCCACAAGAAAAAGAAAAACTTTACACTACATTTATATCCCCACTAGATAAGTCCAGATTGAATATTTTTGATGGTGCAAGAGTCATTGTATTGAAGCCCAACTGAGGCTAGATGGGGGAGGAAGGCGAGAAAAAAACGCAATATTTTAGATTATGAATTAGAGGGGCAGTATCATTAATACTATAGTGAAACCAGTTGTGCTTTTTAATCTATATATATAGTATAACCGCTGCATGTCACAGGTAAGAATAGAAAATACAAAGTCAGATGAATCTCTTATACAATTTATGTATTTAAAAAAAATAAAACATTAATAAGATTATTTTAAATATCTTCGAACAACTTTTAATATTTAAGATATGAGAAAGTACAAAACTTGCAAGAAAAGAAACAAATTCTTACACCTTGGTTTCTACTAACCACCGTTATTAATGATTAAATATAAGAGAGTATTGGAAATATTATCTTTTCACGATACCACTCAGAAGAAATTTAAGGAAAAAAGAAAGAACTCACACCAAATTATATAATGATAGTTGTAAGAGGAAGTGCTATAATAAACTAAATAAATGAGAAATACAAAGAAAAAAAAACAAATAAGACACCATGTCAAATTACTCTGCTAGAAATTTTTTTAAAAGCAAGGGAAATGCCGACAAAAAAATACTTCATCGTTATTTACCAATAAAAATTATTGCACGTTAGATTGCTTATTGCACACTTCCATCCATTTAACTACACGTATAAGAGTATATGAACAAACAGACACTTTGCCATCTAAAAATGATTTCACGCTGGCAGTCCATGCCTTCCGTGGAGGAAATTGGCCTTCGTTCTATTCAATTCAGCTACAACATTGCTAATGTCCATCCTCTCTCTAGGAAACCTTTCAGAACAAAAAACTCCCACCTCACTAATTGAAGTCAAACACTGCAGGATTTGATCGGAACTTGCTCCCTGATCAACTTCTCTCAAAAGTGTCGGATCCGCAACTTGTAGCACACGGTCAGGCAATGCCATTTTAACATAATTGTGAAGTCCTATCCCGTCCTCAAACATGCTATCTGTAGGTCTTTTTCCTGTAATCATCTCCAACAATAGGGTGCCATAGCTGTATACGTCCCCATAAGTTGACACCTTGCTCCCCATTCCGTACTCTGCAATGAGTTTGTTTGCATGGTTAATTAATTAGGTTGTAAATAATGGAATGTATATCCTTCCAGATTTTTATGGTACCTGGGGCTGCATATCCGATGGTGCCTTTTAATCCAACGGAGCTTGTCTGACTCAAGGATGACTGACTCGATGCTTCAGAAAGGAACTTCAATAATCCAAAGTCCCCGACATGAGCAGTCATATCCCCGTCAAGAAGAACGTTACTGGGCTTAAGATCACAATGGACAATCTGCATTTCACAATCGTTGTGCAAATAGTCGAGAGCACTAGCAACATCAACTGCAATGTTTAATCTCTGAATGAGATTCAAAGTTCTTGGCTCTGGCACTTCATGATCTGATGTATGGATTGGATGCAACCATTCTTCTAGACTTCCATTTATCATCAACTCATAAACAATCGCTTTGAAATCATTACCTTGAAAATCGACTCCAGCAAATGCACTGAAAACTTTGACAAGATTTCGGTGCCTCATGCTTAACAAGGTTGCACATTCTGTCATAAAGCTTTTGGCAGCTCCTTTACGTCGCAAGTTGAACACTTTCACAGCAACAACAACTCCATCCAATGCGAGAACTCCTTTATACACAGACCCAGAACTACCGGAACCAATTAAATTGTCAAAAGAGAATCCATTAGTTGCTTGACGAAGGTCTTCATAGGCTACCCTTCGGAATGGCGCCTCACATGACAAATTTGAAGTGAGCTCATTTTTTGTTTTTTTCAAGCGACACAAAAACAAAAAAGAGGTCAATATCAAGATTAATCCGATAAAGCCAAAAGAAATAGTGACTCCCAATATTAGCTTGGTAGAAGATTTTGGCTTTGACTTGGAAGTGCATGTGGACAGATTCAACTCAAGTATTCCTCCACAAAGATTCTTGTTCCCTGAAACTGAAACAGCACTTGCATTCTGAAAGACACCATGCACAGGCACCTCTCCTTCAAGGTCATTAAATGACAGATCCAAACTCTTCAAAAACATCAAGTCTCCCAAAAACTTGGGAATTTGGCCAGTCAAGTTGTTGTAAGAGAGATTAAGATCTTGAAGTGCTCTCAAGGAACTCAAAGACTCAGAAATGAGGCCTTGGAAGAAGTTTCCATCCAAATACAAATGTTCCAATCTCATACAACTGCCAAGACTTGCGGGAATTTCCCCTGATAGCCTGTTTTTGGAGATGTCCAAGTATCCAAGATTCGCTAACTTACCAACTTCAGAGGGCAAGGAACCCGTTAATTGATTTTCAGAGAGGACGAGATAGGTTGACAGGGATGAAATGCTAATGACCTCTTTCGGTATGGGACCACTCAGATTATTTTGGGAGAGAGCCAAGAGCACCAAGTTCCGGCAGTTTCCAAGACTTGGCGGGATGCTTCCTTGTAAATTATTTTGATCGAAATCAATTTGCATCAATGAGGTGATGTTCCCTAAAGATGAAGGTATGCTCCCTGATAATTTGTTTTCATTAAGAAACAAATCACCTAAATTTTGTAATTTACCAATAGAATTTGGTACACTGCCAGTCAATTGATTTGCCTCAAAACCCAGAGCTTCCAAGCTTATGAGATATCCAATGCCGTCAGGAATGCTTCCTCGTGTTAGATTGCTTCCAAAAGTCATCTCCTTGAGCTTTGTTGAGAAGTTGCTAATTATATCAGGCAGCACCCCTCCAAAATTATTGTCGTTTATGGCTAGAGATTCCAGCTTGCTGCTGTTTGAGAGGGTATAGAGAAAGGACAAATCATCATCCTCATCGTTTCCAAGATCATTTTCTTGTACTGAAAGCACCCTTAGATCAGCCATGTTTGCTAATGTAGGAACGTTTCCGGTGAACTTGTTGGATGATAGATAAATATGAGTAATTTTTGAAGCATTCAAGAGCGTTTGTGGAATCAATCCACTGAGTTGATTGCCGTGAACGGCAAGAAATTCAAGATTTGGAAGAGTTAGGCCTATGTTTGGAGGAAGTATACCATGAAATTGGTTATAAGGCAGAGAGAAACGAATGAGCGAAGATAAATTATACAGGGAGGGAGAGATTGTACCACTCAGATGATTTGAGCCGAGGGCAAAGAAGTTCAATCTTTTCAATTTCCCAATAATATTGGGAACACCCCCTTGCAAATTATTCTTTGTTCCAACAATTTTAACAATAGATGAAAGATTTTCAAAAGAAAGTGGTATCTTGCCATCTAAATTGTTATTTCTAAAAATAAATACCTGCAACTTTGATAACAATCCAAGTCCTGGAGGAAGGTTGCCAGAAAGATTGTTTCCCTTGAAATTAAGGTTCATGAGATTCGAACAACGAGAAATATTAACAGGGACTTCGCCACTGAAAGAGTTGTTCCCAAGGACCAACTTCTCTAGCCGAACCAAACGACCTACTTCTTGGGGGATAGTATTGCTGAAACTGTTGTTTTCCAGGCTTAGTAGCCTAAGAAAACTCAAGTTCCCAATGTGTGGAGATAGGCGGCCCACTAGTTGGCTGGAGTGTAGGTCAAGCTCTATGACTCTTTGATGCCGTTTTCCGCATGTGACTCCTGACCACTGGCAGAAGTGTAAGGATTCATTCCATGAGCTAAGTTTGTTAGTGGGATCTGAAAGTTGAGCCTTGAAAGCTAGTAGCGAGTGTCTGTCTGTCTCAAGTCCTCATCTAGGTAATGAGAAAGAGAAAGAGTATTGAATTATTTGCAGTAAAAGAAACCACAGTATGCATGAACTCATGCTTGGCAGTTCAATTTTCAATGGGAGCCTATCTTAGAGATTTAAGTGTGACGAAATGGCTTGGAGTGATCCTTCATTGATACAGCTATATATAGGAAAGGAATGAATGGGATTCTTAAGATGGATTCTGACAAATTTTATTCTGTTCATCAACGAACATCATTAAGAATTGTGATAAGCTTCAAACCAAAACTAGGTTATTACCGTCATGCAGAAGTTCATAAAGTAGATGGTTTAGATCTGCTGTTAGTTAAAAGAATCGAAAATATTGTAATGGTAGTGAAGAAGTGAAGGAGAATTCGTTTTAATGGAGGTAATTATGAGTTTCTGCGTAGGAAATTAATGGGCATGGGATACTCCAAATGAGAAGAAACTTCCTATAACCTATTATTTCTTTGTTAATTTTGATTTCATCATGTTCATGCATGATGGCGAATGGACAAGATTGTTCCCAAATCGCGTGTTCAAATATACCCATCTTCATTTCCATGTCAAGGTCAGCTAAACTGTCTACTTACTGCATTAGTTACTTTGTTAAGCTAGGTGTTAGTGAATATGTTATGAAGTAAAAAGATTAATAATATTTAGCACTGATATTAAATAAAAAAAATTATCTTTAATATTTATTTATATTTAATTAATAAATCTAATTTTTTATCATTGAAATATTTAAAGTAAAGATAAAGTTCATAAGACAAAAATATTTTGAAAGAAAATTATAAAGTTGTTATAATTATGAGATTCTTATTATATCAAATAATTGTTTCTAAATGTTCTAGTTAATGTTCTATTAAGACTGAATATTAATTAGAGTGTTGAGATTGATAAATATTATGTTTCATCCTTTATTAAGGGAAGTAGCTGCTCTTATAACTTGAGGTATAAGGAATACCTTAAACAAATATATAAGCGTTTGTTATAAGACATGTATATTAAATGGACCTGTATGATAATTTCAAATGGAAAGATCACCTATGTCTATGGAAAGACTCACATGATAGTTATGTAAGTGATCATTAAACTTGAGATTACCAAGTTATCTTATATAGGGAGTGTTATCCTTTAATACGACAACATGTTGTCATAATCAAGGGTAATAAATGAATAAATATTGGGTTTAACATAAACTATATAAAAATATTTAAGTAATCAAAAGATGATTCATCACCCTGGGTGAATTTAGTAAAATATTTTGTTTATTCTCAAATAGTATTGATTATAAAATCCTTAGTCAATGTGGAATGAGATTTAAAAAGAGTTTTAAATCTTATTCGTAGAACCAATTACTATAATGTTAAGAATAAAAATGATTTAACAAAGTAGACAAACTCTTTGTTATAATGTCTAAATTGAATCATTCTTCATGAATGGATAAAAATTACACTAAGAAATTAGTTACTGAAAGGTTATGTCAAACCACTTATAACTTTCTTAATATTTGGGGGATCATGACATGTTGCTACACATTGTACTTAATCTTCAAATATAAATCAATTACTTGCTAAATTGATAATAAAATTTATTGTTTAATATATTTAATTCTATTTTATTGAGGATTATGATTTATATTTTGGTCAACTTATTAGTGAACCTAATAAATCACACACATAAAAACTATTTATTAGAAATTAAAATGAGATGATTAATGACTTAATTGTCAATAAGTTTTAGAAATTAAGGACTAGAATGTAATTAATATAAATATTAAAATTCTAGACATAAAAAACATCAAGTAGGGACTTGATTGAATAAATTTCTAAAATTATTCTAAATTAATATATATGATATTGTTTAAAGGGAAAATTAATATTTTGTTATTTATAGGATTTTTAGGTTTCTTTACAAATAAAATGTTATGCCTTTTATTTTCTTAGATAGGAAGAATACAATATAGAAATATAGAAACACAAAATAAAAGAGTTAACATTCATAGGTATAACAATTCATCTCTCCTAAAAGAGCTTAGAATGTTTCTTATAAGTGATTCATGTTGATTATAGTCTGACTGGACAGTTAGACAACTTGTAGTTTGCGATAACTCAATTCTACGACGATTATATTTAAAGAATATCTCATCTTTTGGTAATCTTCATATAAACCCTAAAAAATTCATCTATCTAACGAGATCTCTAGGACTCTTAAAACAATTTAAATTTATCATTTTTTGCGTGTATATATTTCAGGAAACCCGACATTTGGCTCCTCATAGATTGCCATAAATAATTTTTTACCACTATTTATGACATACCAAGTAAAAAATGAAAAAAGAAAAATAAAGGAGTGAAATGAAAAAAGAAAAGAAAAGTAGGGATTGAAATAAATAACCTGAGTTTGAGTTCCTCTCTAACACAACTAAGAGATAAAGAGATATAAAGGTAAAAGATAAGAGATAAGAGATAAGGAGTTAGAAAGATTAGGATGGGTAAAAAATATCCAATAAAGAGACTATAAATAAACCATACAATCCAGAAAAATATAATTGAGGAGAGCAGCCTCAAAGATCCTAGGAGAAACAATCTACTTTAGAAGCTAGAAAAAAAAACTTTGTTATTACAGTAACTTTTTTTTTCCAAAACCAAAAAGAAGAAAACAATAGCCTCCCTCCACTTCACCATCATCAAAATCCAATTAGAAAAACCCAAAAAATGACAATGCCAGCACAAAGCAGTTGCCTAGTTAGTCTCCTCCTCCTTTAGCGATGAAGCTCGGCGACAACAACTTCGACGATGATGATTTAGTAGAGAGAAAAGAGATTTAAGTTGAAACTTTAAAAGCTTGATCTCTAACTATGAACGATTGTGAACTTCACCGTCATCAAAGAGAAGATAAAGAAGAACTGGTGTATCTTATCCTACAGGTCATACGTCATGTCGATCAGTAGAGAGTGAAATTTATCGCTAGAAGCTTGGAAACCTAGCATTACACACACACACACACACACACACAAGAAAGGATAATAATTACAACATTCTTGATGAAATGATAATAATTACATTAAGAAACTAATTACTGAAAGGTTAAGTCAAAGTACTAATGATTTTCCTAATATTTTGAGGATCATTATAGGTTGCTAGACATTATACTTGATCTTCAAATATAAATCAATTAATTATTGAATTGATAATAAATTAAATTGTTTAATTTATTTTATCCTATTTATTTAGGATTATGATTTATATTTGGGTCAATTTATTATGAAACTTAATGGGTTATACACATAAGAACCATTAGTCAAAAATAAAAATTAGATAATTAATCAAGTTTGACTTGATTGTAAATGAATTTTAGAAATTGAGAACTAGAATGTAATTAATGTAGGAAATTATAATTCTAAACCTAAAAAAATCTAGGTATTTGATTGAATAAATTTCTAAAGTTACCCTAAAATAATATATGTGATATTATTCAAGGGAAAAATTGATATTTTGTCATATATAGGGCTTTCAGATTTCTTATAAATAAAATGTTATGCCACTTATTTTCAATACAACAAAAACACCTGAAATATAAAAGAAAAAACCTAACACTTAAAGGTATAACAGTGCCTTTTTTTCTCACTAGTAGTTTGTGTAGATTAACATTATAGGCTGAACACTTAGATGACTTGTGGTTTGCAAAAATCTAGTTTTGAAGCAATTATTTAAAGCAAAAAAGAACATCCGATCTTCAAGTAATTTTCATATAAATCTCTAACAACTCTAGATTTGTCTAGTGGGATCCTTGATACTCTTGAAAAAAAATTAAATTATTGTTTCTGTCACGTATACATCTTTTGGGAAACCTAAAAGTCCTAACACTCCTAGTTTCTATAATGAATGGGTCAGGACATATGTGTATGGATAGTCGAGCTATTAACCAGATCACTATGAAATACTAGTTCCCAATATCATGGTTAGATGACATGTTAGATAAGTTATTAGGTTTAAGGTTAATCCCAATAATAGTTACCATATAAGAATTAAGTCAGGAGATGAGTGGAAGACAACTTTTAAAACACAACAAGGGTTATATGAATAAATAGTTATGTCATTTGGTCTGTCCTCCCAACATTTTCATAAGGTTCATGTAACGGGTATTGAGGTCACTCATGGGCAGATTCATTATCTTTTATTTCCTTGATATTCTGATTTATAGCCTACTTTTGAGTCTCATTTAAAACATATGCATGTTGTTTTTGACACTTCGAGGAAGGAGAAATTGTATATGAATCTTAAGAAGTTTAAATTATTCACTAGTACTATTTCTTTTTTTTATCTTTATTATGTCTGTTGATGGTCTTCAAGTTGATCCGTCTAAGATTTTTGTAATTTTAGAGTAACCAACTCTAAATAGTGTTCATGATTTTCAAAGCTTTCACAGACTTCCATCCTTCTATTAAAAGTTTATTTGAAATGTTAATTCTCTTATTACACCTATTATTGAGTATCTAAAGGGACACAACTTTTAGTGGATAGATAAGGCTGAATCTAGCTTTCAGCTAGTGAAGAAGAAGATGGGTGGGTATTGTGACTAAAGCTCCTATATTAGGACTTCAATATTTTAAGAAATTGTTTAAGATAAACTGTGATGCATCTAGGTTAGGTATTCAAGGAGTTCTTAAACAAGATGGGAGGTCAATTGCTTTTTTTTTTAGAAGTTATTTAGCTAAAAAAGGAACTACTACATGTATGATTTGGAGTTTTATGCTATTGTTTAGAGTCTTAAGCATTGATAACATTACTTAGTTTTGAAGTAGTTTATCCTAATCACAAATCATGAAATCTAAAATATATAAATAACCAGCATAAGTTAAGTTATCGGCATGCAAAGTTGGTGTCATTTCTAAAAGAGTTCATCTTTTTGCTAAGGCATCAATTGAGTAGCTTAAGCAAAGCTTGATGCCCTTAGTAGATGAGTTACTTTACTCAATACTATATGTGCCCAGATGATAGAGTTTAATGCTTATAGAGAGCTATTATTAGGTTATTCACCATTTGAACAAATTTATTTTGAGTCAATAAATAGAGGTGATTGAGATAATTTTGTACTTTTCAATGGTTATTTGTTTTAGGGTTTGCAACTATGTATTCCATATTGCTCTTTACAGGAACATATCATCCATGAATTGCATTGTGAGGGATAAATTGGGCAAGACAAAACCTTAGCTCTAGTGTCCATAAATTGTTATTACTTCCAAGTTAAATATCTAGTATTGTGAGGAGATGTGCTCTTTGTTATAGATTCAAAGGAACCTTATCAAATGTTGGGTTATATACTCAATTACCGGTTCTTCATGCTTTGTGACTTGATGTTGAATGGATTTTGTGTTGAGCTTACCTTGTATCCAATACGCTATGAATTATATTTTTGTTGTTGTGGATAAGTTCTTAAAGATGATCCATTTCATAGCATGTTATAAGACTATAAATGCTCTTAAATAGCCTACCTCTACTTTAACGAGGTGGTTTGTTTACATGACATCCTTAAGTCCATCACTTCATATATAGATTTAAAGTTTATATGTAACTTCTAGAAGAATTTGTAGGGTACGATAGGAACTCAATTGAACTTTAGTAATGCATATCATCCTCGGATAGATGGGAAGATAAAGATGGTTAACCGAAGGCTTGGCAACTTGATGTGAAGTTTAATGGGATACAAGATAAAATAATAGGATCTAGCCTAGCTAGAAATAGATTTTGTTTTTAATATATCTAAAAAATAGACTATCCAACTGAGTCTATTCAAGATTGATATGGATAGAATCCTTTTGAAGTCCTAGAGTTGATGCATGTTCCTCGTATCAAATAATTGAGTATCCAAGTTGATGGTATGATAGATTACTTGCATGGTATTTATGAACCGGTCAATAAGACAGTCAATGATAGCAATACCAAGTATAAGGTCCCGACTAATACTCATCATAGAAGAGTGGTGTTTGAGGTTGTTGATATAGTTTGGACGATGCTTATTCATGATAGGTTTCTAATGAGGGAGTACAACAAGATGAAGGAAAGAAAAATAAGTTCTTAAAAGGTATTGCAGAAGATAAATGACAATGCTTACAAACTTCACCTTCCTATCCATCTGAAGACTTCTAATGTCTTTGATGTCCAGCTATTAATACCTTATCAAGAGGAAAAAAAAATAGAACTCGAGATGAGTTCTTTTTAATCATGGGAAAATGATGCATTTGGGCTTGTGGAAACTAAAGGTTATACCATATTAGCACCTTAAAATTGCAATAACAGGAAATCTAATATTGGATCGGACTCATATTTTTTCAAGTTATTCTATAAACAATTTTCGTATGAAAAGTTATTGTGTTGCTTATCAATCTATTGAATCTTTTAAAATTATGACTTGAGCCTGAATGCTACCATTGGGTCAATTTTATTTTTTTTCTATGCTTTTTTGGTTTTATTGTTTTATTTGAATTTTTTAGTTTCATTTATACTTTTAAATTTTTAGTTGTTTTAGAGTAGAAGTAGGATTTCCCGACACACAGTTTTCTGGTAATGATGATCAGCTTGGTGATACTAATAAAGAAGACAATCCACCTCTAAATGCACGCGCCTATGTACCCATAGATCATAGTGGCTGCAGTTTTGGTACACCTCACGTTTGACCTAGTCAAATGATGAATACATGGAGGCTTTCACTTTCTTTTTTATCCATGGTTTTAGCCTTTGCGGTTTGCTAATTATTTCTGTGTCTTTTGCTGGTTTTGGTTACTTCCTTTGACCATGTTCTTGTTTTATCGTCGAATATTTCATACCTTAATTGAATTAAATAGTTAAATTTGCGGTGGATGCCTCACTTGCAACCCATTTAAGCTTCACTTTTGTTGAATCTTTCATACCTTTCCAATCATTTTTCTTTATCGAATTTTTGCCGCATTGTTATGCATATAAATGAGTCTCATTTCTCTAATAACTTATTACCGTATTAATTTTTAAAATTGATTTTAAATTTTATTCAAAAAAATTAATTCTTATGATAAGTAATCTATTTTCAATCTCTTTATATTATTTTATATTTTTATAATTGTATAGTGTTCGATAATTTCCTTTCGAATTTCCTTTGAGTTGAAATTCGAAATAATGTGGAAATGTATAATTGAACCTTATCGTAGTCTATACGGCTACTTGATGAATCCATGGATGATCCAAAATGCCTTTTGAATTCTGTATGCATCTAGTGCCATGCTTCGTGTCTCATATAGGCTGTTTCACGTTTTATATATATATATACACCCCCTCCTTCATTATCGTTCACACGAGCTGCCTGAACCTCTCCATCTTCACTACCACCCTTGTGTCTTCCTAACTAGCTAGCTCCATACACATACCTAAACATTTTGTTTCTTAAAAGTCCCAGCTTTTTTTTCGTTTCATAAATGGATTCTAAAAGAAAATATAATCAATACTTGACAATAATACTCTTTGTTACCATTATTTTTGTATCATGTTCCAACCCAATAATGGCAGCGAGTCCATTAGGGAGTGATGATCATCAGCTTGGAGATAATCCAGACCAACATATGCCCCGTAATCCCGACAAGGTCGAGCATTATAATCCATGCCGATATGTGCCCGGAAGTCTTAGTAGATGCAGAGTTGGTGGACCTCCAGTTTGACGTAGTAAAATGATGAATGAATAATCCAGGGAGGTTTTCTCTTATACTTGCCAAAAACTAGCCTGCAAGGCATGTCAACCCCTAAAGTTTCACTTTTTTTACCCATGGTTTTAGCCTTCTTTAGCCTTCGAGGAATGCTAATTATTTCTGTGTCTTTTGCTGGTTTGAGTGTTACTTGTTAATTTTGATCATATGCTCTTG
>Ga0307507_10010144_pt1 | contig 12283 bp, 4 predicted proteins | sample 7_EM_MG_FD_207223 | JGI IMG/M metagenome (GOLD analysis project Ga0307507, IMG submission 207223) | Populus trichocarpa ectomycorrhiza microbial communities from riparian zone in the Pacific Northwest, United States - 7_EM | ecosystem: Host-associated > Plants > Roots > Unclassified | place... | reverse complement strand
AGAGCTCGTGTAGAGCTCCGTGCAGAGCCCATGTGGAGCTCCGTGCAGAGCCCCGTGCGGAGCTCTAGTAAAGCTTTGGTAGCTAGGGAAATTTAATTATGGAGCCTAGCTTTAAGCTAGAATTATTATAGATTAGTATACTCTTAGTTAAATACGGCACGGGCTAAAACTAAGTCAGAGGCTCTACTAAAGGCGGGTTGTAGCTAATCGTGGTCTCGGACATATTAAACGTGGTCACTAATGGGGGTCGGCGAAAGCTGAGCGTGGTTACCAATGGAGCCCCCAGAAAAAGGTCGGCGGTACTACACTTTTACCCATACAGAACGCGCATCGGTAGCCATATTTGACTTAAGCGAACATATAAACCAAAATGTTAAGAGTATATGCTCCGCATACACCTAGAGATATAGATATAGATATATATATATATATCTATACCTATATATATACAACCGCATTTATATATGCCTTACTATACCAATAATAAGTAAAAACTATACTAAAGTAAACAAGAGTATAGTAGGGTGGCTAAACGGTCTATAAGTTAGTATGCACAATTATATGCTAGGCATATGCTAAGGATATATAGGTATACCAAAGCGTACCTAATATCGAACACGAAGACGATAGTTCTCAAGATAATACAATCAGTAGAGAGAGTATTGAAGATAAGGAGGATGGGGAGGGCAAGGAGGGTAAGGGTTAAGATAGTATATAATAGTGGTTTCCATTTTATATAGGTCTCTCTGAGGTAAGACTACGTATAATACTATATATAGGCCATACATATACTAAGAATATCCAGAGTACACTTTAAGACTATAGAGTACTTATTAGCTCTAATAGTAAGCACCAAGTTATTGTCTAAGAGGTAATAGACTATATTATAATGCCAGAATATCCAGCAACTAGAAAAAAAGGAATTGCATACTTTATCTATAAAGCAACACCTCTGCTATCTATAGATGCAGATAAAGAAACAGTACGCAAGGTTATTAAGCAGTATATATTAAAGGTATACAATATATATGCTAGGTATATACTATACTTATACCTCTAGTAGATTTAATTTTTGTTTTATAAAACCAGTAACCCTAAAGTTACACAACTATAACTCCTTGAAGAAAACAATAATTAGGAGAGTAGAAAAGCATTTTATTAAGTGTTTAAATATAGCGGCATTAAACACTGCGAGCACGCTTATAAGGATGTCCTCTGTATATACCCTATATATAATAGGGTTAAGCTTAAATTAATTAACGACCTCTAAAAGCATAGCAGTCGTCCACACCAAGCAGTAGAGGTTAATGAAAAGCTTAAGCAAAGTACAGAGAAGTAAGCATTATCTATATATATTAGGTAAATACTTATAATATACAGCTACTATAACAGTATTCTATAATTATGGCGGTAGTATGCCTATCCTAGTACATAAGAACGTGTATATAGTTGTCACGGGACGTAGGCAATGGCTACAGAGCGTATATATTTGAGGAGTCTACAAGACGTTACGCGATCAATCGTAAGGATCAAGGGCATAGGAAGGTGATATACTACGCATGGCTGACGTAAGCTGTACGCGAAGCGTACGCGAGGGCACGGGGTTCCGCTAGGGAGTCTCCTATAGAGGCTCCTGCGGCGGCGTTCCGTGACACTACCCCCCCTCTTATAGAGGCGGAGCTCCGGCGACGCTGTGGTTACTATATACATATAGAAGGAACGCTTAAGGCATAGAGAAGGAAAAGAAATAATGCTAAAGGGGTTAGTGGTATGGAGTTCTGCCGGCTCTAATCATTAAATAGACCAATCAGGATTTTCTATCCCCGGGATAGAAAATCGCTATTGGCTCAGTGGAAGGCGGTAAGCTAAACTAATATCTTTACAGTCCGCAGCGTTATTACGTAATAAGGCTTAGCACCCAAGAATTTAATTAATCAGATAACTTTAACTAGCGGTTAAAGTTCCTGGATATCTTAACAATTTTTTAGTCATATAATAGCAATCTGCGGCAATCTAATAGCAATTTGCCCTTATATGGCAGTGTACAACAATTAAACTCTATAAGGGCTCCCATAGAGGATTAGGCACGAAATCTCTGCTTAGGCCTAGTTTCTGTGGATTCGCGTGGTAAAAGTCGCTAATTAGGTCCTTTACATTTTTAAAGTCTTCCTATAGTTGCCATTTTAGCTGATCTATGTTAAATCCTGTGTAGATAGCTCTATAGTAGAGCCGCCATCCTCTGCCTTTGCCAAAGTATTTAGAGTTAATAATTTGTTTAATGGTCCACTCCTCATAGTTCTTATCTTTGTTCTCATCTCAGATTAGTACTAGTAGGGGTTTAGGCTATATCTGTCCCAGTAAGGGGTTAGGCTAGTAAAGGTATAGTAGCTATAGGTAAAATACAGGCCATATCCCACAGGTGGCTAGGGCCGGCGGGAGCTCTAGCTTATATATAGCTCCCCTATTAATAACTTATTTAATCTAATAGGGGCCGAGGTTCTTATAATTAAGTGACTTTATAGGCCTCTATATAGAGATATTACATATATCTAGCCATACCCAGTTACCAACACGCATCTCCGGTGGTAGCGTTCTATAACAGTCGGCAAAGTAGGCCTGCTTTGCTTAAGCCCAGGCCATTTCTCCCCTATAGTAGTCGAGTAGATTTTTCATACAGTCTGCATACTGGTCGGCAAGTAGCATCTTAAGGCATTTTCTATATAGCAGTTTCTTATCAATAGGTTCTAGTGGCTCTATGCTAGATTAGGGGTAATAACCCTTATTTGCAAAGAACGGAGTAAGTCCTATAGTGGCTAAGACATGGTTATTGGCTGCAAACTCGCCTAGTGGGAGGTAATCTACCCAGTCGTCCTGGCTGTAGGCAATGACCTATCGTAAGTACACCTTTATACTGGCGTTGGCGTTTTCTGGCTGTCCCGTAGTCTCGTAGTAGAAGGATATAGACATCTTAACAGAGATACTAAAACGTTAATAGATCTGTCTTTATAGGTCAGAGTCAAATTGCGTACCCTAGTCGGATATAATGGAGTTAGGTATCCCATATAGTCGGTAGACTTCGCGAAGAAAAGCGTCTACGATATTATTAACAGCTATGCCTTTGGTTAGGACGTAGTGATATTCCTTTATAAGTTAGCATATTATTATTAGGATATTCTTATAGGTACAACCATGCCATTTATAGGGTAGTAGGTTAGTAATAAAGTCTATAGCTATATCTGCCCACCGCTATATAGGGATTAGTAGCGGGTGCAGTAGTCCTTAGTACTTAGTACAAAAGGCCTTAGCGCGCTTATAGCTGTGGTAGGCGCTTATAAAGCGTTTAACTAAGTCTATTATCTTAGGCCAGAAGTAGTATTGGCTAAGGAGTTTATAAGTTCCTTCTCTACCTAGGTAACCGCTTGACCAGAGGTTATAGGCCATTTAGATTAGTTGCTGTTATAGGTCTTCTAAATTAGGGATAAATAGACGGCCTCTATAGTAGAGTCTGTTCTCCTTTACTTCTAAGGCTATTATATTAATTTGGCCTAAGTTTCGGAGGCTAGTAGGTGGCTTACGGGCGCTAGCAGTTTTCGCGGTAATAAGTTGGTATAATAACGGGTTAATAGAGATGTTATATACAGCAGCAATAAGCTTATTAATTTTGGGGGGCGGCTTTAAGTCCGTAGCGTGAAGCTAAGGTGCGGATAGTTCTGTTATAGGTAGTATGCTAGGGGCCAGGTTTCTTACTTTTAGGATTATCTACTATTGGAACTAATTATAGGGGTTATCCTCTAACTAAGGAAGATCTTACAAGCGGCGTATTAGGCTATTAGGTTTTATGCCTTATACTCCTAGCCTATATACGATTTTAAAGTTAAAACTAAAGAGGAACTCGTTCTAACGTGCTTAGCATTGGTTTAGCTACTTTATAGTTATAAAGTATTTAAGGTTACAATAATCCGTAAGGACTTTAGTTAGCTGGTTAGGTTCTGCTAAAGAGAGTTCCAGTTAAAATTCTTTAAACGCTTATATAATTATAAGGAGTTCTTTATTATAGATCTTATAGTTATACTCTTATAGTATAAGCTTAGACGAGTAAAATGTAACTAGGTGGAGGAGACTGTTATTACCTATCTAGGAGAGGATGCCTGCATTAACGTGGTCTAAGGAGTCGGTTTTAAAATAGAGTTATTATCCTGGTGTAAAGTGAGCTAGGATAGGTGCTTTAGTAAAGGCATTTTTAAGGTCTTAAAACGCCTTCTTATAGTTAAGCGTTTAGGTAAAGCGTAGGTACGTTTTTCTTCCTTTTACAGAAAGGCCCTTCATTTGCATTATTGCTGTAAGTAGTGCTACTACGCCTAAGAAGTTATATATAAATTTTTAATAAAAGTTGGCGAAACTAAAGAAGGCTTATACGTCCTTAATACAGTTAGGGGCTTGCTATTTAGTAATTATACGTACCTTCTTAGGGTCTATACAGACACCCTTAGTAGTAATAATTAGTTTAAGGTATTTTACTTCTATAACTAAGAATTTATACTTCTTTAAATTAATATAGAGCCCTGCTTCCCTAAGGCGCTATAGGACCTTTTAAACGTGCTCGGTATACTTAGAAGGGTTGTTGCTATAAATAAGTATGTTGTCCAGGTACGCCAAGTAGAAGACATTAAGGTAGTCCTATAAGGCGTTATTAATGTAGCTTTAAAAGGTGCCTGGGCCGTTACACACACTAAAGGGCATGACGGTATATTTGAATTAGCCAAAGCGTAATACAAATGCGGTTTTCCATTCGTCACCTTCTTATATTTAGAGATGGTTAAAGGCGGCGATGATATTAAGCTTGGTATAGATTTTGGCTTAACTAAGCCACTTAAGGGTCTTACGTATAAGTGGTACTAGGTATCAGTTCTTAATTGTAATAGCGTTAAGTCCTCTATAGTTAATATAGAATTGGATACCTCCTCCAGGCTTCTTAGCAAGAAGAATAGGGGCGGCTATTAGTAACATACTAGGACAAATAAACCCTTTATTAAGGTGCTTATTAATATACTTTTTTACAACTAGAAGTTCATCTTTTGACATTAGATAGGGTCTCTTATAAGGTAGCATTTTTCCTTATTTAATGTTAATGGCATGGTTATTAGGTTAATATAGGGGAAGTATATCTACGCCCTTTTGTAAGCACATGTTAATAAAGTTATAGTACCTCTTAGGGAGGAGCTTGCGGAGTTCCTTATTAGTAAGTCCCTTTTTAAGCTTTATAAACTTCTTAAAGTCCGAGGTTAAGAGTTTATTAAGTTTTACGGGCGTGTTATCCTCTAGGAGGTCCACTAGATCTATCCTATTACTATAGAGGACGTGATCCTGTTCTTTATCAAGTTTATATAGCTATGAGCGGGAGGCTGCTGTAATAACCCAGCTCTTCCTTCGTGCTATATAATAGAAGGCTGCGGCACTAACGTGGTAATAGTTAGTCGTGGGTAGTGTAATTAGAGGTTCTTTAGGTTAATATCCTAAGGAGTAGGTAGAGGTGGCTAGGCTATACCCTAGGCAGGTCTCTCTACAGTAGTTAGAGTTAAAGGTCACTTCTCTTTTCTTCTAATTAATAATGGGGTTATGCTGCTCAAGCCAGTTTATTCTAAGGATAATAGGGTAATTGGCAAGTAGTGTAATATAGGCCTAGAGCTCTTCTTGGTGTCCATTTATATCTAGGTAGAGTTATGCTATATAAGTAATCTTTTATACAGTACAACTACCGTCAGCGAGTTATAGGGCGCGGGCTTTAGTAAGGGGTAAGGTTAGTAGGTTATGTTTACACATAAATTAGGTATCTACAAATTTATTAGTAGCTCCGCAGTTAATTATAGAACGGTCTTTATATTATTTTTTAGCAGTTGTTCTTATTATAGGTAAAACTATCTATTTCCATCCGTCTATTCTTACTAAGTCATTTATTAAGTAGGCCGATATATAGATCCCTCCATTATTAGGGTTTCCCAGCTTGCAACTTAGGGCTAGGACTAAGCATTTCCCGCTACTTCTGCTGCTGCTACTTCTTTATCTTGTACGGTAACGGTGCGTAGCGAGGTATTCGGTATTTAAGGTATAAAGTTAGGTATTAGGCGGCGATTACTAAACCTAGCCATTAGGCAGTTTAGGTTTTCGCAATAATAGCCTTCTTAACGGCATCTATAGCAGCGCCCTAGCTTCTAAAGTAGCTTACGCTCTCCGTCTAGGAGTTTACGTGGGAAGGTTAGAATAGAGAGGTTGATATTAGCTCCAGTAATAGTATTAGTAGTAGGCGTTGGTGACCTAGTATATATAGATATGGTTGGTCTAGAGGGCTTTTATATAGGAGCCTTTAGGTAAGGGTTAGCAGTGGAGATCTAATTTAGCCGTCGTTTAATCTTCCATAGGGCTGCCACCATACTATAAATATTATTATAATTATAACTAGCGGCAGCGTAACTAAGATAATAGGTAACCTTTTTGAGGAGGTCTTTCTAGTCTTTAGCGTTATCTTAAAAGAGGACTCTAGTGTATTCCTAGAATTTAATATAGAACTTATTGAATAACTTAGTGGGACTCATCTTTAGGGCGCGTAGTTTAGCTCGACTGGTGGCCACTAGGTTATAGTTGCAATATATTAGGTTAAGATTATTAAGGACCTTATAGTGGGACTGCCACTTCTAAGGGCTATTGGTCTCCTATTAGGCGAAGAGTCTGTTAAATAGGGTACCCTTTATACGCCTAATAATATAACCAATCTTGGTATCCTCCCTAGGAAAAAGGTAGGCGCTCTAGGTTAGTTTCTTACGGATTTACATCTTCTAGTGGCTGTATTCCTTGCGGTCTCCCTAGAAGACTAGGGGATTAGGGTATCGTATATTAGACCCTGCAATTATGGCTTAAGTTTGGTCGCTGTTATAGGGGTCGTCCCTATTAGGTAAAGCTGCTTAACGCTAACTTTCGGCCAAGCGTTGGGTGGGTGAGGTTGCCAGAGGCGTAGGGACTTAGGTGGTGTAGTGCGTAGTAGGGAGGTGCTTAGCATCGTTATAGATGTGCTTATTAAGCTAAGACTGTAGGTATTTAATTATGCCCTCCTTAGTAACCTAGGCAATAAGTACAATCTTAGCTTTCTTTAATTATTAAACGTTGCGCTTAGATATACGGAGGTTATCTTTAGTCTTTTAGTGTATGTTATTAGCAAGTGCCTCACTAGCTTATAAGTCTTGGATAATATCGTGATCTTAGGCAGCACGCAGTTCAGCTCGCGTAAGCTTTAGGTAGTAGTTCTATAGAAGGTAGTAGTATTTGTTGGGTTCTCGTGCTACCATTTATATAAATATCTCGGTGTCTTGTATTTTAATCTTAATAGGTAGCTGCCCTTCTGATTGCTTTTCCGTGGCTGTGTGATTAATAAAGGATAAGACGTCGCCAGTGTCTATCTCGTTAAGGTTGTCGCTGTAGCCACCTGTACCAATAGGGGTATACCCATCCTGCTAGGCTAGTTAACTCTTATCGTCTTTAAGGTGGTGCTGGGTGCTCGGGGGTACTCGTAGTTGTAACTCTTCTAAGCCACTAGGCTTGCCCTTAGGGGTTAAGGCTAGGGTTAATAAATTAAATTCTCCTAGGATTAATTGGCGTTATAGGTTAGGTTGAGGTATTAGGTTGCTCTTTGGGCTTAACATAGTGGCTAGTAAGGAATATCGTCTTACTATTATGGTGCGGAGGTTGCTCGTAGACACGCTGCTTCTGGCAGCGCCTGCAGTATCGTAGAGACGTAGAATTGGTCATAGGCTAGGTGTCGGTGGTAAAAAAAAAAAGGGCGCAACGTAATGTCACAGGACGTAGGTAATGGCTATAGAGCGTATATATTCGAGGAGTCTACAAGACGTTGCGCGATCGATCGTAAGAATTGAGGGCGTAGGAAGGTGATATACTACGCGTGGCTGACGTAAGCTGTACGCGAAGCGTACGCGAGGGCACGGGGTTCCGCTAGGGAGTCTCCCATGGAGGCTCCTGCGGCGGCGTTCCGTGACAATAGTAAAAGCAGACTAACGATGTTTTCTTAATATGGAGTGCGTATATGGCCAGCGTATACGTAATATATACTTATTATATACAGATAATGTTTATTGGTTATTCTAGCAGCAGTAATACTAAACCATAGCATACTGCTTAGCCTTTATTATTGACAACTACTAGGGTAGATATTTAATACCTACGTCTACTTGTTAAATATGGGGTTTAGGAACTTAAAAAAGAATATACCTATATTAAACATTTAACGTCAAAGCGAAAAAATTATGGTAGGTAATATATATACTATATATACGCTACGCATATGCTGAGCCTATTAGGGTTTAACCATCCGTAAGGCCAAGGTAGGGTAGTAAGCCAAACATGCAGTGCATAGTTAGATTACTATATTCCTATTAATATGGCACGGTATCTTTACATTTGCCTTATTACACGGAATTCTTATATATATTATCCACTATACCCAATAAAGCTACCAATTGACCTTGCTAATAATGTAGTTAAAGTAATAAGGTAGGTAGAAGTTCTAAGCCTTACTATATATATGCCCCGTATATGTATAGTATATACGAATAAAACTACTTACTATAGCATAGGTCGATTTATCCTATCTCTATAGTATTATACTCTATATAAGAAGTATGGGGCGCAGACACTCTGTGTAGTACATAGTAGTCTTAATATTAAGGATCGAATTACTGCTCTAATTTAAAAGGAAAGGATGCTATAATTCCCAGAGGGGATGGTATATATAGGTAAGTATAGGTTAGACACACGCCAAGTATATATAAAGCCTAAGCGTAGCAGGTGTGCTATACGAGTTCTCTATTAACTAATATAAAGAGAACATAGAGCAATGGATTTGGGCAATTTATAACTTTAATAATAAGCATTTCCTTATTGTATACTATATATACGCGCAAGCTAAGGTATTCTAATACGTAACATGTATTAAAATAGACCTATTATTTAAAATAGTTTAAGGTAAAACGAATTTATTCTTAATTGTGGGATGGGACAATAATTCTAAACATATATATGCCCTATGCTATATATATGCTATATACAGGCTAATACCTATAACAGGAATTAAGGTGTGGGTATACGCATTTCTAAACTTAGAAATACGTGCTGTATACGTAAAGATATTTTAGCTAGTATTTAAGGTTTTAAGTAATGCTGCCCGATTATCTATACAATTTATATATATTTATGGAACCGGACTTTGCACGGCTATAGTTAATATATGTAAGAAATAAGCTGGTGGTAAGTATACGTTGTGTATATACCTAGCATATACTAATAATATATAGGCTTTGGGGATTACCTATATACAATTAACCTATCCCATAAATAGGATGAACACCTTTAGCATATACTTATATTCTGCCAAGTATATATTAAATAAAACTTTGCGAAGCGCTTTCCAACCTATAAAGTAAGATATATTATAGAGCAGATATAGGAAGCGGAGACAAAGCAGAAACTGACGGAGTGTATATAAAGTATATATATACTATATCCAGAGCTTACGTCTTGGATAAACAACAAGAAGAAAATATGGATACTAGCTAGGCTTATAAAGGAAAAGTTAAAGGTCCCTTATAAGTGGTGGGCATATGCATAAAAGCATACTAGAATTGGTAAAAGTAGTCACTTTTAAGATAATAACTTTACTGGTTAAAACTTATGCATGCTTGCTATAGTACTATGGTAAATATATACGCTTTATATATGCACCGCATATTCTAACATTTTAGTATAGGCTTAAACTCCATATATAAGAAATATTCGACCTATAAGAGCTATATAAAGAGACAGGAATAGATAATATATAGAGAAATTATAGTAACTTAAAGCAGATAGTAGTATAGCTATAAAAACAAAGTATGTATATACACTATAAATACAAAGTAGATGCTAAGCTTAAGCAGCCTAGAAACAGTGGAAAGCAGCTAAGTAATAAGCTAAAAATCCTAAACTAAATCTTTCTTAAAATTTTTAGAACCTATTTAATACCCCTAAGCCTAATCTATAGTATATACCTAATATAGAATTACCTACTATATTTAGTGGGTAGACTATGTTGTAGATAAGTAGAGCAGATGATGATATTATATTAGTATTGGATATATCGCGCGTATCTATAGTATATGTAGCGTAGATATTGCCCCCACTATCTTAAAGTTAAACGCCCCAGACTATGGGTAAAAGGTATAGGTCTAACCTATCTATAAAGGAGATAGAGAAGGAGGCATATACACTCTGTATAGAAAATATAGAGTAATGAATTAATAAATTAAAATAGGCTAAAGATGTATATAATAAAGCGAAGGAGCTAGCAGAGCTTAAAAAGTGGGCGTAGGAGTATAGTGTTAGTATATAGGGCGCATATGCACGGTATACGCAGAGTAAGTGTTATAGAGTTCCATTACCATAAATAAAGAATTAATTGATATAGGCCTATAGCCCTACGCCCTATATTGGGTATATGCCTAGCCTATCTGTCTACTAAACTCCGCCTAAACTCCAACTATGTATATTGCATATTGCGTATGCAGTATGCAGGCCTAGTATATACTGGGACTTAACCAGTAATGCGGGACAAGCGGCAGATTCTACCCGCGGTAGGAGTGGCTTATGTAGAGCATAAGTATAATATATGCAATAGAATGAACTAAACTTACCAGAGCTCTTACTACTACTATAGCGGCGGCCTATTGTTTTTCTACTCCCTGTGCTAAATATTAGTAGTGTATATATAGGATATGTATAAAGCAAACCTACCGCTCTAGCGGCGTGTAGACGGCGAGGGGGACTCCTCGTGGTCGTTTAGAGGGGTTGGGCCGCGCTACGCATATAGTTAGCGTATGCTAAATATATATAGGTAAAATACTAACCTTACGCTTTAAGCTGGTGGAGGGAGTAGTAGGGCTAACGCGCTGTTTCCCTTATATTAGTATACGCCTAGTATAAGCGCGTGTTAACCTATAGTTAGTAAAAGACATTAGGGGTTTGTATATACGTAAGGTATATGTGTATAAGCTAGCAATATAACCAAGTAGTGGTTTTGGTAATATATGTGTAGGGGATATGCTAAATTGAACTTTTCTAGTCTCCTAAATATAGAGTTAAGTATTAGTTTTAAAATTGGGCAGTATCCCTAGTGGTAGCCGTGCTTGTTCCTTATATACACTACCCTTAGGCCTATAAGTGCCTTTGGGTCTAAAATCAAACTTAGGGGGAATAAGTATATAGATAAATAGATATATATATTGGGGTATAGTGCGTATATATAGAAGTAACACTAGTGCTCTTACCTCGCAATAGAATTGCCTGCTAAATTAGGTGGCAAACCCCTGGTCCTGGGTACTGTATTTAATTAGCTTAGGCTAAGCGTATACGCGGCATAGGGTGGATATATACAAAGAGTGTGCAGGCATTTATATACTCTAAGATCCTGGAACCCAAGGGGCCATAACTATAGATACTATTAGCGACGTATATATAACGTATAGGCATAGATATACCTAGGCTTATATAGGTATCTCGTATTCTACTAGCTACTAGAGAGAACAAACAGCTTTAGGGAACTATAATGTATTAGCCTCGCATATACGCTGTATATATATAGTATATACTTCTCGCCTGCGACCAGCTCTCCAACTAATGTGTTATTAGTAGTCGGGTTGGTTACTATATATAATAAATATATGCCGAGCTGCTATAATAATATAGTAGTATATATAAGCACCGGGTAGCTTGGCAGAGGCACGTGTAGGGCTATCGGGAATATAGCGGGGACCCGATAGTAATGTGTGTCATGCGGAGCTTCGTGTAGAGCCTCCGTACGCAGGGCTTCGCGCAGAGCCTCGTGCAGAGCCTCGTGCAGAGCCTTTGTACGTAGAGCTTCATGTAGAGCTTCGTGTAGAGCCTCGTGCAAAGCTTCGTGTAGAGCTTCGTGCAGAGCTTCGTGCAGAGCTTCGTGCAGAGCTTCGTGCAGAGCTTCGTGCAGAGCTTCGTGCGGAGCTTCGTGCGGAGCTTCGTGTATGTAGAGCCTCGTGCAGAGCTTCGTGCAGAGCTTCGTGTAGAGCTTCGTGTAGAGCTTCGTACAGAGCTTCGTGTATGTAGAGCCTCGTGCAGAGCCCCAGTAGTGTTGCTTGAGGGGTGCGCATAGGGTGTTGCTTTGGGGGGGTATCCTGCCAGGAACCTGACAGGACGATCAGGAAATACTAGTTTC
>Ga0307507_10010142_pt1 | contig 12285 bp, 11 predicted proteins | sample 7_EM_MG_FD_207223 | JGI IMG/M metagenome (GOLD analysis project Ga0307507, IMG submission 207223) | Populus trichocarpa ectomycorrhiza microbial communities from riparian zone in the Pacific Northwest, United States - 7_EM | ecosystem: Host-associated > Plants > Roots > Unclassified | place... | reverse complement strand
TCGTAACTATGAGTCATGTGCGAAATACATAAACCACATGACCACAATCGTGCGTCATGTCAAAACCACATGACCACAATCGTGCGTCATGTCAAATATCAACCACTAACAATAAACCAATGACACGCTATTGCGTTGTCATGTGAAAAACCTATGAGTCAACTGATCTCATAGTGTGAAAGATAACAAACCGATGACTAATAACTATTAGTCATGTGAGAGTCTGCCTTGCTTAGTCACCGTTTGTGACAAAAGAGCTCAAGATCCCTTAAGGATTCGAACTCTCAAGCCTCACAAAAACCCTCACTTTAAATATATGTCACAAACGGTGACTAAGCAAGGCAGACTCTCACATGACTAATAGTTATTAGTCATCGGTTTGTTATCTTTCACACTAGAAGGTCAGTTGACTTATAGGTTTTTCACATGACGACGCAATAGCGTGTCATTGGGTTATTGTTATTGGTTGATATTTGACATGACGCACGATTGTGGTCATGTGGTTTTGACATGACGCACGATTGTGGTCATGTGGTTTATGCATTTTGCACATGACTCATATTTACGAGTCATGGGTCTTGCGCATGTGACCCCGTTAGGGCACATGACTTGTTTTATGAGTTTTGATTGGTTCCGAGGTAAGGCGCAGCTGACTCGAACGAGTCAGCTGATGGATTTCACACTATGACTCATTATGAGTCATGAGTCGCGTGACGCGAAGGGATGAGTCGCGCAGGGCTGAGGTTGAGGGAAGAACCTCTATATAAGGGCACCCTCGGGGCAGGAGATTTGGGTTCTTCACGCAACCATCTAAGTTCTTTCATGCTATTTACTTTCAATACAAAGATCTTTATCTATCACGCTTTCGGGAATCAAGACACCACGGTCTCATAAGGGCCTAGCGATCGACGTTGCTAGATAGGAGTCAAACGGACTTAGCTATCGTAACCGATATTGGGTCAAGAGAAGTGATCGTTAGAAGACTATCGGTTACCTGCTGCAAGTATCACCCGGAGAGGAGAGGATTGTAACAATATACTAAGTTGAACGGTCACTCTACTAGTCCCTAATCTTCGTTATATCTCTTGTCGAGATTTCCATCGACGCTTCTCCTCCCTGTCCTTACAGTATCGCCGGATCTCCCTCTGGGAATCTCGCGATACCCAGGGGCAGGTTACACGACCAAACAAAGTTCTCTAAACTCGTAAGGGCCAGCACCTCTTAACCATGACAACTGTTCGACTCCATGCTCACATTATGAAGACGTAGACTACAATATTATCTTGAGGGTGTGTCAGTCCCGCTGTAACCACCTCCTGGGTGGTGGCGGGAATCGATAGGGTAACGATACTAACTCTATACCAAAGTGCGGTATGTAACAAGACTAAGTACCGGAGGCTTAGACTAAGTGGTTGTAGCAAACTTCTTACTATATCGCAACTACCAAGTAGTTCCTAATAGCTAAGTATGTTTGGTCTTATTCGATTCTCGAAGCGAACTTGAAGAAGTAACTGTTCAACCAAGTATATTGAAAACTCTGTCCGTCGAAGTCTGCTCTCTCTAAGTCCGGAGAATAGAAGGTCTTAAATACACTTGTCAGGCTAACCGGAGCCTTGTAAACAATACTTGCGCACTGCAAAAGTTTCCGGAAATGTGGACTTTTGCTTGGCGCTAAGTTAGGTGAGGCAACTAGCTAAAAATGCCAAGCCTAAGCTCCACATTTCCGGAAACTTTTGCAGTGCGCAAGTAACCATAAGGACTCCCAAAACGGTAGCCTTGAAACGTTACATAAAACATATCAAGTATCACACGATACCTTGACACAATAACTAAAACATACTGAGTATCAAATGATACTCGAAACCAAACATAAAACATCATTAGTATCAAACTCAATCATAAAACATACTGAGTATCAAACGATACTCGAAACCAAACAGTAACCTGTACCGGTTACAATTATTCTGTTATTCATCTTAAAACTCATAGTTCATTTGTCTTTCCTTCTCTTCTTTTTTCCTAGTTTATATACATGTACTTTACTTGGGAAAATTGGATAATTGATGTGTAACCATGCCAAGGTTGTGGCGCAACCACAACCCATGCGTGCTCGCTAACTCGCAACCTTGGGCATTCTCAAGAAAGTGTGCCTACCGTATCAGGTTAACTCAAGATTCATTTTGTATGTAAATTTACGAATTTTGAATGACAACCAAACATTCTCTGATGCTTTAAATGTCTTTCTAGCCTTTTCACATTGTGTTTTAAGTCTTTATAAACAAGGCTTCCATTTTTTTTCCCTCTCTTTTACAACTTTTATTTTCATACTGTGAGAGTTTGGCTTGGGTTTTGCGGGAAACTTGTGTTGAGCCGAGAGGCGCTCTCTTGATAGTGTCCAAGGATGCGAGTTAGCGAGCAAGAATGGGTTGTGGCTGCGCCACAACCTTGGCACCGTTACAGCCTCCTGCAAGAAAAATCCTAAAACTGGGATCGGACATCTGGGGGTTTAATTGGACCGTCCGGTGCGTCCGAGCCAATTGAGCAACCGGGTTTCTGACTTTTTAATTTCCACATTTTCTGTTTCTCTTTACCGAAGGTTCAAGCCTCGCCTGCGTTGGTGCCCTGAGCTGGAACCCGCCATCAATTGTTTATCCTCATGCATGATCTTTGCATGATGGATGTCAACACTGCCCCTCTGCCATGAATTAAGCGAATGCCAATTCTAACGACAGGCCACGACCACAGTTAAAACATCTGGCCATGTACCGTATTCGTACTACCGTACCGGTATTGTCCGTGGACAAAATTAACCCCGCATCAACGATTGACGGCAACCCTCCTCATCACCCTCACTTTCAGCATCATCTAAACAATTTTCTCTAGCTCAGTTATTAATTTCCACTATGTATTCTACCATACTTACCTTTTGATTTTTTTCTTCTTAGTTTTAATGATAGTGAGGTTGATAGTGGAGTGTTGCTATCATGGCGGAAAATTGACCCTCTTCGTTGATGCGCGGTTAATTTTGTCCACGGACAATAGTTCAGTGCGAGCACAACATCATGGATAAATCAGGAAATAAGAAGTAGTCCGGGAATTCCAATGTTCAAAGCCCAGCTGAATTAGACCTGTTTTGAGTTGTTGGTGGGCCGGCGGAGAGCCCCTTATCCCATCGGGTGCAATCCGAGTCTGCAAAGGCCTAATACAAACTTTTCAAGACTTGGGGCTTCTCCTCTCTGCATAAGGGTCAGTTAAAAGTTAATCGAAAGTGAGGAGCCATGCGGCAAATCTCTTGGCTTCTGGCTGCTAGGCTGAGAATTTTGGTAATAATTGGCGCTAGAGGTCTTGAGCTACTGCAGATTTACTTGAGCCTGAGGGTGGGTTTCGCTTATTTTCGTGTTTCCGCCAGGACTAGTATTGGTACGATTGTACTCGAGTACAGGTGCTTTTACCCCACCACCAATAAGTTTATACCCAAGGGGTGTACTCGAGTGCAAGTACTGCAGGTGGCAGACTCAGCAATCTGAGAGGTTAAGGTGGTAAGGAGAAAGTTAAAAAAATTTCCGTTAAGCTTCACCCATTTTGCTTGTTATTGATGATAAAAAAATTGCTACCGTATCCCTTAGTCAGTCGAATGCTGCGCCCAAGAGATCTCGTTAAGAAAATGACGGGATCTGGGAAGTATTTTTAACTAAGCCTTACAGTCTCTAAGCCTGACCTTGCTGTAAAAACAATTTATCCTTTCACCCCTTAAAACCTTTCCGCCTCTATCACCTCTATCACCACCCCATCTTCTAGCGTTGAGCTGTTTGGCACTCGCTTGAGAGAGAGCGCCCAAGTTTCGACTAAGCGAGAAAGCATGGGCTGTGGCGGAGCCACAAACTTGGCACGGTTAACTCCCGGACTGGTGTAACAATGGAAAATGTTGTGCCGCCCGTGTCAATCTCAAAGAGATATGTTAATAGGCAACTTTTATTAGTAACTACAAATTCACGGACATGCAAACTTGGGACCACAACCAATTTTAGCCATGATATGATAGTATCTACTCGCACCATGATTGAAAATATTGTGATGGTACCTTATTCATCTCTGTTTTAGACACTAATAGGGGCGGCACAAAATTTTCTACGGTGTCAGCGGTCTAAGAGATAGGATCATGCCTACGCTCATTACACGGTGAGGCGAGAACGCCCATAGAACCTTTATAAGACAGGGATTATTTGTATGGGCATTCTCGCTGTGCCGTGGACTCGCTGCGCCGTGGAATATTGTATCACTGAAAAATACTGAAGGCTCCTCAGTCACCTCTGTCCTAGATATGACGGGGGTTGGCAAAGATTTTCCATTGTTACACCATTCAAGGAGATACTACCAGTAGCACAGCACAACACGATGTTTTACAATAATCTGTGAGGCGGAGCCAGGTGGCGGCAATTCATCAAAACCTCGCTTGTGTTGGCATTTCATTGACATCAAGATCATGGGGCGCAGTTGCTACCGAAAAAACTAGATAACCCCTCTTCCGCGCTGGCCACAAGCAAGTTTTGTAAACCCCCATTCACTCTGCGTATTTCTCTATCATCTCTACACACAACCAATATTTTGGACCGAGCATCATGGCCCATACCACAAATACGCACTCTATCAAATTCGGCGGCGGCAATGTCAACTGTGGCCACATAACAGGCAGCTTCAACAACACAACCATCTATAAGTCGGACGAGGATACCCAGATTATGCGTTGGCTCTCTCCACTAGAGCCAAGTAACAGACATGATGGTGTGCGCACCAGCCGATTTGCAGGTGTCGGGAATTGGCTTTTCGAAACAAGCGAGTTTCTGGAGTGGAGGGGAGGTGAGGGAGGAGCCGGTAAGGCTGTCTTGTTCTGCTCTGGGAATCCAGGAGTGGGCAAGACATATCTGAGGTAGGAGGCAGTATTCTTTAAAGGATCGAATATCACTGACGGCTAGAAATAATAGTTCCCTGGTGATCGATAGGCTGTGTGATCAGGCAAGGGTGGATGATCTTGATGTTGCATGGTTGTACTTCGACTACCTTGCCCAGCAAGAACAGACAGCCATCAACATAATGGGAGCAATTTTGAAGCAGCTGGTAGGCAGAAGGGAGATCTCGAAGGATATACGAGAGGCATTTCAGGAAGGGAGAAGGCCGCTACTTCAGGACCTGGTGCGAATGTCAAGAATTGCGATTGCTTCGTTATCTCAAGTTTTCATTTGTATCGATGGACTAGATGAATGTCTGCCGAGGAATCTCCCAGAGGTTCTTGAGTCACTAAGGGATATTGTTCTGTAGTCCCCTACGACAAGGATATTTCTTACCGGGAGGCCCCATGTCAAAGAAAGCATTCAAAGACTTTTCACCAAGGCGGTTGTAATATCCATCACCCCTAACCAGGACGATGTCAGGGACTATGTGGAGACGAGATTAGACAGAGATGACGAGCAAGAGGCGATGAACAAAGATTTAAGAGCGGATATTGTCAAAATGATTCTGGACAAGATGTCAGATATGTGGGTTGGCGTTTCACCTCTATCAACAATGTATACTTACTAACAACTGTTGTGTAGGTTCCTTCTTGCTTCGCTAAACATCGAGGCTATTTTGGGGGGGATTACAATTGGTCAGAGAAGAAAGATTCTTCAAGAGATGGCGCAAGGCAACGGACTGAGCGATGCTTACACGGCAACGATAGCCCGGCTCAAGGCGCAGAAGGGAAATAGGCCGGGGCTCGGGCTACAAGCACTAATGTGGGTGTTGTGTTCGGAGAGGCCGTTACGGGCCGAGGAGCTGTGTCATGCTTTAGGAGTGGAGATAGGGACCACGGAACTGGATCCGGAAAACATTCCTACGTTACGGATACTCCTATCATCTTGTCTGGGTCTTCTCGCGGTCGAAGCGTCTTCGTCCACAGTCCGACTAGTGCACTTCACTCTGCAGAAACATCTCTTAAATGATCCTACCTTATTCCATAGTTCCCACTCAACAATTGCCGAGGTTTGCTTGACATATCTCAATTTTAGATCTGTTAGGGATCTTTCGCCAACATTGAACTCGGCCCCCTCAACAATGCCCCTTCTCGAATATGCCTCGTTTTACTGGGGGGTGCACGCAAAAAGGGGGATTACGGAAGAGGTCAAAATACTTGGACTGAAGCTTCTCGATGGACATAATGAGCATATATCTGCTCGACTACGGCATTTGGGCTATCCTCGAGGTAAAGACTACTGCCCCTATTTTGATGAGAAGGGAGAGCTTACAAGATTTTCAGGACTCGGCCAAGTAGTCTTTTTCGCGACCATTGACGCAATTGTTGCTATATTGGAAATGAAAGAAGAGGAAGTTAATGCAATAGATTGGAGTCTCATCAGGGCGGTTGTGGGGGGGCGTGAGGCGGTAGTAAAGATGCTTTTAGAACGAGAGGGCGTCAATCCCACCAAACTAGACGCTATAGATGGCCGGACGCCGCTCTCGTTGGCCGCTATAACCGGGCATGAGGGGGTGGTAAAGATGTTTTTGGAGCGAGAGGACGTGAATCTGAACCATGCAGACAATGGTGGCCAGACACCACTATGGTGGGCCGCGGTGAAGGGGCATGACGGGGTCGTAAAGATGCTTTTGGAACGAGAGGGCATCAATCCCGACCAACGAGACACTGAAATTTACCAGACGCCACTCTCATGGGCCGCTGCAAATGGGAATGAAGGTGTTGTAAAGATGCTTTTGGAAAGAGAGGAAGTCAATCCTAATCATGCAGGTCAGGATGGCGAGACACCACTCTCGTTGGCCGCTCTGAAAGGGCATGAGGGAGTTGTCAAGATATTTTTGGAACGACGGGACGTCAATCCAAATCATGCAGACAAAGATGGCAAGACACCACTCTTGTCGGCCACTGTGAATGGGCATGAGGGTATAGTAAAGATACTTTTGGAACGAGAAGGCATCAATCCTAACCATGTAGATAACGATGGCCAGACACCACTCTTCTGGGCCGTTCTGAGCAGGCATGAGGGGGTAGTAAGGATGCTTTTGAGACAAGAGGATATCAATCCCAATCATGGAGACATCAAACAGGACTCTCCGCCACTCTTGTTGGCCGCTATGATCGGGCATGAGGGCATCGTAAAGATACTTTTGGAACGAGAAGGCGTCAATCCTAACCATGTAGACAACGATGGCCAGACACCACTCTTCTGGGCCGCTCTGAACGGGCATGAGGGGGTAGTACGCATGCTTTTGGAGCGAGAAGAGGTTAATCCCGACCAGCCAGACATTGAATATGGCCAGACACCACTCTCCTTAGCGGCTGCCAACGGACATGAGGGGGTCGTAAGGATTCTTTCGGAGCGGGAGGACTTCAATCCCAACCAACCAGACACCAAATATGGGCGGACGCCACTCTCGTGGGCGGCTCAGAACGGGCACGAGGCGGTCGTAATGATACTTTTGGAACGGGGAATGTCTGCTCTGCTAGATCACCAGAACCAAAGCCCACTATCCCTAGCTCTCCCTAAAGGACCTCCTAGAGTTGCAAGGATCCTACTTGAGCGGCCCGATCTTGATTCTAACAAGGCCAGTCATGGCGACTACCCTTCCTTCTCCCTCCCTGCTCAGCCTAGGGATGAGTCTGTCGTGGGGATGCAACCTAAATCCGATGATCCCAATACCGACTTTAACAGTCAACCTCAGCTCTTACCGGCAGCCCGCAATGAGCGGGCACGGTTATTGGACTGTCAGAATTCCATTTCCGAGTCCACAGATCACAACCTTCAACCCAACAGCCCAGGCGGTCCCGACTTCTTTCCATCCAACCCCGAAGGCTCTTCCACCGCCGAAGGAAAACTAAGATCCACCTCATCAACCCCTAACCGATCCTCTCGTTTGTCCTCGACCGGTGTTCTGTTCTTACTTCTCTTGTTCGTATTTTCGCTTCTCTCCACGCGTTTTCTTCCTCGGTAGTGGATATATTCTTATTCCATCGGGACGTTCCAGCTAGTGGAGGGTTGTGTAGGCAAGGTTTGCATGTAAATAGGCATTGGCGAGGTCATTTTTCTTGTTTCTTCTCCCTATTTACTATTCATCTTCATTTTGATTTTTTTCCCCCGCGTGTTTCTTCTCCCGGAGTTCCGGTTAGATTTGGTCCTGTCGTCATATTCTCACTCTTAATTCTTGGTATTCCGTGCCTCGTTAATTTGGTATTTTGTTTCGTGTCCCATGGGTAGCGGTGTATATTACAGTTCCGTCTGTTCGTTGCAAGTAATTTGATAGGAATAGATGAATTGCCAACTGGAAGCTCGTTCTAGGTCTCAGAGCCACTGCTTTATCCCTTACCCGTAATTCCTTCACTCGAGCTAAGCCATCACCAGTCATTTCGTTTATAGGCTACAATACTCTAATAGTTCTGCTATTTACTGTAACGAGGGATGTCCCAAACAGAGAATGTACAACCTTAACCCTAACTCACTGGATATCGCCCTAATAGCGATGAATGGTCTGCCAGCATTCCATAGCAACAAGAGTGTGAAGGAAGCGCCGGTGTGGGCTCGTTAAGCTTTATTCGCTAAATTTATGGGAGCACGAGTTGGGTTACTTTAGGTAATAGTGTAGTAAAAATGGCTATGGCTGGGGGCGAACGACGGACGCGATAGTGAAATGAACCGACGGTACAGCGCCTAGGAAACGAAACGCCAAGATTAAAGCAACACAAAAAACACATCGCCAATAAACAACTTAGAGGGGGGAAAACCTCTTTCCATTTCAACCACTGACTTACAATCACGACTCACCTACTTAACTAACGGTAATACAAAAACTTGAATTTGGATAGGGATCTGGGAAAGGCCTTTAGGTGTTGGTCCATAGTGCTGTACTGTGTCCTCCCCCACCCTGCCATCCGGTGATGGGGGGAAAGATTCTTGGATAAAGTAATTGTAATTGACACGCGAGTTTGGTCTCCATAGATCCCATTCTTGTAGCTTCAGACGTCGCAGTGCAGTTGAATCCCGCTCATTGATCTTTATGCTGTTAAGGATACACAGATACCGGACTAACTAGTGAAGGCCCCCTGCCGCTAGCGCGTCGGTTTCGAGTCTGGTCAGGTGCAGTGTTCCCAACCGGCCAGTCCGTCCGGCTTTGGGTACGGCCGGACTGACTTAGGCTTTTTCGGTTACGACCGGGTCTAGCCTAGGTGACCTGCAGGCATTCGAGTCATAAGGCATGATTTTGGTATGAAACTTTGGCGGTAAATGAAACGAAACACCAAGCACATTCGGATCGCCAACCGAGCTCTACAGGCTTTCCTGGGATATCTGTAGGCTTTACCTAGGTATCTGCGGGCTTTGACTAGGCATCTATAGGCTTTGGTGGTTTCGACCAGACTGGCCTACGCTTTTTAAAACCACGACCGGACTGGTCGGACTGCTGACCTATGGCCTGGACCGGCTGTCCGGGATCGCTGGCCAGGTGGAGAGATGTTAGCGAGCTGAAAAACACATTCCATAATCATAGCATAAGATATTGGAGTGTTTAAAATTCATCACATCCCGGCTCCAAGTATTCAAGTGCTTCTTTTTGACAGGACGATGAACAGAGGTAGGAAATGTATTATATCATGTATCGGGTGTAGTTAACAATATCAATGTAATGTAGCATTTCTCTTACTACACCAATTCAAACTCTACGGGGCCTTTATGGATAGAGTTTGGAAAGAAATTCTCTCAGTGTGGCTCCAGGATGAGAGATACTTCAGTTTCGGAGGGCTTTGAGTAGTGGGCACCATTCATTTAGTACACAATTTTTAAGCAAGAGATACCTAATAGATCGACTACCGTTCGAGGACCGAAGGGGAGCCTTACTAAATATTATCTCTAAGGCTTTATCTTTCCTACTATATTCTCAAGTTGTCAAATCTGTGTTCATTTATCGCTTTATATTCGTGATGGTAGACAATTAGTTGTGGGGAAATAATAATGGAAATATCCCGTTACTCTACCTAGTAAGATTGCTAGATTGCAATAAAGCATATTTCATATTACAAACAGTCCGGTTGAGCAGTAGTACCATACACTCCTTAATTCTACACTCGTGCGAAGCTGTGGCCGCATTGTGCCGTACTCGATTTTACAGTATTCTCTCATGCAGAGTCTGGCCGGCTGTGGAAATTCCTCAAAGCTTCTACTTTTCGGGGTTTCCTTAGCATAAACCAAGGTTGGACAGTAGTTTTGAAAGTATGAGTCATATTACCCCCACTTTCCTTCCGCCCTGCACACGGGACATTTTGTGAACTTGCCCATTGGCACTACTTGTTTATTTCCCACTTCTTCGCATACAGACTAGTGTTTGCCACGAGCTGAGAGGCTCGAGGGCTAGAGCCACAAGCCGACTTATTCCCCCAGCAAAGCCGGCTAGAGAAGGCGGGGGGGGTGGGTATTACAATAAGAAAAATCGCAGTGGATACTCGGAAGGAGGGAAAAGTAACTTGAATATCGGAAAAGGTTTTGCCGCAGCCGGTCCTGCTTTATATCTCAAAGGCTGGCTGGCGGGTTTACAAGATGTTGAGGATTGGAAAATTAATTTAGATGCGGAGGAATCACAAGTTGAGGAGGTGGATAGACTTTTCCGTGATCATGCAACACATATTTGATATGGTTTTTTCTATGTTTAATACTGTATTTGAACATTACATTCTCCACTCTTGTCTAGAATATCATTCTTCCTATGCCATCAAAGCGAGTGATATTCTGTGTCTGCTCAAATTCAGGCTCGATTTCATTAGCAAATCGCATAGCCAGCTCGAGGCTACGGTCTAGCTCGACTCAAGTCGGCTCGCGGTACACACAAGTGACGAAGTTGTTAATATTGTTGAACGAGTTGATATTACCGATGAAATGCTGGTTCCCGGACTCCCTCTGCGCTAGTGATGGACACGATCAGATCATGATCGATCATGGTACTGCTCGATCATAGTCGACTACGATCGAGCATGATCGACTAAACTCGATCATAATCGATCACTCACCAGCAGATAGCTTCCTTTGTGCAACTTTAGAGCCAACCCTTCATGTATTCCAAATTCCTCTCTTCAATAATAATGATAACATCTAACTAGAATATATATACAAGTTTCCAAGTCAAGAACAGCTATCCATTTTAAGACTCTTTAATCTCAAGTAACCAAATACTCGTCCAAGAATAAAGGTGAAAAGCCACTAAATTTAAGCCAGATTTTGGACCAGGAATAAAAATGACAAGCCACTCTGTATTCACAGGTAACCCACTCCTCAATCATTGGATCATGCTCGAGCAGTCCTAAGACGGAATCATGGTCGATCACTCGATTGATCGATCATGATCGTGCCCATCACTGCTCTGCGCTATAGTATCATCTGAGTGCCTTTTTTTGTAAGAGATCGAGAGGGACCGCATGCAAAGCATACTGGCATCTCTTGGAACTTGAGCGGATATCTAAGACCCGAACAAAGAAGTCAACCCCCAACCACTGAGGCACTCACCCCTGTCTAAAATGTTCAACACTAACCCCCCGGTATTCGAGTTATCGGGAGCAATTCTACGCAGACTACCGGTATCGCATTTCCATCCTGGCCATGCTGTGGAGTACTTTTTTTTACCCTATTCTGAGTACTATGCCCCCCCTCCCCCACGCGCGAAAATTTTCATATCACTACTATTTAGATAAACTGGCGAATGTTGATATTCGAAATTGACCTGAATATCTTTGCAGCTTAGGCGAAAAGTCGCCGCATCATCGATGCTCGGGGACCCCGATGAGTCGATGACTTCGCACATCAAAAACACGGATCATTGCCGCCGTGGTGGTCCCCATACCCCCGAGGTTCGCGTGTAGAGGGCAATAAAAACACTCAAATTAGATCCTCATACCACGCTAGAATAGTCCCGGCAATGGTTATAGCATCAGCGTTAGAGGCTTGGGGCAAACTATAAAGCTTTTTTAAAAAAACCATTTCTCAGTTTGTTCACGCTAGATAAACCTCCAACTCACCAAGTTAAGAAAATTGTGCAAACTTCGGGTATCCAAAAACTTCCCAGTCAGGGTAGGGGATAGTGCGATTACCACTTCCGCCTACTAGTAACTAACCCTTCACTTTTTCTCAAATTTCCACCTTACTTGCTAGACTACCGGTGTGGATGAGGGCATTAGTATAGGGTAGTTTAGCAGTCAGGAGAGCGTTTGAGTACGCACTAAACACCTATGTTTGTAGATAGCTTGGCATGCAGAGTTTCCTG
>Ga0307507_10010141_pt1 | contig 12288 bp, 7 predicted proteins | sample 7_EM_MG_FD_207223 | JGI IMG/M metagenome (GOLD analysis project Ga0307507, IMG submission 207223) | Populus trichocarpa ectomycorrhiza microbial communities from riparian zone in the Pacific Northwest, United States - 7_EM | ecosystem: Host-associated > Plants > Roots > Unclassified | place... | reverse complement strand
ATAGATTGTGTGATGTTCTCACAAGTCATGACCTATTACGAGCAACTCAAAATGTGTCGATTAGGGAGCAAATAATTGTGTTCTTACAAATTGTAGGCCAAAACCAAAGATTTCATTTTATTAGTGGTATATACTATAGGTCTGTTGAAACTATCCATCGTTACTTTAGAATTGTTTTAAAAGCAGTTCTTAAGTTATACAAACACCTTATTAAAGATCCAGAGGATACAGTTCCAACATAGATAATTAATAATCGAAGATTCTATCCTTATTTTAAGGTATGAGAACAATATCAATATTTTTATACATTAATTAATTACATTTAGAAGAAAAGGTTATAAATTATTTTTTCTTGTTTATATAGGATTGTGTGGGAGCAATTGATGGTACCCATGTTCCTGCAAATGTTCCTGTTGAGATTTAAGGAAAGTTTCGAGGTCGAAAAGAAAGAACAACACAAAATGTTTTAGCAGCTATAACTTTTGATTTGAAGTTTATATATGTTTTAGCTGGCTGGGAAGGAAGTGCACATGATTCACGGGTTTTATGTGATGCATTATCAAGACCTAGTGGTCTAAAAATTCCAGAAGGTATATAATAAAGTATTTATTATATGCAATAAACATATAAAATGTCTTATTAGATAAAGACAATAATAGATTTTTTTTAATTTGTAGGGAAATATTATCTTAGTGATGCTGGTTACGGTATTAAAAAAAAAATCATTTCTCCTTTTCGTGGAGTTCGATATCACTTGAATGAGTTTACAGAACGTTCACTAGAAAATCAAAAGGAGCTATTTAATCTTCGACACTCTTCATTGAGAACCGCTATTGAGCGAGGGTTTGGTATTTTGAAGAGTCGTTTTAGATCAATTGATGGAAAATCTTTTTGGTCTTATGAAACACAAGTAGATGTTGTGCTTGCATGTTGTATTATTCATAATCATATAATGGGAGTTGATCCTTATGACTTTCTTATGGAAGAAATATGTTCGGAAAGTGAATCAATTAGACGAACAATCAACTTAAGTCAACGGGAGGAAAGGGAAGAGAATAGGGAGTGGATAACAAAAAGAGAAATGATTGCATCAACCATGTGGAATGATTATAACACTCAACGAAACTAGTAATTGAGTGTTAATTATATATGTGTTTGTTTTTATTATGTCTTACTTGAGTTTGTATTATCTTTGTTATGTATTTGGAGTAGATGTTGACTTTATTATAATTTCTTATGTATTTTATGTATTCTCTTTTAAATATTAATTGTAGTTTTTATATGAAATTTATTAAAATATTGTATGATTTTATTTTGTATAAATTTGTAATTTTTTTTTGTAGAAATGAGTTTCACATAGAATGAAAAATGCAAGGGCAAGCACTTCACATGGTCTAAGCCTATGTCTCACATGTTACTTGAGATATTAGCTGAGGAGGCACTTAAAGGAAGCAAACCTTCTTCCACCTTTAAAGCAGAATCTTTTGTTAAGGTAGCTACATAAATTAGTCAAAAGTTCAACGTGCAAAGCGAGCCTAAGCATGTGGACAATCATCTCAAGACTGTGAAAAAAGAATAGGGAATAATAACCAAACCTAAAAATAAAAGTGGCTTTGGCTGGGATGATTGTTTGAAGATGATTACAGTTTTGAAAGATGTATATGATGAAGAAGTAAAGGTATGATAAATATTATACTCTTTGTAATTTTTATATTTACTTTTGTTTCTAAAATGTTATACAAGGAACTAAAAAATTGCTTATCCTAAACTTTATGAACAGACACATCCCAATCATGACAAGTATCTCAACAAAAAACTTGATATGTATGAGGTAATGACAATTGTTGTTGGAAAAAACATGGCAACCGAAAATTATGTCAAATCATATGCTGATGTCAACTTGGAAGAGAACACTGAAGAGCAATCGATTTCAATTGAAAATGAAGGGGAATATGAAGAAACTTCTAAGGAAAAAGAGACATCTTCCTCTAGTGCACAAAAGAGAACACTGAAGAGCAATCGATTTCAATTGAAAATGAAGGGGAATATGAAGAAACTTCTAAGGAAAAAGAGACATCTTCCTCTAGTGCACAAAAGAGGCAACATAGGAAGAGAAATCGCATGTATGAAGATGATGGTGTTGAAAAGTTGTCTAAAAAGATTGGAGATGTAGCATTTGCAATTCAAAGCCTTAGCAAAAATCAACTTGATGTTAATGAGCTGTATACAGAAGTGATGAAAATTGAAGGCTTTGATGAGATCACTCTTGAGAATGCATTTGATCACTTGGTCCAAAATGAAATGTTGGCAAAAGCATTTATGGCAAAAAATGTTAATTTGAGAAAAATTTGGGTTTAGAATTTTGTAAACTAACACTACTACAGGTCTGCTTGCTAAGATGATTTTACTATGATAAGAAAGTATATGTATGTTATTTGACAAGTATGTTTACTTGTTTAATTCGGTCTAGCATGTTTATGTTTGTTAATTTGAACTAATATGTATGTATATGACATCAAAACTTAATATTTATGCATGACTATGTTTGATGTTAGATATTTATATTTATTTCTTGATGCTTATTTGATATATATTAAAGGGATAATTGCCTATACCCGTAAAAAAAAAAACAATCTTTATCCAAAAAACCCATCAAAATATTTTTGTATTTATTTATCTTTTAAAAAAATCTTCATACCAAAAAAAACCCAAATATCTAACTCTTACTTAATACCATACACTAATTTGGCTTTTTTCATATGAAAAAAAACTTATTTTAAGCTTTTAAAATTGAAAAAAAATATTAATAGGTTTTACTTGAGAAATATTTCACAAAGGTTATTTCTCTAAAATATGATATGACATATATAGTTATATTTTATAAAATAAGCTATATATGAATATAGGATATAATAAAAAAATTCATCATTATACTTTTTAGATTTCATTCTTTTATTATAAGTGATTAAATAGTTATATTAAATATTTTATATATATTAGATAAACTTGAAAAAAAATTAATTCATTAATAAATTATTTTCCAGTTCATTTTCCATAACATAACTAAACACTGGAAAATGTTTTCCAGTTCATTTTCCATAACACTACCAAACATCGGAAAATAATTCACTTTCTAGGATTTCACTTTCCAAGAAAACCACTTTCCAAAAGGAAATAATTTTCCAGCAAACAAACGGAGCCTTCATAATTTTTCTAGCTTGTCTTCTATGGGATAATTCTGGTATTAGAACCTAAGTCACGGATTTGAAAGTTTAGCCTAGATTGACCTAGGTCTTTTTTTAGGTTCTTTTTTACATTGAAGTGTCAAATGATCCTATTGGTGATGAGCTATTTGAGTTTGGGTTGACAATGCAAATGAGTGAAGTCCTTGGTGATGTTTACTATCAGCCAATGGGCTAACTTTAAGCCTAGATTTTCATGTCTTTATTGCATGGGAAAATAAGATTATCTTATGTGGTTTTCAAGTTTAGAAATTGTACAACTATAGCATTTGAGTTTTTTATAGAAAGTTATGGCTGTTTTAGTTTCTATATGTTTGTTTGCATTTCTAGGAAGTCAAAAATATGTGTTAGTTAATATTTATCTAATTTTATATCCAAGCCATTTATTCAGATCTTAATTATGTCATCTTAGTATTTCCTTAGGCTTTAAGGGTTGTTTAAAGTATATAATTATGATTCAAATTATGTATTGATATCTTTCGAAAAAAATTTGAATTGAAGTTCTTGATTTATTTGCATTTGTATCTCTTTAGTTTTGTACCCTAGAGTGGTGAGGGAAAAAATATCGTTTGTGTGAGTGACATGTTACTTTGCGATATCCATACCATCCATATATCAAGTTAGTAGCAGAGCTTAAGATTTACAACCATGGTTGTTCATGGATGTCGTATGCAAGAATTTGATAGGGATATCCATACTTTTGAAATGGATGAAACAAGAAGGCAACTCCAGCAACTCTAGGAGCTTCTTGAACGATATAAAAATCAAGGCGATGATGATGAGAATGACACTAAAATTGGTTCCTCTAGTAATAATAAGGAGGGTGTTAATCCTTTTCATCATAGACCACACCAAATGGGAAAGTTTGTGACGTCATTGATAATGGTGTTTGTGCTAATATTGTATCTACTGATATGGTGAACAAGTTGTAGCTTAAGATGGAAGCACACCTTCAACCCTAAACATTAAGGTAATTGGAAAATAAGTATGAACAAAAGGTAACAAATAGGTGTCGTGTTTCATTTTTCCATTAGGAAAGAGTATTCTGATTAGGTCTAGTGTGATGTAATTCCTATGGATGCATGTTATTTATTATTTGTTCATCCAAGGCAATATGATAAGAAAGTTTAGCAAGATGACTTTAAGAATACTTATTCTTTTGTGAAATGTTATCCAAATTTTGACCTACCTTTTTGATAAAAATTTCTGAAATTCAAAAATAGCGAAAAACAACGAAAATCCAAAAAAATATATTTTTAATATATTTGCATCATTTTTAGCATTTTTAGCGTCGTCTAAAAAAGAATTTAAATTTTCAAAGGTCTTTCGAACGCGTTCGACTTTTCACGCGTCATTTTTAAAATCATTGATTTTCTTCATTGAGTCGACGTTGATATTGCTCGTTTCCAAAAAATACAAAAAAATTAAGCAAAATCAAAATTTACAAAAAAAAAAAGTTGAGGGACCAAATTTGGAAACTAAACAATATTTTTGCCTATAAATAGGAGTTTCCAACACATACACAAGAGGGGGACAATTTTGAAAAAGAACAAAAAAAAAACCTAAACCTAAACCTATCACTAACCAAACAGCCGCCCCCCACCCGGCTTTGATTTTTCTCTCTGAAACCAGCCGCTCAAGCCCTTTCCCCCCCAGCTTTTTCCCGATCTTCATTGCCTTCTTCCACAGCAGCCCCATGCTCACCACAGCAGCCCTACGCACTGTCCCATCTCCCTCTCATCAACACAAAATAAGCCGCCGCTCACCATCTTCTCCTCCCCCCTCTGGCCATTTCCTTCTCCCTGCACATAACTCCTTCCTCTTCTCCCGCTAACCCAAACCAACCTCTCCTTTCTCAGCCGACCCGCAGCCATCGACAGACCACGACTCGACCTTCTCTTCCCCGTATCTCTTCTTCTTCTTCTTCTTTCCCTTTTCCCTGCAGGTTGGCCTCCACAAAAACCAACTGCTACTCGCCTTCCTCCAACCGAACTCGCCGACCGGACAATTACTGCCCTCTGCACACCGCAGATCCACCCATCATCAACGACCCAGTAGCGGCCACAGAAGACCGCCACTGCTAGATCTACCATTGACAGAAGAAAAATCAGACCTAGAGGAAGAGAGGGCACGGATCTGGAAAAGAGGAAGATGTGACCCGATTTGGACCAAAAATAAAGAAAAATTAAAATCAACCGCCTGTTGTATTTTTGGTTGTTTTGCAGGTCACCGCCGGCGTAGGGAGACAGAGAAGAGGAAGACGTTCCCGATCCACGGTTTTGCATTTTTTAAATTGTTTAATGTAATTTTTGTTTTGTTTTTGAATTTTTATAATTTGTAGTGTGTATGTAAAAGAAAAAAAAATAAAAAACATATAGTGAAAGTGAATGTGTTGTTTGTATTTTTTTTATGGAATTTTTTTATGATAAAATTACCAAGAATAAATAAGAATTTAATATTTTGATTTGCTCGGTCAAGAATTATGAACTTACCGTAAGTTGTATTTCTAATATCCGATGAAAAGACAAAATTTTTAAAACTTCTTTAACACATCAAAGTCACGAAGCAGCTTACCTCAGGTAGGGTGCGTTAGGGGTGCTAATACCTTCCCTAACCACAACCAGTCCCTTACCCGTGAATCTCTGACAAGACCAGTACACCCGGGTTTCCTAGTAGCTCTCAATTAAATACTAGGTGGCGACTCCCAATGAATCAAATCAATCAATGAAATGAAAAATCATCAAAGCTGACGCCGCGCGGGTGACGTGCGGCATGAAAGATGGTGTAAATATTATTTTAGGTCCTTCTAAACCTTGATTTATTTCCAAACTTTCTAAAGGGACATAAACACTTTTGGTTACTTGTTCTGAAATGGAAAAACTTGATAATGATATGGATTTGGGTTACGCTCTTCTTGTTTTTGAGAAAAATGCTGAAATGAATAAGTTGTCTCCAAAAATGCAGCCTTTGCTTGATGAGTTTGCTGATGTAGTTCCTAAAGAAATACCACTTGTACTTCCCCTAATAAGAGATATTGTTATGCTTCCTAACAAGGCAGCTTATCGAATGAGTTATATTGAACATATAAAATTACAAAGATAGGTTAATTAGTTGATTTTGAAGGGCTTGGTAAAGGAAAGTAGGAGTCTATGTGTTGTACCCTCTCTTCTTATTCCAAACAAGGATGGTTTATATAGAATGTGTATGAATAGTCAGGCAGTGAATAAAATCACTATTGGCTATCAATTTCCTATTCCTCGGCTAAATGACTTGCTATATTAACTTAATGGTGCTACCATCTTTTTAAAGATTGATCTCATAAGTGGCTACCAGTAGATCCGGATGAGAGTTGACGATGAATGGAAAATAGCCTTCAAAATGAGGGATGGCCTTTTTGAATGGATGGTTATACCATTTGGCCTTTTTAATACACACAACACTTCCATGTGAATGATGAATAATGTGTTTAAATATTTTATTGGCAAAATTGTTGTTGTTTACTTTGATGTTATTCTTATATACAACAAGAATAAATACAAGCATTTTAGTCACTTGCAATAAGTATTTTAGACTTTAAGGAAACAAAATTTCTATGCTAATTTGAAGAAGTGTGAATTCCTCACTAGCAACATTGTTTACTTGGGTTTTGTTGTTTCTAACAAATGAGTGAAGATGGATCATAAAAAGATTAAATCAATTCTAAACTAACCACATCCTTAAACTCTTCATGATATTTAGAGTTTTCATTACGTATCATCTTTTTAAAGGCATTTCATAAAACAATTCAACATTATTATTAGTTCAATCAATGAATGCTTGAAAGGAGGTAGCTTCAAATGGACTAATAAGTCAAAGAAAAGTCTTGAACTTATGAAGCAAAAGGTGACCAATGCACCTGTTATTTCTCTACCTGATTTCCAAAAAGTTTTTAAAGTTGAATGTGATGCATCTAATGTTGGATTTGGTATTGTTCTTAGCTAAAAGAGCAAACCTATGCTTTCTACAATAAGAAGCTCAATGATTCGTGAATAAAATATATAGGTTATGACAAAGAGTTCTATGCCATTGCTCGTGCTTTAAACCATTGGTGTCAATAATTGCATCCAAAACTATTTGTGTTATTTTTTTTTTATCATAAGGCTTGAAGTTTCTTAATAGTCAACATAAACTTAGTTAAAGACATACCTTTTAGGTTGGATTTCTACAAACTTTTAGTTTCTCTACAGAGCACAAATATGGAGTACATAATGTTATTGTTGATGCTTTGAGTCGAAGACATTTGTTATTGACTAATATGCAAGTGGAAGTGACAGGGAAGATATAGGCTAAATAAAGTGGTGTTTCCAAGCATTTTGTTGTGCTGGAGAGTTATCTTTTCAAAGAAAATCATTTGTGTATTCCTCAAGGTTTTTTAAAGGAAGCCATTATCTTTGAAGCTCATAGCGGTGGACTTGGTGGACACTTTGGGAGATAAAAAAACACTTGTTATTATCTAGAACAATTTCTTTTGGCCAAAGATGGAGAGAAATGGTACAAGGCTCATACAATGTTGTAGGACATGCCATACTGCTAAATCACATATTTTGAAATCAGGTTTATACACTTCACTTCTAGTAGTTAAAGCTTATTGGAAAGATGTCAGCATGATTTTTATGCTAGGTTTGCCTAGAAGTTCAAGAAACAAAGATTCAATTATGGTGGTGGTTGATCATTTTCCTGAAATGACATCTTTTTTCCATGTAGCAAAATACTTAATGCTATAAATATTGTTGATTTATACATCAATGTGATCGTTATACTTCATGATATTCCAAAACAAATAACTTTAAATGAGATTTCATGTTCATAAGTCATTTTTGGCTTACACTATGGAGAAAACTTGGAACTCATCTTTAATTTAACACTACTTATCATTTACAAAATGATAGGTAAACTAAAGTCATCAATAAGAGTTTGGGAAGTCTTTAGAAATTTGGTGAAGAAGAATATTCAAGATTATGATCTTGTATTGTCACAAGCTAAATTCACTTAGAACCATTCAACTAGCCAAAGTATTGGTTGTACTCCTTTTTAAATTGTGTATGGTTAGAATCCATTAAGTCTATTGGAATTAATCTCACTTCCAACAAGTTAGAATTTCAGTGGTGATGCTGATGAAAAGGCTTAAAAACTTGCATGAACAAGTTCGTGACAAGATTGAAAGGCAAAATTAGAAGTATCAAGCTCAAGATAAAAAAAACATTGTAAGTATATAAAGTTCAAAGAAGGTTATCTAATTTGGGCGTATCTCAGCAAGGAAGGTTTCCATAGGGTAAGTTTGCTAGGCCCTAACTTAGAGTTGATGATCCATTTAAGGTTTTGAAGTGAATAGGTGAAAACATGATGAGAATAATCAAGAAACACCACATGATCCATTGCATATGCTAATTGAGCCTATAACAAAATTAAGAGCTATGAAGGTTAGATAAACATTCAATGAGTTAATTCAAGATATATAGTCCTTATTTCCTACAAGACTTGCAAATCAACTTATTTTCCTACTTACAAGCAGATGAACATATTTTCCTAATGTATAGTTTTATATTAATAGGAATAACTTTTAATCTGACCATTCGATCGAGATGAAAATTTTCCAAATGATTCTAAAGATCTTTTTTTTTCTATAGGGTTAAAATTTCATAACAAACAAACATATAAAAAGGCTTCTAATAAAGACCAGAAGATATTGTATGGGAATTATATTAGTTTCCTAGTTGATTTAGGATTCTTTTTTCTATTTTATTTAAAACTCTTTTGTTATTTTGTCAACCTTATTTAAGATGTTTTACCTAGTATAATAAGGTTATTTAACTCTTTTAATAATAAGATATGAATTGATTATTCAGAAATAAAACTTATATGTGGGAGTTTGCTCTTACTCTTGGTTCCTCATGGAACTTTTTAAAGAACTTATCAAAGATCAACTATCTTTGTGATATTCATCCTTATACCCATGGTTCTTGGTTTGTTATAATTAACAGGTTGGGGTTTTATCCTTATACCTTCAGTTCTTGGTTAGATATAATCAACAAGTTAAGGTTTTTCATCCAATAACTACGGTTATTTAGTTCAGGTTATCACTAGGTTAGATTCTTTTTAACTTCACTTTAGCTTTTTTAGGTTTTGTTCAATCTTAATTATGGGTTCATATGTTCGTACTCTTTGGGTTTGCATATAAACACCTATAAGATTGAGCTACCTGCACGTCTAGATATTTCAAACACTTTTAACGTGGATGACTTAGCTCCTTACGATGATGATGATAATACATATGACCCGAGGATGAATCTTTTTCAATCGAGGGAACATGACACAAAAGTGTCCTCTAATGGTCCTATTGGTGATGATTTATTTGAGTTTGGGTTGACAATGCAGTGAAGTCCTTAATGATGTTTACAGTCATCCCATGAGCCAACTTTGAATCTAAATTTTCATATCTTCATTACATGGGAAAATAAGCTTATATTATGTGGTTTTCAAGTTCAGAATGTTATATTTTCAGATTGCCCAACCCTACATGCATTGGGGTTTTCTACATAAAGTTATGTTGCACGCCCACTAGTTTGGTTTTCTTTGAGAATACCATACCGTTTATATTCATCGATTTCAACTCATAAGCCCTCTCAGGCGCACTTACTTAGTTCCAAATATTTGAAGTATCATTCATATTGTAACAATACAATCACTTAATTTTTTTTAAAAAAAGTATTAGAAATATATTATCTTATTAAATGATATATGCCTTTGATTATAAAGAATGAGGGTCTTATATATAACAATGGATCCATAACCTAATAACTTGAGTTTTTGAACTAGAGATATTGTATATTAATATATGCTTTTACGTATGTAAGCTTATGAATAGGCTTACGAACTCTCTAAGTGCAAATCTTCATGACAAATAACATGAGATAGATGGATTGGTTGACAAGTGTTTACTAGAGCCAATATTTTGTTAATTAGTTAAAATGAGGAGGGAGACATTGGATATTATCAACTATAATTATCATTGCATTTAATATGAAATGAAGAATTAGTTAGATTGTTAGATATAGAACAACATATATGGTTCTTCGAGTTTTAAAGTGTGATTCCTAGCTTAGGTGTGAAGGGTAGGTATAGGCTATTGAATAAGCAAGCTTTAGAAAAAAAAAATTTAGCTTTTGATTGGATTGCAATACTCAAATTGTAATTGTTATACAATGTTGATGGAGATCATATTAAAGGACAAGATTTTATGAGTCACATATATGAGTTTGTATCACACATTGATTAGTAATAAATTATAGGTGGATCCATAACATAATAGATTACAAACTTTTTTCATTATAGGTGGTTTCTATTTATGCATGTAAACCTTATCATATAAAGGCATACTAACAAGTATTGAAGTCATACAAATTACTACCCTTAAAATTAATTATTTGTTGTATAGAAAGTAAGTGTATTGTCACACAAATATATAAGTATTAGAACTTAATTGCTCAATTAAAACAAATTGTTTAAGTTTACATTAAAGCAAGACAAGTAAAGATGTATTAAATATACTAATATTACAAAATTAACTAATATACAATTTAAACAATAAGTTATTAAAAGTGAGGTTTGTTTATGATCAAAACTAAGAGGCAAATTGACATAATGTAAAAAAAATAATAGAGAAAAACTTTTTTCTTTATAAGAATTATTCCTCAATAATAATTAAACATCAATAATTGAATTTAAATATGTTTTTAAATTTGATTTCTGATAATAAATAAATTAAATATGTAAAACAACAAGTTTTTCTACATATCCTTACTTTTTAATTATTCTAGCATCAATTAACCTTAATCATATGATAACCTTTATTAAGCATACAAGATTTTATTACGTGATAGCATTAAGATTAATATAGGTGTAATTGATTCATGATAATTAAACACATACATGGAGTTAATTTAATCAAGACTTATGTTTTCCACGTAATAAATAATCAAACATGAGTTTGAAAATTGGATACTTTGGCCACTCATGTTATTAGTCATGCATCCAACATAAACTAATCAACTAGAAATAAATTTGAAACCAAAAACATATGTTACACATCATATAAAATTTAGGTCATCAATCATTAAGTATAATCATATAAAAATATAAGATATTCAATATAGAATAATTTTAAGCATAAATCATCATGAAATTTAAGATTCAAGAGTACTAACCTCTTAAAATTGTAAACTAAGCTTGCATAAAATTCATGATTGTCACAAATTCAGAAAAGAAAAAAATAAAAATAAAAAATAAACTCTCCCCATTCTCTTCTTTAAACGTGTTCCCTAATTTCTTCTTAGAATTAAGGTTGATTAGGGGAGTTTATTTTAGGTGGAGAATTTTTCCTAGTAAATAACTAATTCCTAATCAGATTACTTTAAGGTTTTCATATACTAATCTGACTCTAATGATTTATGCATTAACTTTGATCTTGTAGAGAGTTTTCTTGATCATATGGAACTTTTTCCATGTAATTAATGAGCTGCTATGTCATCATCTTAACATGGATAGATGGAATGGACTTATGTTAGTTTGCAGGTAGATTTGAAGTCTGAATTTAAGGATGTTGTTCTCTATTGTCTGGACGAGTTACTAGGTCTACCATATATAGATGGAAAGCTTGAGATGTCTAGTTTTTAGTCCAGCTTGAATCGTAGAAAACTTTCACATACAGCTTTAAATTTGGTCTATATAGTACATGAAAGTTTAGTCTAGTATGTTTGTAAATTTTAACCCAATGTTCTGCCATATCTTCACCTAAGTTTTTTTGTGCACCTTCATACGTTTAATTTATACGCTGACCAATCCTAATCCCACTAGGATTCCTTGTTTATGTTGGATCCCTAATGCAATTAAGATGTGCACTTTTTAACTCCAATGACTTGTCCCAATGTGTTCTTTTTAATCCTTTGCTTGAAATTATGCTAAAAATGCTTCATTTAGCTTATTTTTACACTTTATGTATCCAAAACAT